>Ga0187893_10005474_pt1 | contig 22763 bp, 22 predicted proteins | sample MA1701074metaG_FD_139574 | JGI IMG/M metagenome (GOLD analysis project Ga0187893, IMG submission 139574) | White microbial mat communities from a basaltic lava cave in the Kipuka Kanohina Cave System on the Island of Hawaii, USA - MA170107-4 metaG ...
CTGGCTCGCGGCGAGCTGCTCCTCCAGGGACACCCCAATCTTTGATCACGAACGGCGGCCCCTGTCGATCCCCGCCGGCGTGTGGTTTCCCACATCCGTTTTTCGCGGGGCTGAACGGTTACCAGGAAAGGGCCGATGCGTCATTTTCCGGTGCAACGTCACGTGCGACACTTCAGGTTCCCCCGCCTTGGCCATCCATTCCACGCTTTGCCGCAAAGGTAAGTCACACCCCACGTGCAGCAGAACGAGGTGCATCAACGTGTCCGGATCGTCGAGGACAGTATCCGGATGTTCCAGAATCAGACGCTGCTCGAACATCTTCTCACGCCATCCTGAGGGCAGCGCTGCGAGCAGCGCACGGAAATCGGGTCGGTGGGTCGCGGAAAAATCGGCCATGGGGGCCGTAGATCACGCCTCGCTGACCCCCGCAAATTTTCGACAAAAAGGGCGTAACAGCTATGGAGGGCTGACCGGCCCCCTGAATCCGGCGCTTGCGCCGTGGCAACGCAGCGGCGTCCCACGGGGAACAATTGTCCGGAGACATTGCCCGATGCTTCGAAGCCGTTGCCGAACGTCCACCATACCTGCTTGTGTGACATTGGCCATGGGATGCACGGGGCAGCGTGACGGCAACGGCGCGTTCGAAGTGGGGACGTCCGTATCCTCGGGGGCATCCAGTGGAGTTACGACCGGGGAAGGTTCGGCATCGGGCACAGCCGGTTCGACGGAAGGGAGCATGGTGGGTGAAACCGGTGACACAGGGCGTACCGAGGGTCCGAGTGACCCTGAGGACGCGTCCTCGGGAAATCCAGGAAGCACCGCGAGCACGCCGAGCTCAGACACCAGCGGCACGGTCAAGTTCGACACGCCCGTGGGCGAAGAAGGGGCGGATTCGAGCGCAGGCGAAGGCTGCGAAAAGGTCGACTTTCTGTTCGTGATCGATAGCTCGTCCTCGATGAAGCCCGAGCAGACTCTCCTCATCAACGCGTTCGGACCCTTCATGGACACGATTTCCAGCATGCTGACGGCCAACGATTATCACATCATGGTGCTCGACTCCGATTCGTGTCCCGTTGCGGTCGGCGGGTTTGGCCCCCAAAATTACGATCCGACGGCCGACAACGATTGTGCGACCAAGTACGCCTGCGAAGGCACGCTGGGCGCCGGACAGGTCCGGGGTTGCCCTGTCCCCGATGGAGCTCGCTATCTGACCTCGACCCTGGACGCCGCCACACTCGAGTCGACGTTTTCGTGCGTCGCGAACGTGGGCGCGGAAGGGTCGCCTCACGAACGGCCGATGATGGCCATGACGCGAGCCGTGACCGTGGAGCGAGACGCGTGCAACGCTGGTTTTTTGCGGGACGACGCCATCTTGGTGGTGACGATCATCAGCGACGACGGGGCGAGCGGAGAAGCCGACGATTTGTCGCAAGACGAGGCCCACGGTTTCGGCTCGCCGCAGACCTGGCGCGATACGCTGGTCGAGGCCAAGGGTGGCGTCGCGCAAAACATCGTGGCCGTGGGGTTCTTCGACGATCCACCTGGGCTCAGCGGAACCTGCACCCCCGCAGGAGGCCCCGTACCTGGGCACCGATTCGTCGAGTTCATCAAACTGTTCGGGAACCGCGGACTCTTGGGACACTCGTGTGGACCAGACTACAATGTGCTGTTCCAACAAGCCGTGTCGCTGATCGACACGACCTGCAAGGAGTATGTCCCGCCAGAATGACGTGCAGCTCAGCGAGTTGTCGTCCCACCGCGAGCACGCCGAGCCCAAACCGCCGTCCGTGGTGATGGGCCATTCGCGATCGACGAGCATCCCGAGGCGCTTCTCGACGGAGAGCTCCTGACGTTGGGTCCATAAGATGTGGATACAACGCGGACGAGGCGGTAAGTAGAACAAATGTGTCGTTGTGGAAACACGAGGCCAATAGCCACGCTTGAATGGAGTGTCGTCAACCTGACCTGTCGACCCACCGTAGTGATCAGGTGAGCGAGGCCTTCGGAGAGCGCTTTTCTTTCGCCACGGCCACGCTCTTGCTCGACGGTAGCGTCGTCGTCATGGGCGGCTACGACGACAAAAACCGCAGCACCGCGGGAATCTGGCGCTATCGTTGACTTGCATTGTCCTCGAGCCGGTTGTAAGTCGCGCGCATGGTACTGTCTTCGGTCGCCGACCAGGGCAGCATGTTTGCACTCATGTCAGCGCTCGTGCTTGCGACGGTGGCTCCGGCAGAATCACCAACCAACACGCTGGAGTGGACCGCGCCGAGCAACTGCCCTACCGCAGTCGATGTCCGCGGCAGTGTGGAGGTGTTGCTCGGTGGGGGCTTCGAGGAGACGCGGTTCGAGCCGGTCGCGGCGCAGGGATCCGTGCAGCGGGATGCCGAGAATGTTTGGGTGCTATCGCTCGGCATACGTACGGCCTCAGGCCAACGTGAGCGGTCTATCGTTGGAACGTCGTGCCAAGAGCTCGCCGACGTGGCAGCGGTACTGCTGGCGATCGCCATCGACCCGAGCCTCCGCATCACGAGTTTGACCAGACCGGAGGATCCGACAGATCAGGTGGAGCTGCCCGAACCTCCGAAACCTAGCGTCGAGCGTGAGGTATCCACTCCGCCAGCCGCTCCGCGCAAGCCGATCACCTCAGCGAAAGTTCGTGGCACGATACAGGCGTTCGCGGTCGGTGGTGGCGGTGCACTGCCCTCGTTCTCGCCCGGGGTCGGAGGCTCGCTCGGCGCGAGTTGGAAACACGTCCGTTTCGACGTTCGATCCACGTACTGGTTTGCCCGCAGTGCCGAGCGTGAGGGGTCACGCATGTCCGTGCGCATGTGGGCACTACAACCTCGCGTGTGCGGGCTGCCTCGGCTGGGCATCGTGCAATTTCCCGTGTGCACGGGCCTCGATGTCGGCGCCATGGTCGGTATCGGTGAGAACCTCGTGTCTGCGCGTACCAAGCGCGCGGCTTGGCTCGCGGTTGTCGCGGCCAGCGAGGTCCTCGTCTTGCCTTGGCGCCGGGTGGGCTTCGTGGTCGGGGCCGAGTGCATCATTCCCTTGATCCGATCGGGGTTTTCGGCGGAAGGTGTTGGCGTGATTCATCGTGCAGGCCCGGTCGCCGGGCAGGGAAGGGTTGCGATCGAACTGCGATTTCCGTAGTCGGGGAGCCAGGAGCGGCACATTCCGACAAGGATTGCCATGCGTTTTGCCAATACTCCTGGCGTGAGTCACGACGACGCTAAAGTCGCAGACGCCGAGCGTCCCACCTACGGGAGCGTGGCGGAGGTCTATCGCGCCCATCAGGCGCTCGTATGGCGCTCGCTGCATCACCTCGGGTTGCCCAAAAGTGTTCTCAACGACGCCACGCAAGACGTGTTTCTCGTCGTACATCGGCGGTTTCAAGACTACGACGGTCGAGCTTCCATGAGTAGTTGGCTGTACGGTATTGCTCGAAAAGTCGCCAGCGAATATCGCAAAGGTCGCCGGCATCGCGGCCGACATCTCGAGCTCGTGAGTAATCCCGATGCTCGCGAAAGCGGTGAAGCGGACGCACCCGCGCGCGTCGCTGTAGTTTCACTGATCGAATCGTTCCTCGGCTTGCTCGACGACGACAAGCGGCGGACATTTCTTTTGGCCGAGGTCGAAGGCATGACGGCACCCGAGATCGCAACCGCCGAAGGAGTCAATCTCAACACCGTATATGGGCGCATCCGCGCGGCCCGTCGTAAGCTCGCGAACGCGGTTGCGCGCCACCAGCGACGGACGCAGCGCAGCGAGGGTGGACAATGAGCAAGCGAGACGAGTGGATGCGTGACGCCCTGGAGTGCTATCGCGCCGAGCTCACACCGTCGGCAGGCATCGCGCAAGCGAACTGGTCGGCCATCGAGGCGCGGGTCGCTGCTGGAGAAATCCCGCTCGAATTCTCGACGTCGCATCGTGTATCTGGATCCGGTCGATTCAGGATCATTGCAGTGAGCGGGCTGACCTCGGCGATGGTGGCAGCGGCGGTTGCATTGCTGGTCGTCTACAAACAGACGTCGTCATGGCGCACAGCACAGCACGCAGGTGCGGCGGCTGCTTACGAATCCGAACCGAATGGCCCAGTCACAGGTACCACGGTCGAACGGAAGAACACGTCGGCGGGTCGTTCCGATCGTGTCCAGGACAACCAGGAAAATTTGAATCACGCTACGGTCATCGAGCCCAGCCGAAACGCCCCGGAAGCTTCCGCGCGGAAAACACCCACGCGGCGCCATTCGCACCACCTTGAAACGGTCGTGAGCGAAGCCGCATTGATCGGTCAAGCCCGCGCGGCATTGCGCGACCGGGATCCCACGACCGCACTCGAGCTCATGGGCGGCTATTTACGACGATTTCCCGTCGGTCAGTTGCGCGAGGAGGCAGAAGTCGTACGCCTTGCTGCGCTGTGCGAGCTGAAACGAATCGAAGAAGTTCGAGTCGGTGCGCACGCGTTCATGGAACGCTACTCGGATTCTCCGTTGGCTGGCCATGTCCGCAGGATCTGTGCAGACGGCGACTTGCGGCGGTAAGATGATTGCGTGCGCATGTACGCAGTGGCCGGGATGCTGGTGACAGCCTGTCGCCCGACATTTTCGTTGGGCGGGGCCGCAATCCAGGCCGAAACTGGCGGCTCGACGACCGGCGAAACCGGAACGGTGGCAGCGAGCGATGGATCTCCGAATGGATCTCCGAGCGGCGGCGGCAGTGGAACGTCGAGCAGTGGAGACTCGAGCACGAGCTGGGACTTCGACCCGCCCATGGAGTGCCAGTCCGAACCCAGTGACGGTGCGTGTCTGGAGTGTATCAAGCAGTCGTGTTGTTATTCGTTGGCAGCCTGCGCCACCGATCCCGACTGCACATGTTTCTACGAGTGCATCCAACAGGGCGATCCTGTGTTCCAGTGCCAGGGTGGGTGTATGCACAGTGAGGCCGCCGGCTATTTGTCGATGTGTGCCGGCAGTACGTGTTACCTCGTATGCCGATGAATTGCCTCACGAACGCTCATGTTGGAAGCGGCGAGACCGAGCGGGGATCGGGCACCGTGAGGCCACCTCACTCGTTCGGTTCACTTTCACCCAACTTGCGATACAGCGTTCGACGATCGATGCCCAAGATGCGCGCAGCCTTGGCCTTGTTGCCACCCGCGGTCTCGACGACCTTTCGCACGTACGCACTCTCGACATCTGCGAGTGGCATTCCGCGTCGGGCGGCAACGCCTAAGTCGCCATGCTCCTGAGTCGCGGGAGCTTCGAGATCGATGTCTTCCAGCAGCACGCAGTCGTGCTCGGACAGCGCGACAGCACGTTCCAGCGTATTGGCCAATTCGCGCACGTTGCCTGGCCAGTGGTGGGCCTCGAGCTTGCGCATGGCCGCTTGCGCGATGGCCAGCTCCCGACCGATCACGCGCCGGCTGATACGCGGTAACAACACGTCGATGAGTGCTGGAATGTCTTCCTTGCGCTCTCGCAATGTTGGCACGTGAATGCGGATCACGTTGAGGCGATGGAACAAGTCCGGTCGAAACCTGCCCGCACGTACTGCGTCCTCGAGCGGTCGGTTGGTCGCCGAAATCACGCGCGTCGAAACGGCAACGTCGGTCGACGAGCCCACTGGCCGCACACGACCGGTCTCGAGGACATTGAGCAACTTGGCCTGAACCTCGAGGGCCAACTCACCAATCTCGTCGAGCAGCAGAGTCCCGCCGTCGGCTTCGACGAAAAGACCATGACGGTCCTCGCGTGCGTCCGTGAACGCGCCTCTACGCACACCGAACAGCTCTGCCTCGGCCAACTGCGACGGCAGCGCAGCGCAGTTCATGTGAATCCATTTCTTGCGGCCACTCGCGTGGTGGATGTAAGCCGCGACCGCGCCTTTGCCGACGCCGCTGTCTCCGGTGAGGAGCACGCGCGCTTCGTTCCTCGCGACACGTCCTGCGAGCTCTCGAACCTTGCGCATCGCTGGGCTGACGGCCACCAGCTCTCCTTCTCGGTCCGAGCGATCTCGAACGATGCGTACCACCTCGCGGCGATGTTTTCGATCCCGGAGCGACCGCTCGATCGCTTCTGTCAGGACTTCGATGGTGAACGGTTTGGCGACGAAATCACACGCACCGTTTCGTAGGGCCTTCGAGGCGAGATCGATGCTTCCAAACGCTGTGATGAGCAACACCAGTTGATCTGGTCGTCTCCGATGGATGCGCTCCACCAGCTCGACGCCGCGCATCTCCGGCATTTCGATGTCGGCGATCACGAGCTCGAATGCGCCTTCGCACGCGAGCCGTTCGGCCTCCATGGGAGACGATGTTCCCATGATGGCATATCCCTCGTCACCGAGAGCTTCGGACAGATATTCGACGACGGCAGGGTCGTCATCCACGACGAGAACATTGTGTCTGGTTGCGCCGGTCATGCTGCCTCGCCCGCCTTGTCACGATCGGCCGGAAGGTCGACGATGAAACGGCTGCCTTTGCCGATGTCGGTGCTCACCTGAATGTGACCACCGAGATCAGACACGAGCGACCGCACGATCGCAAGGCCAAGCCCGCTACCGCCTTCCCCGGCCCGCGTGGTGAAGAACGGCTCGAACATACGTACGCGAATTTCCTCCGAGATTCCGCTGCCGGAGTCCTCCACGACGATGCGAACGCCTGGGATTGCAGGTTTGTCGGCGCGCTGCGTCACGGTGCCAGTTTGCACGAATACCTGCACGGAGCCACCGTCGGGCGTCGCCTGCAATGCATTTCGGACCAGGTTCAACACGATTTGCTGGAGTTGATCACCGTCGGTATGGATCGAAGGCACGTTGCTGGACACGAGCTCGAGTTTTACACTGGCCCTTTTTGCCTCGAGCTGAAGTAGATCCAGGACGGCACGAATCGCGGCCACCGGCTCCATGCGGTCGATGCGAGGTGGTTTGCGCCGAGCGAAGTTGAGTAGCTGTTCGACGATGCGGGTAATGCGTTCCGCCTGCGAACAGATGATCTCGCAGTTTCGGACCACCTCGTCCAAATCGTGAGGATGTTTGAGCACGCGGCGCGCCCTGCCCTGGAGGACTTGCAGCGGAGAGCCGATTTCGTGGGCGAGTCCCGCCGAGAGCTGTCCGACCGTCACGAGGCGATCGGCTTCCTGCAAGGCACGCTGCGATCGTCGGTGGGCTGTCTGTTCCTGTTCGAGCCGCTCCTTCGCGCGTGACAACTCGTCGGCCGTGGTATGAAAATCTCGCAAAATTCGTCCGACTTCGTCGTTGCGTTGTGGTCCGCTGGGCGGACGAAAGTCACCCACACGCAGACGTTCCATCGCATGGCTCAAACGAAGCAGTGGACGGGCAACGTAAAGCTCTCCCATGAGCCAGGCCAACAATCCTGCAAGCAACGCAAACGCGACAAACGACGCGACCACCGAGATCTCCTCCCGTATGAGGTCCTCGCGGACGTCTTCCATGCTGCGAACGAGTGCCATCGCGGTAACGGAACCTGCGACGGCAGGCGAGCAGGGGACTGCAAGAATGGCGAAGCGACCCTCGGGCGACAGTTCGAACCGGGTTTGCCCCGACCCATCGACGAGCATGCGCTCGACCGTAGCGAGCGCCACGTTGGACGATTGCTCCGCGCCTTCCGAGGACGCGCGAATCGAACCGTCCGGCCCGACCAACAGAAGATCGACGTCGGGCTGAGTGCGATCGAGCTCACCCAATTCGTCCTCGACGTCTTCGAGCTGCCGATCACGAAGCGCATGCTCGATGGCTACACGCATCGTGCGACCCACCAGCCGCATCTCACGCTCGACTGCATGCTCGAGATCATCCCGTTCGCGGACAAGCTGCCAGACCGCGATCACGCCGAACACGACGATCGCAAGCACAGTGAGATGGAGGCTGATCCGCGTCGAAATCCGCATGTTCGCGGTGGAGTATTATTGTCAGGCTGAGCGCATTTTTTCCACACATCGTGGAGCGCCCATACGATTCATGGCGTTCCAAGCCGCGAAACGGCTGTCTGACTCGGTACGTGTTTTGCTAACCGCGCCAGTCGGCACGGATGAAGTCATCCGTACGGATCCGTTTCGCCTCCGTGACCTCCCTGAATGCCATCGTCGAGTGGTCGATCCACCATGGCTGGGCGGCTGCAGGGTTTCTGGCCGTGATTTTGGGCTTCGGCGTATACGCCGCGACACGTTTGCCGATCGACGCCGTCCCCGACATCTCCACGATGCAAGTGTCCGTGCTGACAGAAGCGCCCGGCAGGAGCGCGTTGGAAGTCGAACGTATCATCACATTCCCGATCGAGAATGCACTCAATGGCGTCCCGGGAATGACCGAGTTGCGCTCGGTATCACGCGCGGGGATCAGCTCGGTCACGGTCATTTTCGACGATGGTACCGACCCGTGGTTTGCTCGCCAACTCGTGCTCGAACGCGTGCGGCAGGTCGAAGGCGAGCTTCCTGAGGGGGCAGGACGACCCGAGCTGGCCCCGCTTTCGACCGGGCTGGGGGAAATCTATCAGTTCGTGGTTCGATCCGATCACCACTCACCCATGCAGCTTCGCACCTTGCTGGACTGGGAAATCGTTCCGCGATTGCGTTCCGTACCGGGGGTGATCGAAATCAACACGATGGGCGGCAAGCTCAAAGAGTTTCACGTACGGATCGACCCCACACGAATGCATGCGTATGGCTTGACGATCGGGGACGTGGCCACCGCACTGCGCCACGCCAACGTGAATGTCGGAGGCGGATATCTCGATCGCGGCGCGGAATCGTTCACCCTGCGTGGTGTAGGCATGCTGCGCGGCGAGCAAGACATCGCAAACGTGGTGGTGAAAAACGGCGACGACGGCCGACCCGTGCTCGTTCGCCACGTCGGCAAGGTGCTCGTCGCGTCCGCACTGCCGCACGGTCTCGTCACCCGGGATGGCGAGCAAGAGGTCGTCGTAGGCGTGGTCATGATGTTGCTCGGTGCGAACAGTCGTGATGTTGTATACGCGGTACGTGATCGAATCGACGAGATTCGCTATCAGCTCCCGCCAGGTGTCGAAATCGAGGTTGTCTACGATCGTGCCGATTTCGTGGCACGCACACTCCAAACGGTCGCGACCAATCTGATGGAAGGCGCTCTCGTCGTCACGCTCGTGCTGGTCGCATTCCTCGGAACGTTTCGCGGTGCGTTGGTGGTCGTGCTGGGAATACCTGCGTCCATGGCAGTGGCGCTACTCGGAATGATCGCGACCGGAACTACCGGAGATCTCATGAGCCTCGGTGCGATCGACTTCGGGTTTCTCGTTGATGGCCCAATCGTGATTCTCGAAGCCGTGGTGGGAGCGCGCATGGGCGTGGGCCTGCTGCTGCAGGAACGAGCTGTGGCGCAGGCTCGGGCGCTCGTGCGCGTGGTTCGTCCCGTGGCGTTTTCGGTCGCGATCATCTTGATCGTGTACGTTCCTCTGCTCACGCTCGAGGGTGTCGAAGGCAAGATGTTTCGTCCGATGGCGATCACGATGGCGTTTGCGCTGCTTGGTGCACTCGTGTACTCCGTGGTGATTCTCCCGGGACTCGTCGCGCTGGTGGTCCAGCCATCCAAGCAACACGAATCCTGGATATGGTCGAGGATCGAAGGCAAGTACAGTTGGCTCCTCACGAGTACTTTGCGCTGGCGAGCCGCACTTTGGGCGGGTATTGCCGGTACCACACTGTGGGCTGGACTCGTTTTGGTGCAACGCGGCGCCGATTTCGTACCACGCATTTTCGAGGGCGATGCCGTCGTGACGATTCGTCGTCCGCCGTCCATCAACCTCCAAGAGGCGCTGAAACTCGACTTGGCAAGCGAAAACGTGCTGAAGAGATATCCCGAAGTCATCACTACGCTCGGCATGACCGGTCGAGCCGAGGTGGCGATCGATCCGGTCGGAAAGGACAACACGGACATCCTCGTGCGTTTGGCCGCCCCTGAACAATGGCAAACTGCGGGCGATTTCGATGAGCTCTCGTACGTGTTGAAACGAGCGATCGAGAGCGAGGTCCCGAGCACGTTCGTTTCCATATCGCAACCGATCGAGGATCGGACCAACGAGCTCATCAGCGGCTCTCGGGCAGACGTTCAAATCAACGTGTTCGGTTCGGATCTCAACCAGCTGCGTACGCTCAGCGAGCAGATCCGCCACATCGTCGCAGAAGTTCGGGGTACCGGCGATCTTCGTCTCGAACGGGTACTCGGTGCACCCGAGATCAAGGTCGTACCCGATCGCGAGCGTCTGGCTCGCTACGGAGTCCTGGTGGAGGATGCCTTGACCGCGGTCGAGGCGGCTCGCATCGGTATTCCCGTCGGGTGGGTATACGAGGATGAACGACGAATTGGAGTTCGGCTCGTACAGCCACCACGATCCGCAACGATGACCGAGTTGGGAGACTTGTTCGTGGAGACGAGCTCGGGGAAAACCGTTCCTTTGCACGAGGTCGCAACCATCTCGGAATCCGAAGGTCCTCCTCAAATTCGCCGGGAGAATCGTCTACGCACGGTTCGGGTCGAAGTGAACCTACGAGGGCGTGATCTGGTGTCTTGGGTACAGGAAGCACGATCGAAGATCGAACACGACGTGATATTGCCGACGGGATACGAGATCCAGTGGGGTGGACAGTTCGAAAATTTCGAGCGCGCCAGTGCACGAATTTCGGTAGTCGCCGTGTTGGTACTGGCGATCGTGCTCGGCATGCTTGTCGCCGCGTTCGGAGAAACTCGTTGTGCGCTTGCGGTGTTCTCGATCGTTCCGGCGGCATTGGCGGGGGGTGTAGCCGGACTGATCGCTCGCGACCTGCCGTTCAGCATTCCGGCAGCGGTGGGTCTCATCGCGCTCGCCGGTGTTTCCGTGCTCAATGGTGTCGTGCTTACGAGCGCGGTGCGAGATGCGCTCGCGACCGGTCAAGAGCTCGGTAAAGCCATCGAAATCGGTGCGATACGTTCGTTGCGAGCCGTGGTGACGACCGGAACGGTCGCCGCGCTGGGTTTTTTGCCCATGGCGCTCTCGACCGGCGCAGGTGCCGAAGTCCAGCGTCCACTCGCGACCGTCGTCGTGTTCGGCGTGGGTTGGGCGACCCTGCTCACTCTGGTGCTGCTTCCGAGTGCCTTGCATTTCGTGCTCGGACACCGCTCGCGTGTCCGACTACCGTCGCCGCGTGTTATGCAGGCGGAACGAAGTCGTCACATGCCGAGTCGATGACACCAACGGCTTGCTGGAAAAACGGCGTGTAGTCAGGCGCACAAACGCTTCCCCATGAACCATGGGCGAACGACTCCGCGAACTGACGCAATTGTGCGGCTGGTTCGGCTCCGTTGACCTGAGCGCCTCCTCCCGGTGTGCACGTTGGGCTGGGAACGTCGGGATCGCCGACCAATGCCAGCACGACCACGGCTTGTTCGTCGCCCAGCTTGGCGTCTACGATCGCCTGCTTCCAGGACGCGGCATTTCCCGGCGAGCTCATATCAGGATCGCCGTCCTCACCATCCTCCTCGTCCGTGATGATCGTAAGCACCAGGATTGCGTCGTTGCGCAGGAACCCATCGTTGCAACCCCCTGGATCGTTCATCATCGAGCTCAACGCCGTGACCGCTGCACCGGCTTGCTGCTCGTCGCCGCTACCAGTGGTACCCACGTTCGCCAGACAGCCAAACGTCGCATCGAGATTCGGCTGGCCATCGACAATGTAGCGCCGGGTGCCAGTGATTCCGCACGGAGTATCGTTGAAATCATTCACCTTGCCGGCTCCCAGCGTAGCCTCGCACCCGGTGGTGGGGGGCGGCAGCGAGGCACAAGGGCGGTTGATGCAATAGCTGCCAGGATTCCAGGCACAAAGTTGGGATCGACACCATTCATAGTCCTCGGCGTCGGTATCCACGACCATGATGTGATAGTCCTGCACGTCGAGTTGATCCCGAATCGTGGAAATGAACCCGGGGAAGCTAGCCATCAAATTCATCTGTTCATCGGACATTGATCCCGAGCTGTCGACCACGAACAGAAAGTCGATCTTTTGGCAGCCGTCCCCAGTGGGGTCTCCGGCACTGGCGCTGGCACTGACGCTCGCACTGGCACCAATGTCGAAAATCGGGGTGACACTGGTGCTCGCCATGGTGCTCGCCGTAGTGGTTCCCGAACCTCCGTCGCTCGACCCGCCACCGCTGGTAGTTGTCGAGCTCGATTCCGAGTCTGCGCTCGTTCCGATCGAGCCCAACCCGCTCACATTCGTCTCATTGTCATCATCGACGGTGGGTCCACAACCCATAACCACGAGCAGCACGCCAATGGTGCCACGCCAGTCGACGACCCGATTTGTAGGACAACGACGGTCTTGCATCGCAAACATTCCTTTTACAATTGGCAGTAAGACGGGAAATCGGCCGGCAGCCCGTTGGCGTAAGGGTCGGGAGTGATGCCAAAAGGATGATCTCTGAGGAATTGCCAACCGCTGGCGGCGACTTCCAGCCCGGGACCTCCGGATTGTCCCGGGGATTTGTGACCGAGCCCGTGATCACAGATGAACGCGAAATGGCTCGCCTGTGTCAGCTCGGTATAATAAGCGTTGCCGCCATCCTGAAAGCTGATCGTGAACGAGCCATCCCCAGTGGTGAACGTGTCGGTTTCCCCACCATGGAAGATGGCGGCCGCGAACAGATTCTCCGGATCTTGCAATGGATCATCGCCAGTTCGAGCACCCGAATACGTCACCACACTGGCGAGGTATCCCGACCTGCGCCACGAGAAGTGCATTGTGTTGTTCGCTCCAGCACTGAATCCCAAGCTGTGGATCCGTCGCGTATCCACGCCGACGGTCTCGATTGCGCACGCCAGAATCTCGTCAGCGAGGCGGATGTCGTAATCCGGCTGTTCCATACTGGTGGACCAGTTCGTCGTTCCGCCGGTGTAGAACCACGGGTAGTTGTTGTTGGCCAGCGACTCGGGGTCGGCGACTGGCCCGGCTACGATGCCACCCAGTGATTTGATGTCGTCGATCGACCCCATGCCTCCGAGCGTTCCGATTGCGTCCATCGGCGAGCGGGTCATGCCGTGCCAGAAGAACACCAGGGGACCATCGAGAGTTTCGGCCTCTGGTCCGATCCAGATTTGTGCCTCACGTGCCCTGCCATCGGGCGCGAACAGAAGGATGCCTTCGACGAAATCCGGGCACGGGCCCGTAGGCTGCGGCAGGAACTGAGGATCTGGCGAAGGGCCATCTCCCGGATCGCCAGTGGTACTGGGATCCCCACTCGTGCTCGGATTACTGCTCGCGCTCTCGCTGGTGGACACACTGCCCGCGCTTTCGCTAGTGGTGGACGCACCGCTGGCGCTTGCGCTGGTGGTAGATCAAACGCTTGCGCTGGTGGTGGACCCATCGCTCACGCTTTCGGTAGCCACCGTGCCATCGGCTGTGTCGACGGTCTCCGATTCGTCTGCAGCCGAGACTGCACCCTGGTCCTCATTGCCCCCGTCGCCACATCCGAGGAAGCCAACGACAAAGAGGATGCCCATGTTCTTCGTGGAAAAACGTGGCTGATTCATGTGTGTGATCACTTTCATCATCGATCATTCTGTTCATGACTTGCGAACAGGTACGCAAGTCGAGCGAATGGTATGTTCGTACGTTCATTCTGGTGGTTCAAATTCATCACAAGTACTCCCGATCAGTCCCACCGCATTCTGGAAGAACGGCGCGTAGTTGGTTTCACACACGTTCCCAATGACCCCGTGTGGCCCGAACAACTGCACGAACTGGAGGAACTTCGTCGCTTCGTCGGGCCCATCGAAGGACAAGGAATTGCACGCCTGATTGTCGAGTGTGAGCAACAGACCCAACACGACAATGGATTCGGCCCGTCCGTGCTTGGCTGCGACCAGGGCATCGTACCAGGCTTGTGGAGTGCCGACCGTGGTCGAATCGTCGGTCGCAGGACCGTAGTCGGGCCCTGACCAACCGGCATGGTCATCGCTGATGATGGTTACGACCAAGACCGCATCGTCACGCAGGAATCCATCGTTGCAGGCACCAGCTGCCGCCTGAGTCGAGATCGCGTCGACCATCGCACTCATCGGTAACTCGTTCCACGAGCCGTTGGTGCCGACGTTTGCGATGCACTGAAACGTCGATTTGAGTTGATCGGGCGCAAGCTCGGAAGTGAGATAACGACGGGTATCGGGCATGGCGCATGTGCCCGTGAATCCGGATCCGAGGGTATTTTCGCATCCGGTTACCGGGCACGAACTGTTCCCGGAAGTCCAGCACGCATCCGAATCCACCACCATGACATGGAAACTGTCGGCCTCCACCTCGTTGGTGATCGTGTCCATGAACGGACCAAAGCTGTTCTGCATGTTGGTCTGGGCAGATGCCATCGACAACGAGTTATCGATGGCGAATAGAAAATCGATGCTTTTGCAGCCCTGTCCGGAAGTGTCTCCCGGCCCGTTGGAGGTTTCTGCACCGGGGGAACCGACGTCGAAGTGAGCCGCTCCCGATGTGTCGGTGTCGGTGGTCACCGTAGTTGGACGACTCGTGCTTCCGGTCGTTTCCGACGCGTCGGCCGTGTCCGTGGTCGAACCACTGGTCAACTCGGGGTTCGTTCCGTCTGAGACCGAGATCGACCCGCTCCCACTTCCAGTCTGCTCCTCGCGCTCTTTGGCTGAGCAAGCGATCACAGACGTCAATGCGACAACAGCAAAAACGTGACTCTGTTGCATTTTCATAATGAACGGCAGGGCCTTGTCCTCGACGACGCCGTGCAGAGCATTCGCAGCGAGCGCGTGTTCGGTTTCCCGTTGCCTGATGTGGTCTGTTGTCGGGTATTGCCAACCAGCAGGTGAATCCGTGAAACAAATTATCTCGCGTCGTCGTTACCGCGTTTCCTCATCCCCGCCGTCCGTGCGCTGAGTGATCAACTCTTCGGCAAAGCCGTACACGGCCGTCACGGATCGCGCAATCTGCGATCCCATAAGTCCAAAGTTACAAGTCGGCTGGCCGGTAGCACTAGTTAGCGCGAGACTCCAGTTTGGGAATGCGGTCAAAAGGAGCAACGACGTGAAGCAGTCCTCGCGCATGGTGGAGATCTCACCAGTCGAGCTGCTGACGGCGGCTCGCAAGCTCCCATCGACACAAATATTGCTGAACTACGGCGACGACCTGTTGACGCGTCATGCTGCATTGTGGCTCGGTTTGTCGAACCGACGGCCCGCGCTCAGATTGCCGGCAGGCACGAATCGCGAGCATCTACTTATCGCGATGCGGAATACAGCGCGTGCCTATGCTCTTCCTTTCGACGCGGAGCGGTGGGTCGAGCCATGGAATGGACCAACGGGGGTGTACATGAATTGCGAGCGTGAAGCGATTGCGCGTCTGCCGGCTCATGGTGCTTGGGAGCAGGTGGTTTTACGTGCAGGTGACGACATCGACGCTGCGGTGCCCGCTCACGCGGGTGCAGTACACTTACTGGAGCTCCCTGCACTTATCGCACCCACGTCCACGCGGCAGGACTTGCGAGGTGGACGGTTCTTCACGCAGGAACAGTGGGAACTTGCGGAGCGCCTGGGCATCGTTCCCATCGATCAGGTGTTGCACTTTCTGTTCTGGTTGCTCGAACACGAGCAGAATCGCGCGTCGACGGGCGCATTGACGCACACGCTGGCTCCGACACATCGCATCGACCCGGTTCGTCTCAGCACGTTGTCGGGACGACCGGTGATGGAGCGTCCTGCGTTGGGATCGGCTACGACGTCATCTGCCTACACGTCGCCCATGGGAATCCGATCCGACGACTTGGAGGTATCCATCGCTTGGCAACAAAAGTATGCCCGTGACGTTGGGGGACGACCCAGCGGTCATCCAGTGTTCGAGTTTCGCTTCATGCATTGCGAAGACGGCATGCCTCTAGCGGTGTACGATACCGGCGGAACGTCGACTCGGCTCTTGATTTGCTGCAACGCATTCGGAATGCCGGCACAATTGTTCGAGCCGCTGGCATCCGAGTTGACCCCGGAGTATCGCGTGGTTACTTGGCAATCACGTGATGTGCCAGCGGTGTTTCCCAGCGAACGTGGACCGACCGTCGAGCAACAGGTAGCCGACCTTCATGCCGTTGTCCGTGGTTTCAAAGCCGAGCGCTGTGTCCTGTTGGGCTTTGGTTTGGGCGCACAGGTGGCACTCGAGTTCGCGAGTCGATTTGGTGAGTTTATCGATGCGCTCATGTTGCTCCACGGCGTGTTCGCTTACGAGGAAGCACCGCAGACCGCTTGGCAACGCGACCTCGTCAAGAGGATGACCTATCTGGCGTCCGATCGGCAAGTCGCCGAGCGCAGCTGTTATGCGCTTTATGGTGGTGCCAGCCCGGGCCCACAGAACGTCTACGTCGGCAGCACACCCCGGAATGACATGCTGTTGGGGCGAATGACGTCGCAACCAGTTCGCAGCCCCGATTCGCTGCATCGCTACGCGCAGCTCGTAGTGCGCTCCGTGCATCGTGAGCAATACGTTCATTGGCATCGCATTGGCCCCAATACGGTGTTCGTGGCGGGATTACGAGACGAGGTGGCCTCATCCCAAGCGGTGATTGACGCAAGCCGACGCGTCGAAGGAGCGCAACTCGTGCAGTGGTCAGACGCCGACCACTACAGCCACTATTTCGAACCCGAACGCGTTGCGGAGCTGATCCGCCGAGCTGCCTCGAGCAACCGCGATGCATGAGACTCCTACCATCGCGCGCGTCCCGGTTGTCGGTAGCCCGGAGCCGAACGACCACGTCGATCTATGGTGCTTTTTTTACGAATCCGCCCTACGAGATCACACACTTCGACGAAGATACCGCGAGCTCATCAGCTCAGAAGAGCGTGAGCGATGTGAACGGTTCGTATTCGAACACGACCAGGTCATGAGCCTCGCTACGCGAACACTCGTCCGCACTGTGTTATCGCACTACGCAGCCGTCGACCCCAAGGCTTGGCGATTCGAATCGGACTCGCGCGGCAAACCCTTCGTGAGTTCGCCGGTCGAGCCGCGACTATGGTTCAATGTGTCCAATACCCGCGGCCTTGTTGTCTGCGCAGTAAGTCAGAACCACGAAAAACTGGGTGTCGATACCGAATACATTCGGCGTAACGTCGCTGCGATCGAGCTCGCCGACCGATTTTTTTCCCGACGCGAAGCGACCTCCTTGCGGGCCATGCCACGCGAGCATCAATGTGAGCACTTCTTCGCGTATTGGACACTCAAGGAATGTTATGTCAAAGCTCGCGGTCTGGGCCTGACAGTGCCGTTGAACGCCTTTTCCTTTGTCCTCGACGACACCAACATTGGCATCGAGTTCGAGCAAGGGCTCGAAGATGGCGTCGAGCACTGGCGGTTTGCGCTACTGCGTGCTTCGTCCGAGCATTTCATCGCCGTCGGCATTGCTGGCAAGTCACTACCGGTCATTGTGCGTGCACGGAAGGTGGTGCCTTTGGTGAGCATGGAGCCGTTCGAGCCGTGTTCCACCATACGGCCGGGTGTTACCTTGTGGCGGCAATCTTGATGGCACCGGGTTGGAAGGTTGGTGCCTCGAACGCCCGGCCGCTACGGCTCGCGACTACGGACCTTCTCTACGATCCGGTCCAGCTCTCCGACGATATCCATTTCGTCGAGCGCATGCGCGAACTCTTCGACCTGGCGACGGATGTGCGACAGATCGAGCTGTGGTGTCGTTTCCAGCAGTCCTTCGATGTCGGCGATGTCTCTCGGTCGCAACGCGAGCGACTTCATGATCACGAGATCGTCGGCGCGCGCGACGGGCAGTTCCTGTCCAGCTACGGAGACAAGCGTCGCCGCATGCACTAGCGCTAGCTCGAAAGGCAGCGCGCCGAGGCTTATGTCGATTTCGACCCCGCTGCCAGTGTGTCGCATGAGCAGCACGCGTGTGGTGCTCGCGAAGTCGAGAACATCAGGGATGCGCGGCTCCAGTCCATGAGCGGTAGCAGACGCGACCAGACGCGGCCACGCGTCGATGTCCGCTAGCGCGAGGAAGTCAACGTCCTTCGTCATTCGAGGACGACCGCGGATCGCCACCGCGACGCCACCGACGATCGCCGCATCGATGTCGTTGGCACGCAGCCACGCGAGTGCCGCAGCGATAGCATCGAGCAATGGGGCGATCGTCGACGTGCTCACGGACGTCGTCCTAGGCGCGAGCGCAGCCGAGACCACCGCTGCCATACCGGACCGTCGTCGGCGAGCGCAGCGGTCAAACCCATGGCGTCGACCGACTGCATCAGCGACCAGAGCTGGTGCAGCTTGGCTTCGGGCGTGGCCGACCGCAGTTCGGCACGCAAATACGCCTCCACCGTTCGCCATCGCGCACGATACGCCTCGAGGTCTTCGCGGGCCATCCGTACACCATAGCACTATCGCAAGCTCACACGACGCGAGCTGGAAAGTCAGCTCTTCGGACAGGCCGACATCGATGTGCGAAGTGGGTAGGCGACATTTCTGCTACGGTCGGGTCATGTTGGCGGTTTCACATTCGCGCGCGCACATGGTGTTCGCGGGGGTACTCGTCGCGTGCTCGTTCGAGTCCTTCTCCACGGGAACGGACGGTGGTGACGCGGAAACCACGACGGCCACCGGCGAGCAAGGTTCGGCTTCTTCGAACGCCGAGGGCGAGTCGGGAGCGCCGAGCGAGCAGGGCTCGAGCGTTGCGTCGACGACCTCTGGCGACCCGCCGGAGTCGAGTACCACCGACGAGCCTTCGGACTCGAGCGCCGGATCGACGACTGCGACTGGAGGTGATCGCAGAACGGATCTTGGCGCGGAGCTGACTTGTCCGCGTGAAGGTGACCTTGGACCTGGTGATCACGCGGTCGAGATCGATCACGCAGGGACGATGCGGAACTACAAGTTGCACGTTCCGAGCAACTACGACCCTCACGCACCGACTGTGTTGTTCATCAACATGCACGGCCTGTATTCCAATCCAGATCAACAAACCGAGTTTTCGGCGACGAACCAGGCCAGCGACGCACAGGGGTTCGTGGTCGCGTACCCGCAAGGGCAAGATAACTCGTGGAACGGAGGGACTTGCTGCGGATCAGCAGCAGCCAACATGGTCGATGACGTAGCGTTTCTCGAGGACGTCGTCGCCGACATCTCGAAGCAGCTCTGTATCGATCCACGTCGCGTGTATGCGACCGGCATGTCGAACGGGGGATACATGTCACATCGGCTCGGATGCGAAGCAAACGACGTGTTCGCCGGGATCGCGCCGGTCGCGGGCGCCATGGGCATCAGCGATTGCACGCCCGAACGCCCCGTGCCGGTAATCGCTTTTCACGGCGTGCAAGATACTTACGTCGTGTATTCGGCAGGCGAAGCTGCGATTCAGGAATGGATCGGTCACAATGGTTGCACCGGCGATCCGGTACGCAGCGACTTCGGAGGATCACACTGCGACCGGTGGGAGAGCTGTGACGAAGATGTGCAGGTCGAGTTCTGCACGCTCGACCCAATGGGTCATTGCTGGCCGGACGGTTCGGAGACGTTTTGCAGCTTGGTGCCTGGTAACGGCATCTACAACGCCGATATCGATGCAAACGCCCGGATGTGGGAGTTCTTGATCAGGTTCACGTTGCCGTTCAAGTGATCCTTGTTTCGTCCGCCGTTCGAAGCACGCACCCGATATCGAGCCTCGAGCGCGTCAGAACCGACCGCTCAGGCCCAGCATGCCGCGGCTGGGATCGATGATCGGCCTCATGTGTAGGCGCGCGAACGATCGGGGTACGTTGTTGTGGTACGCCGCACCGTACGCGAATACGCCCGCTCCGATACCCATGAGTGAGCCGCCGATCTGTACTCCGGCCACGTAGCCCGAAATGGAGTCGTTCATGCACTCGATATCGCGGCACACCGTCCCCGTCCAGTACACCGCCCGAATGGCCACGGCCGTGACGACGCCCAAGCCGAACACCGTGCCGCCCAGTCCCATCAATGCGGGAGTGTTTCGTGTCGTGCTCGTGGCTCGTGCAGCGTCGTACCTGCCGCGCAGCGCACCACCGCCGGTGGCCAACACCGTGGCGCTGGCATTGCTTGCCACTGCGAGTGCGCTCATACCCACGATCGCAGCTCCCGACCGAGTGACGCAACCGTAGAAGGTATTCAGGACTTCTTCGGTGCTGTCGTCGGTCGGGACACACGTCGTTTGCAACAACACCGCGCGCGCTATGTTGGCACTGATGCCCAAGGCGCCAGCCAGACCCGCGCTTACCAACAGCGCGGTACCGGTGAACCTCGGTTGTACCCGAGTGTCCCTCGGAGTCTCGCCTGAAATCGCTTTGGTTGGGCCCGGTTCGGGCTCAGCCGAGGACACCACGGCCACCGTTTTCGTGGCAGCGTTTGCGCGCGCTGGTGCGAACGCGAGCATGGTCGACGTCATCGAAGCCAGCAGCGCGCGCATCATCATCCGTCAACGAGGCAAGCTGCGTGCCGAGCGTGATTTCCTCCTAGATCCACGAGCCCAAACTCCGGACTTCTCACCGCGCGCGAGCATCTGGACGAACGCGGCGATCTTGCGCGCGCGGGTCTCGGTGCGCTTGACGTTGTGGATGCGGAACAGGATCGCGTAGCGGCTGGCGCCGTCGAGCGCCGCGAAGAACTTCGCGGCGCTCGGGCTCTTCGCGAGCGCGGCGGCGAAATCGTCCGGCACTGTTGCGTTTTTCGCTCCCTCGTACGCGGCCTCCCAGCGCCCGTCCTTCTTCGCGCGCTCGATCTCGGTATGCCCGGGCGGCTTCATGGCGCCGCTCGCCGCGAGCGCGAGCGCCTTCGCGCGGTTGATCTTCGACCAGATGCTGCGCGGGCCGCGGGGCGTGAACTTCTGCAGCCACCAGGCGTCGTCGCAGGCGTTCTTCACGGAGTCGATCCAACCCCAGCAGAGCGCGACGTCGAGCGCCTCGGCGTAGGTGATGGACACGTACCCGGTCCCCTTCTTCGCGATCTTCAGCCACACGCCGCGCGAGGACGCGTGGTGGGGTCGCCAGCCATCTGGACCAGGCACGAGTCGTTGCGAACGAGAAGACTGGCAGATCTTTGGTAGTCATCCCGTTTCGCAGGACTTGTCGCTCAGCGCCTTTGCGGGAGCTTTCGGTCACACCTACTCTCCCTCCCAGTAGTCGAGCGACGCGCCGGCGCGCCCCATGAAGCGCAGCTCGCGAGGATTGCCGTCAACATCGTTTGACATCTCCGCGATCAGACCGAATCGCCCGGTGTCCGGGTACTCGCACACCTCCGGTGAGAATCGACTGCTGACCGACAAGACCCTGAGATCGGTTTCCGATGTGTTGACGATCTGGTGGGCGGTTTCCGGCCCACCCGGCGGGCACGCGATGACATCACCCGCGCGGATGGTGTGTCGAGCCTCGCCGAGGCGGATTTCCCCCCGTCCTTCGACGACGAAGAACATTTCCTCGTTGACGCTGTGGCAGTGGAAGGGAAACGCGCTCTTGCCTGGAGAAAGAACCGTCAGGTTGTATCCGAGTTTCTTCGCGCCGAGCTGTCGACCGAGGAACCCGATGCGTGCTTGATAGCGGTCGCTCGCCTGGCCCGCTCCGGGAATGGACACGCCGTGTCCCCATGACTGCAGCTCGAGGGCGTCGATGTTGAGAATGGGAGGCGTCATGGGTTTTGTGTAGCAAGGCGCAGCGTCGAGCGATTGAAGAAACGCGACAATCACCGTACATTCGGTGCTCGTGAACAACTGGCTCGAACGGACGAGCGGTATCCTCGACCCGAGAGGTGCTGAGAAGAGTTTTCAGCTCACGAGGCACTCTCCGTCGAGAGCTCTCGCGCCATTCGTAGCCCGCTATTGGATCATGCGGTGGGAGCTTGGGACGCCCTATCGTCAGAGCGTCATCCCGTACCCGTGCGTCAACCTCGCCGTCGAGCGCGCACGCTCCGGCGTCTTCGGCGTCGCGAGCAAGAGCTTCTCGCGCCTGCTCGAAGGCCGTGGGCTTGTCTTTGGCGTGCAGTTCTTGCCGGGCGCCTTCCGCACGTTTCTCGGAAAACCCGTCGCAAGTCTCACGGATCGATCGATTCCGATCGCGGATGTTTTCGGCACATCAGACCGTGAATGGGAGGAGGCTATTTTCCCACTGAAGGACGCCGCGGCGATGATTGCGCAGGCGGAGACGCGCCTTCGAGCGATGAGCCCCCAGCGCCATGAGGACGCGGAGGAAGTGCTTCGCATCGTGAACGCCGTCGCCGACAATCGCGAGATCACCAAGGTCAATGATGTCGTTCGCATTGCAGGGACGAGTAAGCGCACGCTGGAGCGTCTCTTTCGCGAGTACGTAGGTGTCGGTCCCAAGTGGGTCATCCAGCGTTACCGGCTTCACGATGCCGCAGAGCACGCGGCGACGGCCACGACGCACGACTGGGCCGACCTTGCCGCCCGACTTGGGTACGCGGACCAAGCCCACTTCATCCGCGACTTCAAGCGGTTCGTTGGACAGTCACCGACTCGCTACGCGGCGGCGATCGTGCCCAGGAGATCGTAAGACCCGACGGTCTGTGCACGGTGCTATCGACCGCGTCCAGGCACCACGTGGCCACGTGGCAGCCGCGCGCCCGAGGTCGTGTCGCGCTTCATCACGACTGAGTCCAAGTGCATCAGCGCTCAGCTGAGTTCTTGGGCGAGCCCGATGAGAAGTCTTTCGGGCCCGCGGATGTAGCAGAGCCGATACGCGTCTTCGTACTGGACCA
>Ga0187893_10005475_pt1 | contig 22758 bp, 27 predicted proteins | sample MA1701074metaG_FD_139574 | JGI IMG/M metagenome (GOLD analysis project Ga0187893, IMG submission 139574) | White microbial mat communities from a basaltic lava cave in the Kipuka Kanohina Cave System on the Island of Hawaii, USA - MA170107-4 metaG ...
TGCACGGCGAACTTATCGGACAGCGATTATTCTCCCTTATGATGGTCTTCAGTCGGAGCGCGGAGAGGCGACTGAGTGCACCCGTTCCTCAGCGGCTTCGACGATGGCGCGCGGCGCCGGCGGCTCTGCGGGGAGCCTAAAGCGCCGACGACAGACGCCGGGTCTTGGACCTGCCTCTGCAGGGGGCGGCCTAAGAAACCGCTTACCTTGGGAAGACGCCCGGCGAAGTCGACCGAAACGCCATAGCGCTTGAGGCGAGAGCTGAAGGCGCGCAGCGCGGGACGCGGGGCGTCCCAAAGGAGGCGGCGCTATCCGCCTCCATAAATGGATGCCGCGCGTCCCGCGCGACCTCTCCACTCTATCTTCTCGCGTTCGGAAAAAATCCGGACGGCGGAACCGGCGGAGCCTTGTCTTGGATAAGGAGAAGCGGCGCAACGGCGATGGCGCCACGGCTGGCTCACATGGCATTTGCAACCCGCGCGGCGTCCGGCCAAGGTGCCTTCAAGTTCGTTAGGGTCCCTGCTCATGAGATTTCCCCCATTCCTTGCAGCCGCCGCGTTGGCCGCCGGAACAGCCTTCGCGCAAGATAAAACGCCTGCGGATGTTCTTGCCTCCGTTGACGCGCGTTACGACGAGACGGCCGAGATCGCGCGCAAGGTCTGGGACTACGCCGAGCTCGGCTACAAGGAGACGCAGTCCTCGGCGCTTCTGCAAGAGACGCTCAGGGCCGAAGGATTCGCCGTCAAGATCGGCGTCGCCGGAATTCCGACCGCGTTTACTGCAAGCTACGGAACCGGCGGGCCGGTCATCGCCATTCTCGCGGAGTTCGATGCGCTTCCCGGCATCACGCAGGACGCCGTGCCCGGACGTGCGCCGGTCGAGGGCAAGGAAGCCGGTCACGCCTGCGGCCATAATCTCTTCGGAGCCGGCTCGCTCGGCGCAGCGATCGCTGTAAAGAACTGGCTTGAGGATTCTGGAACGCCGGGCGTCATCCGCATTTACGGCACGCCGGCCGAGGAAGGCGGCAGCGGCAAAGTCTATCTCGTCCGCGCCGGATTGTTCCGCGACGTCGACATAGCGCTTCATTGGCACCCGGACGATGAAAACTCCGCCGCCGCGCAAACGACGCTCGCCAATCGCTCCGCCAAATTCCGCTTCAAGGGAATCTCCGCGCATGCGGCCGCCGCGCCCGAGCGCGGACGCTCGGCGCTCGACGGCGTCGAGGCGATGAACATGATGGCCAACATGATGCGCGAACACGTGCCGCAGGATGCACGGCTGCATTACGTGGTCACCGAAGGGGGATCGGCCCCCAACGTCGTCCCCGACGCGGCGGAGGTTTTCTACTATGTCCGCCATCCAACCGCCGACGGGGTGAAGGAAATCTGGAAACGCCTCGAGGCCGCCGCGAAAGGCGCGGCCATGGGAACCGGGACGACCGTCACGTGGGAAGTGATCCACGGCAACCACCCGCTTCTCGTCAATGAGGCGCTTGCGAAGATGATGGACGGGAAAATCCGCGAGGTCGGCGGCCTCCGGTATACGAAAGAGGAAGCGGCGTTCGCGCGGAAGGTCTACGCCTCCTTCGATGCGCCGGAGTTCAACCTCGGCGACGAAGCGAATGTCCAGCCCTATGAGAAATCATTGGGGTACGGATCGACCGATGTCGGCGACGTGTCGATCGCGGTTCCGACCGTGGGGCTTCGGATCGCGACCTGGGTGCCCGGGACGGCCGCCCATTCCTGGCAGGCGACGGCGGCGAGCGGTATGTCGATCGGCTTTAAAGGCGCGCAGATCGCGGCGAAGACGTTGGCGCTCGCAGCCATTGAACTCTACAAAAATCCGGAATTGCGCGCCGCCGCCGCCGCCGAGCACCGCGCCGCGCTGGGGCCCAAGTTCCGTTACGACGCGCTCCTCGGCGACCGCAAGCCGCCGCTCAACTATCGCGACTGACGGTGTTGGAGCGGAGGGGGCGCCGGCTCTATAATGACCGCTTTCATGGGAGGCGATCATGCACGCAGCCCTTATCCGCATCACGGCGCCGGTTCTCGGATCTCTGATCCTGTTGATCGCTAGTCCCGCCGCCGCACAGGATTGCGAGAACCCCGTCTGCCGAAGCGGCGAGACCTATCGCGCCGAAACCAGCGTCGCTGCGCCCTACGGCGTGTGTCAGAGCGGGTCTTGCGGCCCGGGCTTTTGCTCGCATTACATCGCCGCCTGCCCGGCGGGCTGGACGCTCGATGTGCCGACCGGCGCCTGCCATCGCGACCTGTGTTCGGGCTGCGGCGCCGACGTTCCGCTATGCGAAAGCAGCGAAACTTTCACACGGAGCGAAACGGGCCCCGACGGACGGGTCTATGGCGTCTGCTCGCATGGGTCTTGCGGACCGGGCTTTTGCTCCCACCAGGTCAAATATTGCCGCGACGGCTGGACCTTGCAGCGCGCAAGCGGGCTCTGCCGCAGGGAGTGCGCGGCGGCGCTCAAGCCCGACCTCGTCATCACGCGCGTTTGGCTGAAGAGCCGCACGGGCGCGCTAATCAAGACGGTGCGGGCGGGCCGCTCCTACTACGCCTGCTTTGAAGTCGCCAATATCGGCGCCGCAGACAGCGGCCCGTTCCGTGTCGGCGGCGGCGGTCTCGGCGTTCCGGTCGCGCCCGTGCAGGCGCACGCAGGCCTTTCCCGGGGAAGCAATCGGGCGGGCTGTCTGCTGTACGACACGACGCCGCGGCCCGGCCGTTATCGGCTCGGGATTTCGGCCGACTCGCGAACCGTCATCGATGAGTCGCGTGAAGACAACAACGAGCGAATCCTGACGGTCATCGTGACGCGCTAGCCGCTACGGAGAGGCGCGCCTTGTCGCGGGCGGAACTTCGCTTCCCGACGGCTGTTTTCCAGTGAGGCGAGAAGCGCCCCCGTCACCATTGGAGTTCCTCATGTCGTCCTTCGCCGCCTATGTTCTTGGCACTCTTGTGCTCGTCGCCGGCCTTGCCGCCGGCGCATATCTTCTAGGCATTGCGATCACCTGGATCGCCGTCGGGGCGATTGTCATCATCGGCCTCGGCATTATGGGGGCGGTCACCCACGGCAAGCGCCGCGACCTGCCGGTCAATCCCGAAACCTGATTCGGGCCCGACCGCCGAAAATCTGAGCGGAGAACTCTTCGTCCGCTTGCGGGACGCGTGCGCTTCGTGCTCATCGTGAGCGATGCGCAAGCGTTTCTGCAAGATTGTCGCGACTCTCGGCCCGTCGAGCGAAGCGCCGTCGATGATCCGGCTGCTTCACCAGACCGGCGTCGACATGTTCCGGCTGAATTTCTCCCATGGCGATCATGCGCATATGGCGCGGACATTGGACGCGATTCGCGAAGCCGAACGGCTCTCCGGCGCGCCCATCGCCGTGCTCGCCGATCTACAGGGGCCGAAGATCCGGACCGGCGCGCTCCTGGGCGGCGGCGTCGATCTCAAATTCGGCGCGGAATATCGCCTGATTCTCGCGCCTGAGACGAAGGACGCCGACGCAATCCCGGTCCCGCACCCGGAGGTGTTTGACGTCATTCAGCCGGGAGATGTTCTCAAACTCGACGACGGCAAGCTGCAGCTGACAATCCGCGCCCGGACGAAAGACGGCGCGGTCGCGCGCGCCGACACGCCGGGGCGCCTGACGGATCGCAAGGGGGTCAACCTTCCCGGCCGTGCGCTGCCGATTTCCGCGCTGACCGACAAGGATCGCGCCGACCTCGAGCATGCCCTCGCCATCGGCGTCGATTATGTCGCGCTCTCCTTCGTGCAGCGCCCCGAGGACATCGCGGAGGCGCGGGCTCTCATCGGCGACAGGGCAGGGATCATCGCCAAGATCGAAAAGCCCTCCGCGGTGGAGCGCCTTGAGGAGATCATCGCGCTTTCGGACGCCTTGATGGTGGCGCGCGGGGATCTCGGCGTCGAACTCCCCCCCGAAGACGTTCCCAACATCCAGCGCCGCATCGTCCGCGCCTGCCGACGCGAAGGCAAAGCGGTGATCGTCGCGACGCACATGCTCGAATCGATGGTGCAGTCGATCGCGCCGACGCGCGCGGAGGCCTCCGACGTCTCGACGGCCGTCTTCCAGGGCGCCGACGCCGTCATGCTGTCGGCGGAAACCGCGGTCGGACGCCACCCGCCGACGGCGGTCGCGATCATGGACCGCATCATCGCGGCGACCGAGAAGGATCCCGAATGCGCATCGTTCTCGGCCGTTGACCTTCACATGAACGAGCTGGCGACCGCCGACGCGATCACCCTGTCCGCGCGGCGCATCGCCGAAGTGCTCGATTGCCGGATCGCCGTCGCCTACACCAAGACCGGATCGACGGCGAAGCGGCTCTCTCGCGACCGTCCCCATTGCGGCATTCTGGGCGCGACGCCCAATGCCGACGTCGCGCGCCGGCTCGCGCTCTACTGGGGGGTCGCGCCGCAGGTGACCGAGGATATCTCGCATTTCCACGAAATGATCGACAAGGCGGAAACCCTTTCCCGCCGCCACGGCGCCGTCGACGGCGACCGCGTCATCATCATTGCCGGCTTTCCCTTCGGCCGACCGGGCAAGACCAACGTCCTGAAAATCAGCCGCATCGGCGCCAGCGGCGAATAATCACACTCTCCTCCCTGCAAAGCGGGGGAGGAGACAGGGGTTCATGGCCCCGCGACGACCTTCAGCTCAGCCGCCGGTTTCACCGCGCCGCCCATCCGGAGTTCGAGGCGGCCGGCGAACCAGTCGATGAGCCGACGCCAAAGTTCGTCTTTGAGAATGGCGCCCTCATATTCGGCGTCGAGATTGGGGTTGTCGTTGATCTCGATGACGAAGACGCCCTTCTCGTTCTGCTTCAGGTCGATGCCGTAAAGCCCGTCGCCGATGAGACGCGCGCATTTCACCGCCGTCGCGATCACGTCCTGCGGCGCGTCCTCGACCGCAAGCGTAACGACGCCGCCGGTCGTGACGCCGCCATTGCTGTGATGCCGGGCGATCTGCCAATGCCCGCGCAGCATCTTGTATTGCACGGCGAAAAGCGGCTCGCCGCCGAGAACCCCGACGCGCCAGTCGAATTCGGTCGGCATGAATTCCTGGGCCAGAATGAGCGCGGTGTCCTTGAACAAAATCTTGGCGCGCTCCTGGAATTCCACAACGCTCGACGCTTTGTGCACGGAGCGGCTGAAGGAGCCGTCGGGCGCCTTCAAAACCACCGGCGATCCGAGGCGCTCGAACACTTCGGCGAAATTCGCCTTCTCGTCGAGAATCTCCGTCCTCGGCGCGAGAATGCCGGCGTTGCCGAGAAGCTCTTTGAGATAAACCTTGTTGGTGCAGCGGATCATCGATTCGGTGTCGTCGATGACAGGCATCCCTTCCTGCTCGGCGCGCCGCGCAAAGCGGTAGGTGAAATTGTCGATCGCGGTCGTCGCGCGGATGAACATGGCGTCGAATTCGGCGAGCGAGGCGAGTTCGTTCGGGTAGAGCGGCTCGACCTCGACCCCCATCTTGTCGGCGACCGCGGCGAGCTTCTTCATCGACTGCGCGGAGGACGGCGGATTGTCCTCGCGCTGGTCGGAGAGCACGGCGAGGGACCACCGCGCCGCGGTCTTTGTCTTCGGGGCCGTCCACCGGCGATTGGTGTGATTGTCGAGCGCGGTCAGGAAGAACTGCCGTTCTTCGCTCTTGAGGCGGTGCGGCGAAATCGGCTTCAAGGATTGAATCGTCGGCTTCGAGCCGCCGGAAATCGTCGCCTCGATCAGAGGCGTGCGGAACCAGTCATAGAGGAGCTTCGAGAAGCGCTCGAAGCCGCGAACGTCGGCGGTGGCGAAGCTGACCAGAATGCGCTCGACGGGAAGCCCGCCCGATTCGCAGTCTTTCTCGAGCGCGGCCTCAAGTTCGGGCAGCGCGTGAGCGTAGAGCGATTTCTGCCTGAGCTCGACCATAGACTGGACGGTCGGCGCGACGCGGTGGCGACGCGCTTCCGCGAGAAGCGAGGCGTAATATCCCTCCGTCTGGTAGGCGTAGCTCCGAGCAAGGTTGATGATGTTCGGACGCCGGCCGGTGAAGAGATTCGGATTCGTCAAATAATCGCGAATACGCATCACCTTGTGCGGCGTTTCGTATTGCTGAAGGTCGGAGGCGTTCTCAACCAGTATGAGCCAGTCGCTCATCGCTTTCCTTCAGCGACGCCCAGTCGCTTCTCCATACGCAGCGCTGATTCTCCATCGGCGTAATAGTTGGGCAGAGGTTTCAAAATCGCAAATCCCGCCTTCCGGTAAAGCCGCAACGCCACCCTGTTGGAGGAACGGACTTCGAGCCTCAGGCGTTCCCGGCCGAGGTCTATAGCGCAAGCCTCCGCCGCGCGCAGCAGATTCGCGGCGACGCCCCTCCCGCGCGCCACGGGGGCAGTGGCGATTGAATAGAGCCGCGCCGCGCGCGCGCCCTTACGAAAAAGCAGGATTGTGTAGCCGAGCGGGCGTCCGTCCGCTTCGGCGATCAGACCGCGCGCCGATCGGCTCTTCAGGAGCCGCGCCAGAGCGCGCCGGGAAAAGCGGTCGGCTTCAAAGCTCGCCCTCTCGATCTCCTCGACAGCGTCGAGATCTTTTGTGGTCGCGCGGCGGATTCTCGGCGCCCGTTTGAGCGAGGGTCTTGCGCGCAACTCTGAAGGCCTATGCGCACCCATGTTGCGCATAGGCTGATTCCCGACGTCGTCCGCCATCGCCTCCATTCAAAGCAACTCTTTGATGCGTCGACGTAATTTCGGCAGCAATCGGCTTGCAAACCACGGATTACGTTTAATCCAGGCATTGTTGCGCCAGGAGGGGTGCGGGAGCGGAAAGAAGCGCGGGGCGAAGTCGCGCCAGCGGCGAACGGTTTCGGTGAGCGACGTCGCCGCCGAATCGCCGAGATGCCAGGCTTGCGCATACTTGCCGACGAGCACTGCGGTCTCGAACTCCGGCAGAGCCGCCATCAGGCGCAAACGCCACAGCGGCGCGCATTCCCTTCGCGGCGGCAGGTCTGCGCCTTTCGCATCGTAACCGGGAAAACAGAACCCCATCGGCACGATCGACACGCGCGCAGCGTCGTAGAAAACCTCCTCGCCGATCCCTAACCATTGCCGGAGCCGCACGCCGGACGCGTCGGTGAATGGCCTGCCGCTGTCATGCACGCGCGCGCCAGGGGCTTGGCTGAAGATCGCGATGCGCGCCGTCGAGGAGATCTGCATGACGGGACGCGGCTCATGCTCGAGCGGCGCGCCCATCGGCGCATCCACGCACCGCCGGCACCCGCGGATCTCAGCATGCAGCGCCACCAGAACGCCTTGAGCGGCCCCTGGCGACGCGAACGCGGTTAAGCGCTGTTCTATCCGAGCCCGAGCCCGCTCACGCATTTGCCGACGGCGGCGTTCCAGCCAAAACCGGCCTCGCAGTTGCAGGCCGACGGATGCCCGCAGATGTTGATGTCCTTGGTGCAGGTGGACGAAAGCGAGCTCACGCATTCGCCGTCGGGGACGTCGACCTTGATCCCTTCGCTCGCCGCGTTCAGCCCGAGAACGCATTTTCCAATCGAGCCGTTATACGCATAACCCGCCGGACAGGCGCATTGGCTCGAATTCCCGCAAAGGTTGAGGTCCATCGTGCAGACAGCCTCCGGCGCGACATCGACCACGCAGGCGAGCGGGCCATCGGCCACCGGCTCAGGCTGCGGATAACTGGTCTCAGCCGTTGCGGCGCCAGGAGCGGCCGCATCGGCCGTCGATTCGGCCTTCTTCGAGCAGCCGGCGAGAACTGCCGTCAGCAGGATCGCCGTCAAAATGGGTTTGAGCCTCATGTCGCCCCTCCGCGTCGGGTTTTCCTGTGTTCGCACAGGCGGCCGGCGCCGTGCAACTAGTCTTTGGATAACGCTGCGAGCCGGCCGGCGTTCGCCTCCCAGTTGCGGCCGTCGAAGGAACGGATCGCCACGGACCTGAACTGGGCGCGATCCATGCAGCGCAAATTGAGCGAGAAGCCGTCCGGATTGGATCGCGGCACGTAGAAGGATTTGACCCCGCAGCGCCGGCAAAAAAGATGCTTTGCGACCCCAGTGTTGAACGTATATTCCGTGAGCTGATCTTTCCCCGCCAGGAGCCGGAATTTCGACGCCGGGACGATGACGTGCAGGAAGCCCGTACGCTCGCACATCGAGCAGTTGCAGTCCTCGGCGACGATGTCGTCGGGGAAATCGGCCTCCCAACGTACCGCGCCGCAATGACAGGCGCCGGATTTCCAGGCGGCTTCCATCAGCCCACCCATATGATTCCGATGATGCTGCCGGCCATCAAGGTCGCGAGCGTCCCGGAAATCAACGCGCGCGGCGCGAGGTCGATGACATCCTGGCGGCGGTCAGGAGCGAGCGCCGTCAATCCTCCGATCATGATGCCGAGGCTCGCGAAATTGGCGAATCCGCAGAGCGAATAGACTACGATCAGGAAGCTCCGTTCGCTGAACGTCCCTTCCGGGACCTTTCCGAGTTCGATGTAGGCGACGAGCTCGTTGATCGCCGTCTTGACCCCCATGAGCTTGCCCGCCTCGAACGCTTCCGACCACGGCACGCCGGCGAGCCACATGAAAGGGGCGAAAATAACTCCGAGAACGCCCTGGATCGTCAAGGGCTCGCCCATGAGCTGCGGGGCGCCCGCCAGTATGATGTTTATCAGCGCCACAAAGGCGGTGAACGCGATCAGCGATGCGATGATGTTGAGATACAGTCCGAGGCCGTCGGTGACGCCGCGCATGAAGGCGTCCATCGGCCCTGCGTAGCGGAAATCGTCAGCCGCATCGGCGCGCGTCGGCGCGACGCCTTTGGGATCGGGCATCATCACCTGTGACATCAGGATGGCGGCCGGCACGGAAATTATCGACGCGACGATGATGTGGCCGAGAACCGACGGGTCGACGTGTGCGAGCACGGCCGCGTAAACGACCATCACCGAGCCGGCGACTGTGGCGTACCCCACGGTGATCACGTTGAAGAGTTCGGCCCTGGACAGTTTCGAAAGATAAGGCCGGATAAGAAGGGGAGACTCCGTCTGCCCAAGGAATATATTCGACGCCGCGGCGAGCGCGACCGCCCCGCCGATCCCGAAGATCCGCGTCAGCAGAAAGGCCAACGCCTTCACGATGATTTTGAGGACGCCAATGTACCACAGAAGCGCCGAGAGGCCGGAAAAAAAGATGACGAGCGGCAGCGCGCCGAAGGCGAAGTTGAACATCGCCGGCTGGTTCGTCACCGCGAAGGGCGGCTCGGCGCCTCCGAGGAAACCGAAGACGAATGACGTCCCTGCGCGGGTCGACTGCTCGAGCGCGTCGACGGCCACCTGCAGCGAAGCGAGCGCCTGGCGCGCCGGCGGCAAATACAGCATGAGCCAGGCGATGACCAGTTGGGCGATGATCGTCGAGATCACGATGCCGATGGGAAAGCGCAGCTTCGCGCTCGAGAACAGCCAGGCGATGAAGGTGAAGACGACAAGGCCGAGCGCGCTCTGGCCGCGCAGACCGATCTCGCCGATGTCGAACGGCAATTCCATGAGGAGCCCCTTGTCGCCGCCAGCCCTCGTGGCGACGCGCGAATATGCTTGAAATGCCGGCGAGGTCAAAGCGGAGATGGTCGCGCCGCAAGGACCGGTTATAAAGGCGCTTCATTTGACGCAGGCCGTTATGCTCCCCGCCCCCTCCGCCCAAATCCGTGAAAATACGCTCGCCTTCGAAACGACGCCGCTCATCAAGCCGACCGGCTTTCGCGAATATGACGCGCGCTGGATTCTCGGGACGGAGATCAATCTCCTCGGCGTGCAGGCGCTTGGCCAGGGGCTCGGCACGGTCATCCGAGAGTTGCGCAAGGAGCCGCGCATCGTCGTCGGTCACGATTACCGGGCCTATTCTCTCTCGGTGAAGCAGGCGCTGACGGTCGGCCTCATAACGGCGGGCATTGAGGTCAACGACATCGGACTCGCGCTGTCGCCAGTCGCCTACTTCGCCCAGTTCGCGCTCGACATCCCTTGCGTCGCGATGGTGACTGCGAGCCATAACGAAAACGGCTGGACGGGCGTCAAAATGGGCGCCGAACGGCCGCTCACTTTCGGCCCCGACGAGATGTCGCTTCTTCAGGAGATCGTGCTCTCCGGCAAGGCGCGCACCGCGCCTGGCGGCTCCTACCGCTACATCCCCGGATTGCGCGAACGCTATATCGACGATCTCACGTCGGGAAAGACGATGAAGCGCAAGCTCAAGGTCATCGCCGCATGCGGCAACGGCACAGCGGGCGCATTCGCGCCCGATGCGCTCGCGCGTCTTGGAGTCGACGTCATTCCGATGGACGCCGAACTTGATTATTCCTTTCCGAAGTACAATCCGAATCCGGAAGATCTGAAAATGCTGCACGCCATGCGCGATGCGGTTCGCGCGCTGCGGGCCGATGTCGCGCTCGGTTTTGACGGCGACGGCGATCGCTGCGGCGTGGTCGACGACGAGGGCGAGGAGATCTTCGCCGATAAAATTGGGGTGCTGCTCGCGCGCGATCTCTCAGCGCTTCACAAGAACGCGCAGTTTGTGGTCGACGTGAAATCGACCGGCCTCTTCGTGACCGATCCCGTCCTGCAGGAAAACGGCGCGAGAACCGAATACTGGAAGACCGGCCATTCCTACATCAAGCGCAAATGCCAGGAGATGGGCGCGCTCGCCGGCTTCGAGAAATCCGGACATTTCTTTTTCAACGCACCGCTCGGCCGCGGCTACGACGACGGGCTCGTCGCCGCCGTCGCGATCCTGCAGATGCTCGACCGCAATCCGGGCAGGACGCTGTCGGACCTGCGCAAATCTCTCCCCCGAACCTGGCAATCGCCGACAATGTCGCCGAAATGCGCCGATGAGGCGAAATACGGCGTGGTCGAGAAGATCGTCGCGTCACTTGTCAGGCGGGCGAAAGAGGGCGGCGAAATCATCGGCCAGAAGATCCGCGACGTCGTCACGGTCAATGGCGTTCGAGTAACGGCGTCGGACGGGACCTGGGGCCTCATCCGGGCGTCCTCAAACAAACCGGAACTCGTGGTCGTGGTCGAAAGCCCGACATCAGAGGCGAACATGAAAGCGATGTTCGCCGCGATGGACGCAGAACTCAAAGAGCACCCCGAGGTCGGGGCGTATAATCAGAAGATCTAAGCGCTCTTTCGCGGGCGGTGGAGGGCGAGATATTCGCGGGCGAGCCGCTGCGCTTCGGCGACGTCGTCCGGCGACATCTCTTTTGAAAGCTCGGCGCGATAAGAGCGCGCCTCGAGATTTCCCTGCATCGCGGCGAGATTGAACCACATGTGAGCGGTGACGAGATCGATATCGCCCGCCTCCCCCAATGTCGACGCCTGAAGGCCGAGTCGATACATGTCCTCGGCGCTCAAGACCTCATTAGCCGTCGGCGCAGCGACGGCCCCCATCATCGGCATGACGCCTCCTCCCATCCTCCGCGAGCGCGGATTAACCATCCGAGGATGAAAGGCGGCGCCCTAATATCGCGTAAACGAAACCTTGCCTGTTGGTATACGGATCAGGTGTCCGGCGTCAGCGGACAAAGCGAATGTCGATGCCAGCACGGGCCGCCTGGCGCCTGATTACGCCGGCTGCTTCGGCTTCAGCCGCTCGAACTCGCCGAGCGAGCAGGAGCCGGCCATGAACCCGCCGGTATTATCGACGACGCGGATGATGTCGCCCCGGCAAAGATGCGGCTGGCTCGTCCTGAATTCCAGCCGGCGATTGGCGCGCGCCGCTCCGGTGCAGGCGGTCGAGGGATGGTTGACGTAATAGTCGCCGCCCTCCGTTTCGACGAGGAAGGTCGAATCGTCGACCGGCCGGATCGAGTCGATCGCCGTCAGCATCAGGCATTCGCGCCTTTCGCCGGACGGTTCGTTGGCCGCCAGGATGTCGGCGGCCTTCGCAGACAGCATCCGTACGCCCGGCGACGCGGCGACGAAGGTCGCGACAGCCGAAAACGCGATCGTCAGAACGGCGAATCTCATGGTCGCTCTCCCTTCAAGTCCAGCCGATGCAAGCATATCAGAAAACCGGCCGCCGCCGCCGGCAATCTCACGCAAGAGTGAATGGTCGTGTCCGCCTGTTCGGGCGGCTACTCCACCCCGAGCTTTCGCTTCAAAATCTCGTTGACCGTCGCCGGGTTTGCCTTGCCGCCGGTCGACTTCATCACCTGGCCGACGAACCAGCCGAAGGTCTTGGGCTTGGTTTTGACCTCTTCCGCCTGCTTCGGATTTGCTTCGATGATGGCGTCCACCGCTTTCTCGATCGCTCCGGCGTCCGTCACCTGCTTTAAGCCTTTTTCGGCGACGATCGCCGCCGGATCTCCGCCGGTCTCGAGCATCCCCGCGAACACGTCCTTGGCGATGCGTCCGGAAATCGTGCCGTCGGCGATGAGATCGATGAGCTTGCCAAGCGCCGACGCCGCGATGGGCGAGGCCCCGATTTCGAGACCCTTCCTGTTGAGGGCGCCGAACAGCTCGGTCGTCACCCAATTGGCGGCGAGCTTGCCGTCACGGCCCTCGGCGACGGTTTCGAAATAATCCGCATTCGCCTTGTCAGCAGCGAGCACCGAGGCATCGTAACCTGAAAGGCCGTATTCGGACATAAAGCGCCGTTTCTTGGCGTCGGGCAGTTCAGGCAGCCTCTCCTTGATGCCGGCGATCCAGGACTCGTCCAGGGTCAGCGGAAGAAGGTCCGGGTCCGGAAAATAGCGATAATCGTGCGCGTCTTCTTTCGAGCGCATCGGCCGCGTCTTGCCGGTCGCGACGTCGAAGAGCCGCGTCTCCTGCTCTATCTTACCGCCCGCTTCGATGACCTCGATCTGCCGTCTCGCCTCGTAATCGATCGCCTGCTTCACGAAGCGGATCGAGTTGACGTTCTTGGTCTCGGTCCGCGTGCCGAGCTTATCCCCCGGGCGGCGCACCGAAACATTCACGTCGGCGCGCATGGAGCCTTCCTCCATATTGCCGTCGCAGGTTCCAAGATAGCGCACGATGGTGCGGAGCTTGGAATAATACGCCGCTGCCTCATCGGCGGAGCGCATGTCGGGCTTCGACACGATTTCCATGAGCGCCACGCCGGAGCGATTGAGATCGACATAGGATTCCTTCGGCGAAAGGTCGTGGATCGACTTTCCCGCATCCTGTTCGAGATGGAGCCGCTCGATGCCGACCGAAATCGTCTCGTCGCCGACTTCAATCTCGACTTCGCCTTCGCCGACAAGCGGGTCCTTGTATTGCGAGATCTGATAGCCCTGCGGCAGGTCGGGATAGAAATAATTCTTGCGGTCGAAGCGCGACCAGAGGTTGATTTTCGCGTTAAGCCCAAGGCCGGTCTTCACCGCCTGCTCGACGCAGAATCGATTGATCACCGGAAGCATGCCGGGCATCGCCGCGTCGACGAGGCTCACATTTTCGTTCGGCGCCGCGCCGTATTCGGCGGAGGCGCCGGAAAACAGCTTCGCCTTCGACAGAACCTGCGCGTGCACTTCAAGACCGATCACGACCTCCCAGTCGCCGGTCTCGCCCTTCAGAAGGTTTCGGGGCTCCGCCATAGATTATTTTCCCAAGGGCGCATAGGCGCAAAGACTTTCAATATCATCAGTTGGGCGAAACTTCCTGCGCTGCAGCCCGGAGCTCCCGTTTTCGCTCTTCGCTCAAATCCGTCGTGTCGAGGCCCTGGATGGCTGCGTCCATGAGGTAAAGAGCGTTGAGGGTGACCGCCGCGCCGAAGGCGGCCTTCAGACGCTGATAAGCCTCGACGACCCCGAGTTGAACGAGCTGCTCCGCCGTAGTGACGCCGATCTCGGCGAGGCGCCCCTCCATCACCGGACCGAGATTAAAGAGGTCCCGGATACGGGTCATCGCGCCCTCCCGGCGCGCGCGATCAAGTCGGCGACCGCCGAGAGGATGCGGCGCGGGAACTGGAGCTCCAGAAAATGCGTGCCGCCTTTAATGCGCTCGAAAATCACGTCCGCCCCCGGCGCGAAATAACCCTTCAGCGTCGTCGCATCCGACATTGCGACGAGGTGGTCAAGATCGCCGTGCAAAATGGTCGCCGGACAAGAAAGGTCCTTCAGCCGCCCGAACAGCGGAGCGATCTGCTCGCGCCGACCGGCGACTTCGGCGCGCGAATGGTGGAGCGTTCGCGGCAGCACGCTTCTGATGACGGGCGCGCCGCCGAGATCGACAAAGGGCTGGACCCAGGGCCGCGGTTCGGTGACAAGCGCCGCGACGGCGGCGACGGCCTTCACATGCTGGGGATAGTCGAGCGCGGCCTTCAGCGCGAGAGCCCCGCCGTAGGAGACTCCGAGCGCTACGACCTTCTTTCCCTCAAGAAAGGGCTTCGCGGCGGCCACCTGATCTGCGAAGTCGAGGACGGCCTGCGTGTGCGCGCGACCGAACCCTGGCCGCATCACCAACACCGCTTCGAGATCCGGCGGCGCCAGCCTGAGGATGCGATCGAAAAGGTATCTCCGCGCCGGCGTGCCAGGGAACATGACGAGCCGCCAGGGGCCGTCCGATTCGGCGATGTAGGCCTGGGTCTCAACCGGCTCCTTGAGCGGCGCGGTGTAGGAGCGTTCCCGGTAAGCGCGCGGCATGGTCCGAGCGATAGTCGGTCGGCCGCGCGCTGTCGATGATTCGCCGCGTTCCGGCGCAGGAGCCCTGCTGCGGCCGCTGCCTTAGGGTAGTCTCGACCGAACCAACGAGCGGAGCGAATGCTTCCCTTCGAGCTGCGGTCTGAAATCACGCCGATTCTGATCGCCCATATTTCGGGCGGCGTGATCGCGATCCTCGCCGCAATAACGGCGCTGTCGACGCGCAAGGGCTCGCGCATTCACCGCGCCGCGGGCAACATTTTCTTTCTCGCACTAGTCATCGGCGCATCGAGCGCAGCGTGGCTCGGCTATCACGCCAGACCGCAGGATATGGGCGATGTCGTCGCCGGCGTCTTGACGATCTATCTCGTCTCTACCGGCTGGGTGACGGCGAAGCGACCGGACCTCAGCGTCATCCTGCGCCGCGGGCTGCCGGCCGCCAGCGCATCGCGCGGCACCTCTGGCGCATGCTGCTCGGCTTCTTCGTCGCCTTCGGCTCGTTCTTCCCCGGCCAGATCCATCTCTTCCCGGAGTATATTCAGGAGACCAAGCCGGTCATTCTTCTTTTCCTTCCGGCGTTCTCGATCATCGCGTTGATGTTTTTCTGGCTGGCGCGCGTGCTGTTCACGGGATGGTGGAGAACAGCCGAGACCTAGGCTGCTGGAGCTCCAGCCGCGTCGCCCAGCACGTCCACGACGATCTTACCCCTACCCCTGCGCCTTGGCGGTCATGTCGACGCCGAGCGCACGCATGACCGCGAGCATCGTTTTCAAGGTCGGATTGCCGTCTTCGCTGAAGGAGCGATACAGCTGCTCGCGCGAGAGCCCGGTCTCGCGCGCGATCTCGCTCATGCCTTTCGCGCGCGCAACGACGCCGAGCGCCTTGGCGATATACGCGGCATCGCCGGTCTCGAGCGCGTCCGCCATGAAGACCGCGATTCCCTCCTTGCTCGTCAGGTCCTCGGCGGGATCATAGGGATAGGTCTTTTCGCGCTTCTTCACTCAACCTCCTTCGCCAAGCGTTTCGCCGTTTCGACGTCGCGGGCCTAGCTGCCTTTGTCGCCGCCGCACAGCAGAATGATGATCTCTCGTCCGTGCTGCGCGAAATACAGCCGGTAGCCAGGACCATAATGAATGCGCAGTTCCTTCACGCCATCACCAACCGTCTTCGCGTCGCCAACGAGGCCGCCGGCGAGGCGACTGATCCGCGCAGCGATCGCCGCGCGCGCCTTGTCATCTCGCAGCCCGCGCCGCCATTTAACAAACGTCTCCGTCTGTCTGACTTCGGGCATATGTAATTTATAAACTACGACCCGTCAAGCGGACACCTGCCGATGCAGCATTGTCGACTCAGAGCCGGATTACAGCGATCTTAATGCACGTACCGCGCAACGAAGGTTTTGCCCTCCCGCCATTCGTACACGACGAGCAGGTACGCATTGCCCGGCGCAGTTCTTCCGAATCGTTGCACCTGCTCTTTACAATTCTCGAGATGTTGGGCTGCGAGGTCCGAATTGGGGCAACCGCAAATCCAGATTCGGACCTCCGCCCGCGCCTGAATCAGCTTCTGAAAATCACCGTCGAGGTCTGCCCCTTCTCAGCCTTCGCCCCTTTGCGCCATTCAACTTCCAATGCGAGCGGAATGTCGATGAGAAGGCCCTCCGCGGTTTCGTTGTACCAAATCACGTCGTAGAGCCATTCTCCGCAATTCGTATCTTCGAGGCCCGACCTTGTAGTCGCGCGCTCGTCCTGCTTCGAGGAACAACTTTTTGATTTCGAGCGTTGCTAGCGCGTCTGACTTGCGCAGATGCTGATCGATGATTTTGGCATCAACAATTATTTCTTTCACAAAAAGTTCGAGATCATCGATCAGGCTCATCATGTCTCTCCATGCGCCTGGCTGTGCAGTTGCGCTCGGGAATTAGGTCCACCACGTCTCGGGTCGCGCCCCAAAACCCGCCGCGCGCTCCAGCGCCGCGGCGCCCTTGATGAGGGTCTCCTCGTCGAAGGGTCGTGCGAGGAGCTGCAGGCCGAGGGGCAGTCCGTCGGCGTCAAGACCGGCGGGAACGGAGATTCCGGGGAGGCCGGCGAGGTTGCCCGTCACGGTGAAGACGTCGTTCAAGTACATCTGCACCGGATCGGCCATCTTGTCGCCGAGCGCGAATGCGGCCGACGGCGCCGAGGGCGTCAGGATCAAATCGATCGTCCGGAACTCCTCCGTGAATTCGTCTAAAATCCGTTTACGGACTTTTTGCGCGCGCAGGTAATAGGCGTCGTAATAGCCCGCCGAAAGGACGTAGGTGCCAATGAGGATCCGGCGCTTCACCTCCGCTCCGAAGCCTTCGGCGCGGCTCTTTTCGTACAGCGAGCGGATGTCAAGGTCGCCTTTGGCGCGCCAGCCATAGCGCACGCCATCATAGCGGGCGAGATTGGACGAGGCTTCCGCCGGCGCGACGATGTAATAGACCGGCAATGCGTACTTCGTCAGCGGCAAGGAAATGTCGCGAACTTCGCAGCCGGCGGATTTGAGCAATTCAACTCCCCGCGCCCACAGCTTCTCGATCTCAACCGGCATGCCGTCGACCCGGTACTCCTTGGGCACGCCGATCTTCAAGCCTTTGACCGAAGCGCCGACAGATTTCTCATAATCCGGGACCGGACGATTGACGGAAGTCGAGTCCTTTTCGTCCCATCCGGCCATGGACTTCAGCATGATCGCTGCGTCGCGGACGTCGCGCGCGATCGGCCCGGCCTGATCGAGCGAGGAGGCGAAGGCGACAATCCCCCAGCGCGAGCATCGGCCATAAGTGGGCTTCACCCCGACGGTGGCGGTCAGCGACGCAGGCTGACGGATCGAGCCGCCGGTGTCGGTCGCCGTCGCGCCCGCGCAAAGATGCGCGGCGACCGAGGCCGCCGAGCCTCCGGATGAGCCCCCGGGCGTCAATTGCGCATTGCCGCCCTTCTTGCGCCAGGGATTGATGACGGGGCCGTAAAAGCTCGTCTCGTTCGACGAGCCCATGGCGAACTCGTCCATGTTGAGCTTGCCAAGCAGGATGGCGCCGTGGCGCCACAAATTGGCGGTCACCGTCGATTCGTATGTCGGCCTGAAACCGTCGAGGATATGCGAGCCGGCGGTCGTCAGAACTCCTTCCGTGCAGAAGAGGTCCTTTATGGCGAGCGGAATCCCTTCGAGCGGCCTTCCCTCGCCCTTCGCCAGCCGGGCGTCCGACTCCTTCGCCATCGACCGCGCCTTGCCAGCCGTCACGGTGATGAAGGCGTTCAGGGCTTTCGCCTTCTCGATATTGGCCAGGTAGGCGTCGGCCGCTTCCAGCGCGGACACCTTGCGCGCCTTTAGCGCGTCGCGCAGCTGCGCGAGCGTAAGTTCGGTCGGGTTCGTCATGATTCTGCGTTGGACGGGTGCAATCCGCCATCCCCGGGCGCCGGATTGGCGGACTGCACTCGCCCTACGAGCGCCATCTCGTAGAAAACCGTATAGGGAGAGGGCGGATAATCGAGCACGGACCCGCAGCGGGTGAATCCCGCCTGTTCGTAGATGCGCCACGCGGCGTGCAGCTTGTCGCCGGTTTCGACAACGACGCGGCGACAGCCTTCTTCGCGCGCGCGAGCGATGATGCGCTCAAGGATCGCCTTGCCGACCCCGCGGCCCCGCCATTCCGGCTTCGTGTACATGCGCTTCACTTCGCCGACGGCGCCTGGATGCCTCTTGAGCGCGCCGCAGGCGATCGCCTCGCCTTCCGCCCGTGCGACAAAAACAGTCGTATCGGGCTGCGCCATTTCTTCGATGCTCATGTGGTGGCAGTGCTCGCGCGGCGTGAGCGAAAACATCTCTTCGTTGAGCGCGACGACAAGCGCGCGCACATCGTCCTGGCGCGGCGATTCGACCGAGATCGCGAACGCCTTCACTCGACGACCTTCGGCACGACGAAAAAGTGATCGACGGTCTTCGGCGCGTTCGCGACGACGCTTTCGGCCTGGCCGCCGCCGGTGGGGCCCGATGCGAGCCGGTCCTCGCGCATCGGCAGCTTCACATCCACGGTCGATGTCATTGGCTCAACGCCCTCGATGTCGACCTCGTTAAGCTGTTCAATCCACTTGAGAATGCCCGACAGCTCGCGCGCCAAGGACTCGAGCCGCTCCTCCGGTTCGGCGATGCGCGCGAGCCGCGCCACCTTGCGCACAGTGTCCTTGTCGATCGCCATTGCGAATCCCGCTCTTGCGGCAACCTCTAACCAGCGCGGCCGAGCCTCGCAAGCAGGGGCCAGAACGGGTTGCTGCTGGAACGGCGTAGGCTAGTTTGCGAACCATGCTGGACCAATTCGAACAGGCGGCCACGGCCTTCGGCGCGCGGGGAACGCTGTTGGGCCTCGATCTCGGCGATAAGACCATCGGGGTCGCGAGCTGCGATCCCGACCGGCGGGTGGCGACTCCGGTGGAAACCATCCGCCGCACGAAATTCGCGGCTGACGCCGGGCGGCTGGCGAAGCTCGCGGGCGAGCGCGGCGCGGTCGGCATTGTGATCGGCCTTCCACGGAACATGGACGGCACGGAAGGGCCGCGCGCCCAGTCGGCGCGCGCCTTCGCTCGCAATCTCGCGCGCGTCATAAAATTGCCGTCGGCCTTCTGGGACGAACGCTTGTCGACAGCCGCGATCGAGCGTGACCTCATCGCTCTTGATGTCAGTCGCGCGAAACGGGCTGCCAAAATCGACGAATCGGCCGCTGCATACATCCTTCAGGGGGCAATTGACCGCCTGGGAAGGGGAAGCTGATGACCGCCATCGCGATCAAACTCATGAGTGCGCTTCTTCTCGCCAACGCCGCGCTGCACGTCGCAGTCGCCGCACTCGATTCGCCCGTGGATCTGCGCCTCCCGCTGATCGCCTTCGGACTTGTTTATGGCGCGCTCGGACTGTGGCTGCGGTCGGCGAAGCGCATGGCGGTGCTCGTCACGATCGCCCTCACCGCGTTCGCTGTCGTTGCCGGCGGCTTGCGCTATCTGAGCGAGGGAGGGCCGCTGGCGATGGTCGTCATGTTCGCGATCGACGCCGCAGTCATCGCGGCGGGCGCATGGTGGCTCGTGAAAGCAAAGTCGGCGTAACGGCGCGGCCGGCCAGCTCGCGAACCAACAGCGCAGAGGTGCGCCATTGCCGCCGGGCCGCTCGGCGTCTAGAGACGCACGCCGATGGCAATGTCTGAACGCCCCGCGACGCCCAACGCCGGATGGAAAGCGCGCCAGCTTCTGAGCGTCGATGACTTTTCGCTCGCGGAAATCGAATTTGTTCTCAGGCTCACGGATTATTATGCCGCGTTTCTGAAGCGCGGCGCGCGCCCGCAGCAGCGGCTCGCGGGCAAGACGCAAATCAATCTCTTCTACGAAGACTCGACGCGGACAAACCTTTCTTTCGAACTCGCCGGGAAGAAGCTTGGCGCCGATGTACTGAACGTGCCGGTCGCCGCATCGTCGGTGAACAAGGGAGAAAGTCTCATCGACACCGCGCAGACGCTGGCGGCGATGGGCGCCCATGTCATGATCGTGCGCCAGAAAGACCCGCACGTCCTCGCCGGCATCGCGGCGCGGGTCGCCTGTCCAGTCATCAACGCCGGCGACGGCGCGCACGAACATCCGACCCAGGCGCTCCTCGATGCGGCGACCATCCGCTCCGCCCTCGGAGGCGTCGAAGGGCGAGTAATCGTCATTTGCGGCGACGTGAAGCACAGCCGGGTCGCGGCGTCAGGCGCTGCGTTGTTCAAGCGCCTCGGCGCTGAGGTCCGCTTCGTGGGTCCGGCGGCTCTAATGCCAGATCATCAGTTCCCGGAAATTGCGCGCTTCGCTTCGCTAAGGCAGGGCCTTAGCGGCGCCGACATCGTGATGGCGCTGCGCTTTCAGTTTGAGCGCATGGGCGCTGAAGGCCGCGACGCGGCGCGGGGTTATTTTGAGGAATTCGGGATCACCTACGACGCGTTGAAATTCGCCAACCCCGGCGCTTTCATCATGCATCCAGGCCCCATGAACCGCGGCGTCGAGATCGATGGTGCGCTCGCCGACGATACTGAGCGCTCGCTCATCACCCGTCAGGTCTTCACCGGCGTCGCGCTGCGCATGGCATGCCTTGATGCGCTGATCACTTAAGGCGTATGACGCTCGCCGAAATGGACGGCTGAATGGCCTATTTTCTCCCCCTTTTCGTCGGATATCTCCTCGGCTCGATCCCATTCGGCCTTGTCATCACCGGCTGGGCGGGGCTCGGCGACATCCGCAAGGTCGGCTCCGGCAACATCGGCGCGACCAATGTGCTGCGAACCGGCCGGAAGGACCTCGCGGCGGCGACTCTCGTCCTTGACGGCGGCAAAGCCGCGGTCGCCGTCATCATCGCTTATGTAGCGGGATGGCGCCCCGAGATCGCCGGCGCAGCGGCGTTCTTCGGCCATTGCTTTCCCGTCTGGCTCGGTTTCAAGGGCGGCAAGGGCGTCGCATCCTTTCTCGGGACGATGCTTTCGCTGTGGTTTCCGGCCGGCATCCTCGCCTGCGCGATCTGGGCAGGGACGGCTTACGCGACGCGTTATTCTTCGCTTGCAGCGCTCATCGCCGCCGCGGCGAGCCCGCTCCTGCTCTTCGGCATGGGAAAACCCGCTTACGCCGTCGCCGCCCTGTTCATGACCGCGCTCATCATCGTCCGGCACAAGGGAAATATCGACCGCCTTCTGAAAGGCGCCGAGCCGAAAATCGGCGCCAAGCAGGAAGCGGCCGCTTGAGCGCGGAGCGCCCGCAGGCGCTGTCTTCCGCGGAACGGCGCGCCCGACTGCAACTCATCCGTACAGAGACTATCGGCCCGATCACCTTCGGCCGCCTGCTCGCCAAATTCGGCTCTGCTGAAACGGCGGTCAGAGCGCTGCCGGCCTTCGCGCGTTCGGCGGGGCGGAGCGCGCCGATTCGAGTTTTTGAACGCGATGCGGCCGAGGCGGAGATGCGGGCGGCCGATGAGCTCGGTTGCCGGTTCATCGCCGATTGCGAGCCGGATTATCCGCCGATGCTGCTTCCCCTTCCAGACCGCCCGCCTGTGATTTGCGTCAAAGGGCACGTAGCGCTCTTCGCGAGAGCCGCAATCGCGGTCATCGGCGCCCGCAACGCGTCAGCCGTCGGCCGCAAGATCGCCCGCAATCTCGCGGAAGGCGTCGGAAGAGCGGACGTCGTGGTCGTCTCGGGCCTCGCGCGCGGCATCGACGCCGCCGCGCATGAGGCCGCGCTCGCGACTGGGACGATCGCCGTCGTCGCCGGAGGCGCAGACGTGATCTACCCGCCGGAGAACGAGGCGTTGACCCACGAGATTGCCGAGCGCGGACTGATCGTCTCGGAGCGGCCCCTCGGCGCTGCGCCGACGGCCAAGGACTTTCCCCGACGCAATCGACTGATCTCAGGGCTCTCCCGCGGCGTCGTGATCGTGGAGGCGGCGGCGAAATCCGGCACCCTGATCACCGCCCGCTTCGCGCTCGAACAGGGTCGCGACGTGTTCGCGGTTCCCGGCTCGCCGCTCGACCCGCGCTGTCAGGGCGCAAACCGGCTGCTGCGGGACGGCGCGATCCTGGTCGAAACCGCGGAGGACATTCTGACATCGCTGGCCGAGCAAAACCGCGGCGCCCGCGAAGGGCGGAAACCTGATCATTTCGACTGGTCGGCTGACGGGGGCGCCGAGACGGATGGCAAGGCCAGCGCCCGCGTGCGAGAACGGGTGCTCGAAGCCTTGAGCTATACGCCCGTCCATCGCGACGAAATCTTGCGCGAGGTGGATGCGCCTTGGGGACTCGTCGCTGACGCCCTCCTCGACCTCGTGCTCTCAGGCGACGCCGACGAACATCATGGCGGCCGCTTCGCGCTTGCCGCGCGCTGACTAGAGCACGTTTTGCATAATTCGAGTCGGAGGGGGATTCCCCTTCGGCGCGAACGCTGATTCCTGTGCTGCGGAGTTTTGATGGAGCGATCGGTTGGGCAAGCCGTACAGCGTCGATCTGCGCGAACGGGTGGTGGCGGCGATTGAAGGGGGGATGTCGACGGGGGAAGCGGCGGAGCGCTTTCTTGTCAGCAA
>Ga0187893_10005476_pt1 | contig 22757 bp, 18 predicted proteins | sample MA1701074metaG_FD_139574 | JGI IMG/M metagenome (GOLD analysis project Ga0187893, IMG submission 139574) | White microbial mat communities from a basaltic lava cave in the Kipuka Kanohina Cave System on the Island of Hawaii, USA - MA170107-4 metaG ...
CCGGTCGAGTTCAAGGCGCCGCGGGTCAAGGCGAGCGCGCCCACCACCCTCACGTTCTGGCAATACGTCGGGTTCCACGTCACCGTGCAGCGGTTCATCGCCGATGAATACAAGAAGCGCTTCGATCCCAACGTGTCGCTGGAGATCACCGCCTATCCGGGGCTCAACGAGCAGCGCGTCGGCGTCAAGGCGGCCATGGCCGGCCAGAGTCCGACCCCGGACATCATCGCCGTCGAGCCTGGGGCCTACGCGGTCGACCTGTACACGAGCGGGAGCGTGCTCGACTTCCGGAAGGTGTTCGCCGAGGACCCGGAGTATCAGCGCGGGTTCTGGCCCAACGCGCTGGAGCTCTTGACCATCAATGACACCGTGGTCACCGTCCCCGCCGTCACCAACACGGTCATCGTCTACTACAACAAGGGGCTGTTCGCCCAGCACGGGCTCGAGGTCCCCCAGACCCTCGACGATCTCAAGAAGATTGGGGCCGTGCTGAGCGGCAAGGGCATCATCCCCATCGCTTACCCGGCCGGTCAAGACCGAAACTTTCCCATCTTTCCGTTCTATACGTACGCCGGCGGCGCCAAGAGCGACAAGCTCCTGCGCGAGGCCGACCTCGGCCGCCGACCCTGGACCAGCCCGGAACTGGTGGCGGCCGCCGAGTTCGTGGAGATGATGGCCAGGTCGGGCCTCTACGCCAAGGGTCCCCTCGGGATCAAAGAGCCAGACGCGATCTCCCTTTTCGCTACCGGCAAGTCGGCGATGTTCTGGGGTGGGCAATGGATGCGGCGATCCATCCGGGCCGCGCTTCCACCGGGATTCGACCTCGGGATCTTCCCGTTTCCGGCGGTCGTTCCCGGCGGAAATCGGCCGGTCTTGAGCTCGGTCGGAATCACCCTCACCGTGAACGCGCGCAGCAAGCACCCCGATCTGGCCTTCGAGATGATCAAGGCCCTCACCGGAGCGTGGGGCAAGATCGAGTACACGCGCAACCTCGGTCTGTCACCCAACGGGCCGATCAGCGCCGAAGCGGTCGCCTACCAGATGCAGTCCCTCAAGGATCCGCTCTACCCCGAGTTTCTCAAGCTCCAGCCCACCGGTACCACCCGCGTCATCTTCACGCCGGCGGTCGAGGAGGCGCTCACCCAGGGCATGCAGGCGCTGTTCGCCGGGCAGAAGACCCCGCGGGCGGTGATGGAGTCGGTCGAGGCGGCGTCGCAGAAAGTCGGCCCTCGTCGGTTCAAGGTAGGCTGACGGCCGAGGACCGTCCGGGCGGCCTCGCATGGCCTCCGTCACGCCTGCCTGGCGGCGTCACGTCGCCGGTTACCTCTTCGCGGGGCCGGCGCTGCTCGTGCTGGGCGCGTTCCTCCTCTATCCGATCGGCTACTCCGTGTGGCTCAGCTTCCACGAGTGGAGCGGCTATACGCCAGGCTGGGGGCCCTTCGTCGGGCTGGAGAACTATCGTGACCTGGCGCAGAACGAGGTCTTCTGGAAGGCCACCCTGAACTCGATTGTGTTCGTGCTCGTGCGGACGCCCCTCGAGGTCGGCCTCGGCTTCTTGCTCGCCCTGCTCCTGAACCGTCGACTCCCCGCCCGCTCGCTGTTGCGCACGCTCTTCTTCGTGCCGGTCGTCATGTCGCTGATCGTCGTCACCATCATCTTCCAGCGGATCTACGAACCCAACACGGGCCTGCTCAACACGTTCCTGCGCGCGATGGGCCTCGACGCCCTGACCCATCCATGGCTGGGGGACTCCGCCACCGCGCTGCCGGCGGTGATCGCGGTGTCCGTCTGGAAGAATGTTGGCTTCAGCCTGGTCATCCTCCTCGCCGGCCTCCAGGGGCTGCCCCAGGACGTGATCGAGGCCGCCCGCGTGGATGGGGCCGGCGCCGGGCAACTCATTCTGCGCGTGATCGCGCCGCTCATGCGGCCCATCCTCGCCCTGACCGCGCTTCTCTCGATCATCGGGGGACTGAAAGTATTCGACCTGATCTTCATCATGACTCGCGGGGGACCGACGTACTCGACCGAGGTGCTGGCGACCATGCTATACCGCGAAGCCTTCGAGCTGAACAACATGGGGATCGCCTCGGCCATCGCGGTGATCCTGGTCACCATCGTGCTCGGCACCGCCCGCGTCCAGACCTTCCTGCTTCGCGAGGGTAAGGAGTCGGGCACAGGATGAGTGTGGCGGTGGGCGCCGAACGCGTTGTCTCCATGCCGCGCCGACGGAGGTTCGCGCCAGGCACCGCGGTCGTGTGGGTGGTTCTCCTGGGCGCCCTTGCCATCTCGCTGGCCCCCGGGGCCTACATGCTGAGCCTGTCGTTCATGGACAACCCCCAGCTCTTCGCCGGCCGCGTGGTGCCTTGGCCCCTGCACCCCGAGAACTATCCGCAGGCGTGGGTGGCCAGCGACATCGGTCGCCTCTACTGGAACAGCGTGGTCGTCTCCACGGTCTCCATGGTGGTCACGGTGGCCATCTCGGCTCTGGCCGGCTATGGTCTCGGTCGCATCCGCTTCCGCGGGCGTGGCGTCATCTACGCCCTGGTCTTGATCGGGCTCACCATCCCGCTGCAGATCGCCCTCATTCCCCTGTTTATCAACTTGCGCTCTCTCGGGATTCTCAACACTCGCCTGGCGCTCATCGGACCCTACACGGGGTTTGGCCTCGCCTTCGGGACCTACATCATGAAGGGCTTCTTCGAAGGGCTGCCGCGCGAGCTGGAGGAGGCGGCCCGTCTCGACGGCGCCGGCGAGTTCGGGATCTTCGCCCGGGTCATGTTGCCCTTGACCCGGCCGGCCCTGGCCACGGTGGCCATCTTCCTCTTCCTCCAGAACTGGAACGAGTTCCTGTTCGCCCTGACCTTCATCACCGAGGGGCGGATGCGCACACTCCCCACCGGGATCTATGCGCTCCTTTCCAGCGAGTTCTACGGCAACTACCCGATCCTGGCCGCCTCCCTCGTGCTCTTCTCCGTGCCCGTCCTCGTCCTCTATTTCCTGTTCCAGCAGCAGTTCATCGAGGGCCTCACGGCGGGCGCCCTCAAGCAGTGAGCCGCCCGCCCGCGGGTACGCCGAGATCTCAAGAGGGTGCAACGGTCACGATGCCGTCGCCAAGCTGGGCAGGACTTCGCCGACCAGGCGTTCGAACTGCTCCCTCTGCCGCCAGGAGCCTCCTATTTATTACCTGACAAGGAATTGATCGCCTCCTAGCCTCCCGGGAAGATGGGGAGGCCAAGGAGGGCCTTATGCTCAAAGTGGGGTTTGTGGGAGCCTTGCCGTCGAGCTTCGCCGACCGCGTGCGTAGCCATCTTGCTGTGCCCTGCGCCTTTGTTCACACCGACGAGAAAAACGCAATCGACGTGCTGTCGGACATCGAGGTTCTTGTCACTCTCGTGTTCACTCAAGCGATGGGTACCGCCGCCAAGCGGCTCCGTCTCGTCCAGGTCCCCGGCGCCGGACTGGACCGGATCGATCGCTCGGCGATACCCGTCGGGGCCGGGCTCGCGAAGGTGCACGGCCACGAGACAGGCATCGCCGAGTACGTGATCGGTGCCATGATCGCCCTCAGCCGCAGCTTCGATCGCTTGCACACTGGCCTTCGCACGGGCCGTTGGGAGAGTCAGTGGGCCCCGGGCGTGTCCCCACCCCCTGCCTGGCCCGAGCTCGCCGGGCGGACGCTCGGCATCCTCGGCTATGGAGGTATCGGCCAGGCGGTGGCCCGCCGTGCCCGCGCGTTCGACATGCGGGTCGGCGCCATCCGTCGCAAGGTCGGCGAATCGGCCGAAGACGACCTGGCCTTTCTCGGCGGCCTGGAGTGTCTGCCCGAGATGCTCCATCGCTCCGATTATCTCGCCATCACGCTGCCGCTGACGCCGGAGACCCAGGCGCTGATTGGTCGCGCGCAGCTCGCGCTGATGAAGCCCACCGCGATCGTCGTGAATGTCGCGCGCGCCCAGATCCTCGACGAGGATGCCCTCTATGACGCCCTCGCCGAGGGCAGGATCGCGGGCGCTGCCCTCGATGTCTGGTACCGCTACCCTGCTGTGCCCGAACCGCTACTCCCGGCGAGCCGCCCCTTTCACACGCTGCCGAACGTCCTGATGACCCCCCACGTGGCCGGGTGGACGGACGGTACACTGGAGGCCCGGGCCACGCTCATTGCGGAGAACATCCGCCGGACCGCGTGCGGGGAATCACCCGAGAACATGGTGCCGGTGACGAGGTCATGAAAGACAGGAAGCTTAGGGCAAACGCCGCGCCTCTGGCGGAGCCAGGGAGCGGCTTTGGCGGCGGCTTGCGCTGGTGGCGTGAGCGCCGAGGGTTGTCCCAGCTCGACCTGGCTGGCGCGGCCAACACCACCCAGCGCCATCTCAGCTTTCTGGAATCCGGTCGCGCCGGCCCCAGCCGAGAGATGATCTTACGGCTCGCCGCGGTGCTGGATCTTCCCCTGCGCCAACAGAACGCGCTCTTGCTCGCGGCCGGTTTCGCGCCGGCCTGGCGCGAGAGCAATCTCTCGGCGCCGGAGCTCGCACAGGTCAACAGCGCCCTCGACTATATGCTGGCGCAGCAGGAGCCGTACCCGGCGTTCGTGGTGGACCGGCGCTGGAATCTCCTTCGGGCCAATGCCGGCGCGGGACGACTCGTCGAGTTCCTCACCGGGCCCCCGCTGTCGACCAGGGGCGCATCGACGGAGCCGGTGAACCTGGCCATCGCCCTCGTGTCTCCCGATGGGCTGCGCTCCTTCATCGTCAACTGGGAGGCGGTCGCGCTCTACCTTCTGCGCGGTGTGCAGGCGGACGCCATCGGGGACGGTACGCGGCAGACCGCCGACCTCCTCGCACGGCTGCTCGCCTTCCCCGATCTGCCCGCGCTCTCACAGATCCCCAACCCGGCCGAGACGCAGGCGCCCGTGCTCACCATTCACTTCAGGAGCCAGGAGACGTCGCTCCGCTTGTTCACCACCATCGCGACCCTGGGCACCCCGCACGACGTGACCCTGCAGGAGATCCGCGTGGAGTGCTTCTTCCCCATGGATGACCCGACCGCCCAGCTCTTTCGGGACTGGGCTCGGGCCGCTCCAGGGTCGCCGACGGCGGCGTGCTGAGAGGGCGAAACCCGCTTGCCCCTTGACGTCAGCAGCAGCGACCCGTCACGATCAGAGTCGGTGGTTCTGGCCCCAACACGGTGGAGGTGCTCGATGAGTGAGCGCGGAGACGAGGCCCCTCGGGAAGTGGATCGGCGTCACTTCATGCTCGGCGCCACGAACGTGTTCGGGGCGGCCGCGCTCGCCGGCTGGCTCGCCCGGCCGGACGTTGCCGACGGAAGCGCCGCGTCAGACGGGCCCGCCGAAGCCGGGCTCCGCACGCTCAGCACGTCGCAGTTCGTCATCCATCAGGATGCGCCGACGATCACCGCCGTCGATGGATCCGGCGAGAACCTCGGGGATGCGTTCTACTTCCACGCCAACCTGCGCCTCCAGGTGGGTGGGGCCGTCGTGGGGCAGGTGTTCGGAGTCAAGACCGTGGTCAAGACGGGTACGGCATCCCAACCCGGCGTGGAGCAGCGACTCACCAACCTCTTCTTTATCTCCACCGACCAGCAGCATCAGATCGTCGTGGCCGGGGTTCCGGACTACCCGGTGAACGGAGCGGAATTTGAAGTCGACTACCCGGTGGTGCGCGCGATCCTCGGCGGTACAGGAGCCTTCCTCGGGGCGCGTGGCCAGCTGACGAGCACGCGGCATCCGACCGGGGGATACACGCAGGCCTTCACACTGCTCGACTGAGCGGGGCTTGCGCATGCAGCTCGGCCACGCGAAGACCTTTGCCGCCAGCGGATACGAGGAGGAGATGAGGCGCCTGGCCAAGGCCTACTCGCGCGGCGATACGTCGGTGGCGATGGCAGCCCTCACCGACGTCCTGCTCGACGACGTGGTGCTCCTCGGCTCGCCGGCGCGGATTCAGGAAGGGATCGATCGATTCGCCCAGGCGGGCGTTCAATGGATTACCCTGGGCCCTCAGGCGGTTGCCACCGAGTCGCTCGCGCGGCGGGCCGAGCGGGTGATCGCCACGCTGGCGCCGCGGTAGCAGGGCCAGGGAAGCGACGTCAGCTCCTCTTCGCCGGCCCGAGCGAATTCAGGTCTGTGATACCGAGCTGCTTCGCGATGAACGCCAGCTCGACTATCTCGGTGTGGGCCCCATGGCCGCCCGCGGGCTCGACCCAGAGGTAAACGGGCGCGTCAGCACCGAATTGGGCTTGGAGCGTCTGCGTCATGAGGTACGCGTGCTCTGGCTCCACGCGCTCGTCCGCATGGGCCGTGACGACGAGGGTTGGTCTGATGGCCTGGAGGTCGGCGACTCGCTGCTGGGGCGACCAGCTCTCCAGCACGGCGATGTCCTCGGGCCTCTTCACGAGGTCTCCCGTGCGGTCATGCGGAAGACCGAAATCATCCCACGCCGACCGGCCGAAGAGCCCCGTCTGCAAGAACTGGATGACATCGCTGACCGGCATCACCGGCACAAACAGATCATAGGCGTCGGGGAAGCGGATCATGGAGGCGAGGGTATGCATGCCGCCGAAGGAACGTCCCGACAGGACGACCCGTTTTTCGCCGGCGAGATAGTGTTCCTTCAGCCACCGGGACGCGGCCGCGATGTCCTCCAAGGTCTTGCTGCGGTCCAGCTTCACGGGGGCTTGCCATCGGAAGCCGAACTCGCCACCGCCGCGAACATTGGCGATGGCCACCATACCCCCAAGCTCGAGGATCATCTGAAACGTCGTGTTCCACTCCGGAAAACTCGGGATGCCGATAGCGCCATACTGGTAGAGATAGGCAAACTCGGGGGGCTTATCGGAACGAGTCATGACTTGAATCCGTATGACCTCCCCGTCACGGCTCTCGTAGGTGTGCAGAGCGTACTTGACCCGCGCGCCGTCGAAATTGGCCGCGCCCGTGTGGACGGTCGTGACCCTTGGCTGCCCATCCAAGCCGTCGACGGCAAGGGTGTGCAGCGGCGTCGCGATGCTGCTGTAGGTAAAGTACGCTCGCGTGGACTGACGGTCACCGGTAAGGAGGGAGAGGGTGCCGTAGTCTGGCAGCCCAGAATCCGAGGGTTTCCAGTGGCAAATGTGTCGACCGGTCAGATCGACGAACCGGACCAAGTGCGTCAGATTTGGCGTGATGTACTGCAGGACGAGGCATTGACCGATCCGCTGGGCCTGGAGGAGGACATGGTGCGGATCCTCCGGCACCACGACTTGGCGCCTGAACGGGTCGGCCAGCTCAACGGCAATGACGGCAAAGTTATTGGCCGAACCGTGCTCCCCGGCGTTTGTCCTGAATAGCGCCCGCCCGTTGTGGACGGTCACGAATTTCCCCAAGATTTGTGGACTGGACACATAGAGAGGTTTCGGGGGCTCACCGGGCCCCTCCACGAAATAGCTCGCCAGAGGAATCTCGGCCGCCCCCTGCACTCTGTAGGCGAGGTACTGGTCCTGGGTCTTGGTCGGCAGGTGCCAGATACCGTAGTCGCTATAGTTTGGCCACTCGGGGTTCTCGAAGATCACGGGATCGGTGTTCTCGTGCTGGTCTAGGTTGGGACCGAGGGTACGGTACTTGATGCGCCGGCCCCGGCGGCCGGCGGCTTGCTCTCGGGCAGAGGGCGGGCACGAATAGAAGATCCCTTGCGATCCCTCGTCCCAGTAGACGGTGGCCATTCGCACGCGTAGGGGCGGGCCGCCGAGATCATGGTCCGTCGTCAGGTCGCGGACCGACCATTCGAGAGTATCGCCGCCCGTGCGGGTCCGGCCGTACGCCACCTTGGTGCGGTCGGGGCTGACCTGGAAATCGGTCACGGAATCGGCGATGGGCTTGGGCTGCTCAGTTCCCCGTCTGAGATACAGCGTGCCCTTGTTGTCAAGAAACATCTCGTCGCCGCGAGACTGAAGGTCGAAATTCCTACACGTGGCAGATTGTGGGGACAGCTCGGTCACCCGATCCGCGATCTCCCTCGTCAAGGAACCGGACTCGAGAAAGCTACGTGTTCTGTCCTGCTGCTCCGCCCCCCAGGTGATCACGTCAGCGTCGCGCGACGCCGTTGCCCGGAGAGCCGGCTTGGTGGGCAGCCATTCGACGGTTGCCCGCCTGAGGGTTGAGCAAAAGGTCGGACACTGAGTCATCAGGGTGTCGAACAGCCGGTGGGCGAGGAGCTGTCCCGCTACCGTATCGCTCGGGTAGTGCAGGCCTGCCCTCTCGCGATTGACGGCGACGTCTCGGGCCGTATCCATGAGCCCCTGCCTCTTGTTCGGAACCAGGACGGCCAGTACGTGGGCCATGAGGTACATCTGGGTCGAGTGGCCGCTCGGATACGCCGGGTGTCCCGGAAGCGAAATGGGCGGCGACAGATTCACGAGATCCCATGGCCGCACGCGATTGAACTGGTCCTTGAAATACATGGCCGTCGAGCCGGCCAGGTGGAAGCACGCGACGACCAGTTCGGTCGTCAACGGATGAGTGGCGGGTGAGAACTTCAAGCAATCGAACCAGTATCCGACCATTACCAGCCCGTCTTGCTCCCTGATGATGCTCCCGAGGTGCGCCGTGCGCTCGGCCATCCTCGGTCCACGAAGCTCGTCCAGCTCGCTCTCAATGTCGTTCACGTCCCACTTCGGCACCCACGTGTCTCGCTCAGTGGTCCAGGCGGGGGTGGCGTAGAATTCCTGCTTGTACAACTCGGCGCTGAAGTCCGGATCCCAGTCCAACCGGGGGAAGTCCAGGTGCGTCTCGATCTCCGCTGCGGCCAGCGCGGTGGCGGTGGCCGTTGCCGTCGCGGTGGCAGTGGCCGTTGCTGTCGCGGTGGCGGTCGCCGTTGCGGTAGCGGTGGCAGTCGCGGTCATAGTCGCCTCCTTAAGGCGCGCGCCTGGTTCGCGTGCAGGCTACTTTCGCGTGCTGGCTACTTAGGTACCGCCCGGCCCGCCCCCGAGTCTCCACGTGCGGGTAGGTTCATCGCCACTCTCCGTCTCGTGCGGTGGCGAGGTTTGACGCGAAGTTCCGGCATTGAGTCGTCAGGGTGTCGATGAGCCGTTGGGCGAGGACCCGACCCGCTTCGGTGTCGCTCCGGTAGTTCAGGCCCGCTCTCTCACGATTGAGAGCGACACTCCCGATGCGTTCCATGAGCTCGTCCGGCAGGCCACCCGGAACCAGGTACGCCAGCGTGTGGGCCGTGAGATGCATCTGGGTCGAGTGGCCGCTCGGGTACGCCGGATGGCCGGGCAGGGGAACAATCGGAGGAGCCAACCGAGGTTCGAGCACCCACGGGCGAACCCGCTGGAACTTCATCTTGAAGTACATGGCCACCGAGCCCGCCACATGAACGCTCGCGTGCACGAGCTCGTCCGTGAGCGGATGGGTCTTCGGACCGAACCCCAACCAGTCGTACCAATAGCCGATCAGCACACGGCTCTGCCGTTCCCTGATGACGCTTCCGAGGCATGCCGGCCTCTCCTTCATGAGGCCGAGAAGATCGGTCAGCTCCTTTGCGGGGCGGCCATCATCCCAGGGAGTCACCCAGTCGTCCCGCTCGCTCCTCCAGGCAGACGTCGCGTAGAGCTCCTGCTTGTACAGCTCGGCGCGGAGGTCGAGATCCCAGTTCTGGCGGGGAAAGGTCGCGGTGGCGGTCATGATCGTCTCCTTACGCCGCGCGGAATCCTGAGGGATCGACTACTCTGGCAGGCCGGCCTGCCGGAGGGCCTCGACATAGATGCTGAGCTCCGGTTCCTTGAGCGGATACCATCGGCGGAACGCAGACAGCGTGAAGTTCTGCTCGATGGCGAGAAACTCGCGTGCGATCGCGCGCGCCTCCTCCAGCCGATCTAGATGGACGAGAGTGGCGGCCAGGAAGCGAAGGTTGACCGAGAAGTGAGGGTTCTCTCGCCGCGCCTTGAGCCCGAAGGCGAGCGCCTCATCGTAGCGGCCGCACAGCATGGCGGCTCCGCCCGAGACCCCCGTGAAGTAGAAGCTGAGCGGATCGAACGGACTCAGGCGCATGGCGTACGCCTCACGGTCGAGGGCGGCCTTCGCTTCCCCCACATAGCACAGGGTGACCCCGCTCAGCCCCCACGCCAGCGCGGAATTCGGATTGAGGGCCAGTGACCTCTCGAACAGTTCGAGCGCCCTCTGGCACTCCTTGTGGAAGAAGGAGGCGATGTGCGCGGAAATGGCCAGGGCGAGGGCATCGTCCGGGTCCCGCGCAAGGGCCTCCTGGGCCAAGCGCCGGGCCTCCTCCTTCTCCGCTTCGACGTCGGTCATCCAGCCTTGCCCGAATTTCCAGAGATACCACCAGGCCCGCCACGTGTACGCCGCGGCAAACCCGGGATCGAGGGAGATGGCCTTCTGGAGCAGCTCTCCCGCCTGCCTGAACTCCTCGTAGGTCAGGCGATAGAGGAGGGCGAACGCGCGCAGCACGCAGTCGTAAGCGTCGAGGCTCTCGGCATGCTTTTGTAAGGCCCGCTGGGCCTCGGTGATGCGCAGGGTGCTCTCGAGCGTACCGACGATCCGAGCAGTGATTCGGTCCTGGAAGTCGAACACGTCGGCCGCTCCGCCGTCATGATGTTCGGCCCAGATCGTGTTGCCGGCGACGGCATCGACGAGATCGGAGGTGACGCGCAGATGCGTCCCCAGCCTGCGCACGGTGCCGGTCACGACGTAGCGGACGTTGAGCTCCTGGGCGATCTGGCGCATGTCGGCGATCTTCGCCTTGTAGACAAGGGTCGAGGTGCGTGAGATCACGAAGAGCCAGCGGAAGCGCGAGAGCGCGCCGATGATGTCCTCGGTGATTCCGTCGCCAAAGTACTCCTGCTCTGGATCGCCGCTCAGGTTCCGGAACGGCAAGACGGCGATCGATGGGCGCTGGGAGATGGTGGCCGTACTCAGCACCACGGGGGCGGCGGCCGTCTGTTTCGGCTCGAGATTGCCCACGCCGTGCTGGGGCCCCAGCCGGCTCGCCACGTAGGGGACAGCCGACGGGCTGACGAGTATGGTATCCGGTGCGATCTCCCTGGCGAGGCGGTTCACGGTCGCCACCGCAGCGGCCACCGCCTCAGCCTGATCTACCGCGTCCGGTGGCTCTCCCCCGCCCCCTCCTTCTGTCCGGCCCTCCGTCACATGGAGAGCGGCTCGCGTGGACAGGTGCGCGGGCGCTCCGGCTGACCTGACGGCCCTCTGGATGGAAAGCACCGTGTGGACCGCGCGGCCGGCTCCTTCTTCCGGCTCCGACGGGAAGGCCGCCACGGCGTGCGTGCTACCGATTTCTGTCGGCACGCCACCGAACGCGCGGATCTTGTCCAAGACGACGCCCAGCGCTTTGCCGGCGTCGGACGCTGAGAGCGGCTCCAGGAGAGAGCCGAGCTCCGCCCGCAGGAAGGTGACCGGCCGGCGGTCGCCGGGGTGCTCGACGTGTCGTTGAGATCCGCGGGATATCGCGCCTGAGGTGGAAGCGAGGGGGCCGGCTCCGGATCGGGACCCCCTGGCTCCTATCAAACCGTATCTCTCGAGTCGATAGCGGAGCGTGTTACGCGGAACGCCGAGGAGCACCGCCGCTCGTGACAGATTTCCGCCCACGGACTCGAGGGCAGCGCGCAGCTGCGAGCGTTCGAAGCTGTCCACGCTTCCTCGTAGAGATCGATCAGGGCCCCCCGAGGGGTGTCCCCCTGTCTCCGCTTCTGAGACCATGGGGATACCGAGATCGGCGGCGGTGATGACCGCTCCGTCGATGAGCACGGTCGTACGCTCCATGACATTGGCGAGCTCGCGAACATTCCCCGGCCAGGCATACACCTGGAGCGCGCCCGCGCGTCGGGGGCCAGCCGCTTCGGGGCTAACCCATACTCTGCGCAGCAGCGGCTGAGAAAATGCTCGGCCAAGGCAATGATGTCCATACCGCGCTCGCGCAGAGGAGGCAGCAGGATGCTGAAGCCGGACAAGCGGTGGAAAAGGTCCTCGCGAAACCGTCGCTCGCGCGACGCGGCGGGAAGATCCTCGCTCGTTGCAGCCAGGATCCAGACGTCCAGGGGCTCGTTGCGGGTGCTGCCCAGCCGGCGAATCGTCCGCTCCTCCAGCGCGGTCAGGAGCTTGGCCTGCAGAGGTACCGAGAGGGCGCCGATCTCGTCGAGAAAGAGAGTGCCCCCGTTGGCGCTCTGAAAGAGCCCGGGCTTGTCCTGGTGGGCATCGGTGAAGGCTCCTCGCTGAAACCCAAACAACTCCGACTCGACCAGGGTGTCCGGGATGGCCGCGCAGTTCACTGCGACGAACGGTCCGCCCGCGCGGATGCTGGCGAGATGGATCCCACGGGCAAGGAGGCCTTTTCCAGTGCCGGTCTCTCCGAGGATGAGGATCGAGGGCAGACGGCCGGCAGTCTTCTGGTGGAGAAGCAATCGGCGGACCTGGATCCGGATGGCCGATATCCCGGGGCTGTCTCCCACCAGATCAGCCAGTTGCTCCATTGGATCGGCATGTTAGACCCTTGCCAGGGTGCGGGCAAGGCGCGCGGAATGACAATTCGTTTGCGCATCGCCGTAACGCCAGCAGCTCGAAGACCTCGATGAGGTTGTTTTTGCCGCGGAGGGGAAACCATCCCAGGCCGTTCGCCTTCACTTGGTTCCCCAGCAGCGCGATGGTCTCCCCGCTCATCAGAATGGACGTTCCGAGAGCGCGGTTGAGCTCCTCGAGCCGCGACCCTGTGTTCACCGTGTCGCCTACCGCCGCGTACTTCGATTGCTCCGGCGACCCGACCGTACCGGCAAAGACCTCGCCGCTGTGAATCGACACACCCATTCCCAGCCGGATCGGCCCCGCCATCTGTAGCCGCTCGAGACATTCGAGGGCAGACTGCATCTCTAAGGCACTCACGGCAGCGTGCCAGGCGTGGTCCGGATCCGGTGACGGTGCACCGAACACCGCCATGATCCCGTCTCCTACGAAGTCCTGGACCATGCCCAGCCGCCCCCGGATCACGTCAACCATGGCCGTGAGGTAGGCATTCAGGAAGCGGGCCGCATGCCTCGGGGTCCACTGCTCTGCCACCGCCGTGAAGCCCCGAAGGTCTGCGAAAAGCACCGACACGATCAGGACCTCCCCCGAGAGCGCGGCCGGTTCAAGGTGACCGAGCTTCATAACCAGATGCCGGTCCTCTACGTGCTGGCCGATGGACTTGCCGTTCTGGCCGTGGATCACCAGGGGATCCTGCATCGGATGGTTCAGAGGCGCTTCCATGCCATCTCCCTCTTAGACTTCCGCAGGGTACCGCAGTAGCCGCCACCCGGATCGCCGTTCCTCGCGCGCCCAGAACGACCACACGCAAGGAAGACACCAAACGACAGGTTAGGTAATTCACAGGCTTACACCTCATGCTGTCGAAGTTCGACGGAAGCCCACTGTCGAATGTTCGGCAGCGGCCAAGGAACGCATGCCCCGCGAAGCGGCCGACACCCCGGCGCCCTTCGTGTTCGACGCCAGTGATTCGGTAGAGAGCACGAAGGGGAGAGCCGTGATCGGGGGAAGGCCCGGCGACTTCTCTCGGGGAGGTCGTCTAACGGGTCAAGGGTTGTGGGTCGGTTGCTGACGTGAAACCAAGTGTGAGGAGCCGATGACGAACTCGTAGGCGCGTCAGCGCGGACGGCGGGCGGCGATGCGACGCTCCGCCGCCGCCCAGCCGGCGTCAAAGGGATGGCCGGGCTCGTCGAGGTCGACCACGAGCGGAGCGTGATCGGACGGGATCGGCTTTCCCTTTCGCGCTTCGCGATCGATCTCCGAGGCCACCGTCCGCTGGGCGAGTGGGCGCGTCACCAGCAGGTGATCGATTCGCATCCCGAAGTTCTTGTAAAAGTTCCCGGCCCGATAGTCCCACCAGGTGTAACGTCCCGGCTCGGGATTGCGCAGGCGATACGCGTCAATCAGGCCCCAGGCGCACAGCCGATCGAAGGCCTCGCGTTCGGGAGGCGACACGTGGGTACCGCCGTGACACGCCTCGGCATCCCACACGTCGGCGTCTGTCGGGGCGACGTTGAAGTCGCCCCCGAGCACCATCGGTTCGTCGGGGTCGCGGGTCTCGAGCCAGCGCGCGAGCCGCTCGAACCACGCCAGTTTGGCTCGAAAGAACGGCGAGTCGACGGCGCGGCCGTTGGGAGCATAGAGACTGACGACCCGGATACCCCCACACACGGCCGCGATCATGCGGGCCTCGGCCAGCGGCTCGTCGTCACTGATATCCGGCGTCACTTGCCGCTGGAGCGGCTCGCCGAAGTTCGTCACCACGTCAGCCAGGCCGGCTCGGCTGGCGATGGCCGTACCGTTCCACTGGGCCTGGCCGTGATGGGCGAGCTCATACCCGGCGTCGCGGAAGACTCCCACGGGCGCATCGGCATCGGTGAGCTTCGTCTCCTGCATGAGCAGGACATCGGGCCGGGCGCGGGCCAACCACCACACGACCTTGTCGAGCCGCGCTTTGAGGGAGTTGACGTTCCAGGTGGCAATCCGCATGCCCGCGCCAGCTATGGTAGCTCGTCTTCCTTAAGTTCGTCCGCGCCCCGGGCGCGACATCCTGCGTGCGTCGACCCGGGGCCCGGACCGATGCCGGGACTACTCCGGGATGGCGTTGATCAAATACATCGCTTGCAGGAGGGGGGTCGGCCTCCCGAAGGCCCCGAACCACTTGTTGTAGATTTCCACGATCTGTTGACCCCGGTAGATGCTGACGAGCACCCGGTTCACGGAGAGCCGGAAGGCAGAGTCGTTGCGCCGCATCACGAGACCGTAGGGCTCGTAGGAGAAACCCTGATCACTCAGGGCCAGTTTCGAAGGATCCTTCGAGGTGACGGCCAGTCCGACCAGGATCGTCCGATCCGACGCGTAGGCATCGGCGGCGCCGCTCTCGAGCGCGGCCAGGCCGTCGGCGTGGTCCTTCACGGCGACCGTCTGGACACTGGTGAAACTCTTCTGAAGCGCCTCCGTGAGGGCCCGGTCGGTGGTGGTCCCCGGGATCACCGCGACCTTCTTGCCCGCCAGATCGGCAATGGTATTGATGTTGGTGTTGGCGCGGACCAGGAAGCTGCCGCCATCCATGAAGGTCATGATGCTGAAGTCGACCTGTTCCATGCGGCTCAACGTCTGGGTGGTCGAACCGCATTCGAGATCGACGCTGCCGTTCGCCACCATGGGGATCCGGGTGTCGGAACCGACCGGCATCCAGCTGATCTTCAGCTCGGCCATCTTGAGCTGTTGCTGGATGCCTCCCGCCACCCGGCGACAGAGATCGATGGAATACCCCACCGGCTGCTTCTCCGGACTCAGGAAGGAGAAGGGAACCGCGGAATCCCGATACCCGATCACGATGGTCCCCGAGTCCCGGATCTTCTTCAGGGTGCCCTGGAGCTCCTGGGCGAAGGCAGGGCTGGCGAGCAGCACGACCAGCAGCGCAAGGGGAAGCGACCGTCTCATGGGACCCTCCTGGAGTGATGTGTCCGCAGAATAGCAGATCGGTCGGGACTGCCAGGAATCGCACTCCCAACCCCAAAGGATGCTAGAGGGGCGCCCCGGGGAACCCGGGGCGCCCCGAACGCTGGGGGGTTTGGGCGGCCATATCGGGGCCCCCCATCTTATTACCCGCGTTGAGGGCAGCCACTTTGTAGCACTCGGCCAAGGTCGGATAGTTGAAGACGGTGTCGAGAAAGTAGTCGAGGCCGGCGCCGAGGGCGAGCACCGCTTGCCCGATGTGGATCAGCTCGGTGGCCCCGGTGCCGATGGCGTGCACGCCGAGCAGACGACGGCTCTCGCGGTGGAAGATCATCTTGAAGAAGCCGCTGTCGTCGCCCAGGATCTGGCCGCGCGCGATCTCACGGTAGCGAGCCACCCCCGTCTCGTAGGGCACCCGCTGCTGGGTCAGCTCGTGCTCCGGCGCTCCCACCATCGAAATCTCGGGCACGGCATAGATGCCCACCGGGAAGTGCGAGGCCATGCGGCGGGTGGTGATGCCGAAGGCGTGGCAGGCAGCCAATCGTCCCTGCTCGGCCGAGGTGGCGGCCAGGCTCGGGAAGCCGATCACGTCGCCCGCCGCGTAGATGTGGGGGACGGCGGTGCGAAACTCCTCGTCCACGACGAGCCGGCCGCGCCCGTCGGCCGTAAGTCCGGCCGAGGCCAGGTTGAGACGATCGGTGGCTCCCTGGCGCCCGACCGAGAACAAGGCCAGCTCGGAGACGATACGCTTGCCCGACTCGAGCAGGATGGTAGCCCGGGCCGGCGTGCCATCGTTGACTTCCGCCCGCTCCACCGCCTCGCCAAATCGGAAGGTCACGCGCCGCTTGCGCATCTGGTGAAGCAGCTCGTCCACGATCTCGCGATCGAGGAACTCGAGAGGACGGTCTCGGCGATCGACGACCGTCACCTCGACGCCGAGGGCCGCGAACATCGAAGCGTATTCGATGCCGATCACGCTCGCTCCTACCACGACCATGGTGCGCGGCAGGCGTTTCAGGCATATGATCTCGTCGCTGGTAATGGCGACGCCGTCGGGACCCGTCAGGCCGGGCGTGGCGCCCGGGGCCGTCCCCACCGCCACCACGATGCGGTCCGCGCTCACGCGCCAGCTGGCCTCACCCGTCTGGACGAGGATGGTATGGGGGTCCTCGAACGAGGCACTGCCGCGAATCACCGCCACATCGTTGCGGCTCAGCTGATCCTCGACCACGCTGCACTCGCGGCGGACCACCTCGTTCACGCGGGCCAGAAGCTGCTCGGCGGTTGGACGCACGATCGGACGGAGCACTCCGGCCTCCAGCACGTTACTGGCGGCGGCGAAGGAGAGCACTGCTTCCCGGAACGTCTTGCTTGGAATGGTGCCTGTTTCTAGACACGCTCCCCCCACGATCCGCTGCCTCTCGATGAGGCCGACCCGCTTGCCCAGCTTGGCCGCCTGGACCGCCGCCCGCTGGCCAGCCGGCCCGCTGCCAAGACACAGGAGATCGAAGTCGTAGGACGCCATGGGGACCGTTGTGTGCTTGGGAGTCTAGCAGCCCGGGGTGACCAGAATGTGACGTTTCCACGCCGACACTGGACGGCCTGTGACCCGCGCTTGATTTGGTCAGACCCTCTCGTTAGCGTTGAGACCCGAGCGGTCATGGAAGCCACGCGTGACGCGGAGTTCATGGGAGAAGCCCTGGCTGAGGCGCGCCGCGCCTTGGCAGCGGGGGAAGTGCCGGTCGGCGCCGTCCTCGTCGTGGCGGACGCGATCGTGGGCCGGGGGTACAACCGCCCGATCGCGCTCAGCGATCCCACCGCCCACGCCGAGATCCTGGCGTTGCGGGAGGGGGGGAAAGGGGCCGGGAACTTCCGATTAACGGGAGCCACGCTCTACGCCACCGTCGAGCCGTGCGCGATGTGCGCCGGGGCGGCCATCCACGCGCGCGTGGCGCGGCTCGTGTACGGCGCGCCCGATCCGAAGGCGGGCGCGGTGGAGTCGCTGTTTCGGCTACTGGATGACGGGCGCCTCAATCACCGGATAGACACGGCCGGCGGCGTGCTGGCCGCCGAGAGCGCGGCGCTGTTGCGCGCGTTCTTCGACATACGACGATGAGGTCTTTCGCCAACCGATCGCCCCTCGGTCACGGCGAGTAGACGATGTCGATGATGCTGAGCCCGATGAGATCGCCGTTGTGGATCACGTTGTCGGCGAGCGATCCGTCCACGGGCGTTGGCAGATGCCGGGCCCCGGCGCTATTCTCTAGTCTCGACCCGGTGGCGGTGGAGAGAGCGCAGTGCGTGCCTGGACGGTGGATGCCGACGACATTCGCGTGGCCGAGGACTTCGACGAGTCCCTGCTCCACCGGACGCCGGAGATCGACAGCTTCCTGAATCCCGATCGCGACGATAAGTTCATCGTCATCGGGACGAAGGGCTTCGGCAAGACCCTCCTCCTCAAGGCCAAGCGCATCCTGCACCAGCGCGATGGGAAGGCGTCGTGCCTGCCCGTCGGCAACCTGCTCGACAAGCCGATCGGCGACAAGATCTTCGGGCGGGAGGCGCTCGCCGTCTTCGCGGCCTCCCCCTTGCCGTGGTCCAAGGCGTGGCTGGCTGCCATCGCTCTGGCGACCCTGAAGCATCTCGATCTGCTCGCCGGACTCAAGGTCGGGGCCAGGCTAGCCCGCATCGTCGCGGATACGGAACTGCGGACCGCGGTCGACCACTTCGTTCGCCTTCTCGATCTCAGCCCGAGCGATCTCCAGCGGTGCGCCAGCGACACGGACGGCCACCTTGTGCCGCGATTGCGGGCCATCAAAGCTCCGCTGGCCATCTTCATCGATGGCATCGACGAGTACTTCAACAAGCACATCGAAGGCGTCGCGGCCCGGTCCAGCGTGACCGGGGAGCTGTCGCCCAACGTGTGGTACTTCGCCCAGCTCGGCTTGGTCGAGGTCGCCTATCAGCTCCGGCGTATCAATCACCACCTCAAGGTCTTTGCCGCCATCCGTAAAGAGGCCTATGCTCGCCTGCCCCAGACGACGGTGATGGCCCAGCAATACCGGGGGAGCGCCGTCGACATCGTCTACTCGACCGAGAGCCTCCGGGAGATCTTCGTGAACAACATCCGGCTGGAGAAGAGCGACCGGATGGTCCGGCCCGAACGTCTGCGGGCAGACCCGCTCGAAGCCTTCCTGGGCCGGGTAACGGTGCCCCATACCTACACGGGCGAGGAGGAGGACGCCTTCGGGTACGTGTGCCGGCACACGCTCCTGCGGCCGCGAGATCTGATGACGATTGGCGAGCGTCTGGCGGCGCTGAGGCCGGAGGAGCGGCGCAAGGAACACCGGCTGAAAGAGGTCGTGAACCAGACGGCGACCGAGATCGCCTACGAGTATCTCGCCGAGATCGCGCCCTACGTGAGCGGTCTTGACCTGGAGCGATTTCTGCACCGGCTGCCTGGACATGTCCTCACCCAGGACGAAGTCGAGGCGCTGTTCCACGAGCACAACGCCACCGCGGATGGCCTCGGGGAGAAGCACGTGTTCTGCGCGCTCTACCGCGTGGGTCTGCTCGGCGATGTCCACTACGACCGGGTACGCGGCGAGTGGGTGCAGCGGTTCCTGCGACCCGGTGAGGGTCCCCTCGAAGCCGACGGCGTGCTGCCGCGGGCATCACACTATCTCGTCCACCCCGCCTTGTCCGACGTGATCGGGCGTACCAATCCACCGTATTTGGAGCGGCTGGAGCGGGTCGACGTCGTCGGGTATGGTCGGCCCTGGCGGGAGGGGATCAGCGCGGCGACTCCGGGTAGCGTGCACCACCTGTGCGTATTGAAAGGGGACATTCAGGGTTTCGGCGGCCTGATGCGCGCGGGGAGCGACGCCCCGGTGCGCAAAGCGATGGAGGAGGCCGTGCAGCGGTGGGCCCGCGGGGCCGTCGTCACGGAAGTCGTGGCGGGAGACACCGTGCTGATCGTCCACGACGATCCCGGTGCCCTCGCCCAGATTGCGCGAAATCTCATGGACGATGTGTACAAGGCGCCTGGCCAGCCCCGCCTGCGGATCGCGTTGCATTTCGGCGAGGTCTCCGTGCGGCGCCGGGCCGGGGACGCGGCGGCAACCGTGAGCGGAGGCGAAGCCGTTCTCTGCGCGACCCGCGTCGAGCCACTGGTCGAGCCGGGCCAGATCTGGATCACGGAGGAGTTCCGCCAGCAGCTCAGCCGCACACCCTCCCTGTGGCGGACCATCCCGGTGGTTCCGCCAGACGGGTCGGATCGCTTCAACGTCAGGAAGGAGGGCAGTGAGGAGGCGGACCTGTGGGTCCGGCTCCTCCGGCTCGAGTTCTGACCGGCGCAGGCGTGACGGCTAGGGTAGACTGGAACGGTTCAGAAGTTGGAAAGTTGACGCGGAGGGGTGGCCGAGCCCGGTTGAAGGCGTCCGACTCGAAATCGGATAGGGGCCCAGAAGGTCCCTCGGGGGTTCAAATCCTCTCCCCTCCGCCAAATTTAGCCCGTAAACAGTGGGAGTCAGTGACCGGCCGATTCCGAACGGGGGCTTTGCCCCCGTTCCTCGAATCTCGAAAGCGCTTGGGGGAAATGGCGCCGCCCCCAGAGAACAAAAGTCCGAGCGGTGGGGGGTGTCGGGGGGAGCGGCGCCTCGCTCCCCCCGACGATAAACGGAGGGGTGACCGAGCGGCCGAAGGTGCGGCACTGGAAATGCCGTGCACGGGGCGAACCCCTGTGCCGTGGGTTCAAATCCCACCCCCTCCGCCAATTCCCTGACTTCCGGGCGCCACAGCCCGGATCGCGGTAGTCTGGAGCGTGGCCGTGCTAGACGGGGAGTTAGCGGTGCCCTGTAACCCGCAATCCGCTTCAGCGGGGTTGAACTCCCTTTCGAGGGCGGCTCGTGTCGAGTGAGCCTCATGGGGCGGCGTTGAAGGTTGGGCCCCACGCAACGGGAATCGTCGAACCCCGCCAGGCCCGGAAGGGAGCAACGGTAAGGCGACCCTCTCGTGTGCCGTGGGAGTACCTGACCGGAGTTGGTTCTGTGGGGAGATCGCGGTATGGGCCGTTCGGAGGAGGGTGCACGGCCGCTTCATGAGTAGCTATCAGGTCCTGGCGAGGAAGTGGCGACCACAAGTATTCGAGTCGGTGGTCGGGCAGGATGCGATCACCCGCACCTTGAAGAATGCCCTCGTCTCCGGCCGCATCGCCCACGCCTATTTGTTCGCGGGGCCGCGGGGGATCGGGAAGACGACGACCGCCCGCCTGTTGGCTCGGGCACTCTTGTGCCTGGCCCGGACAGGCGCCGAGCCCTGCGGGAACTGTAGTGCCTGCCGCGACGTCTCGGTGGATGTCATCGAGATCGATGGAGCCTCCAACCGCGGCATCGAGGAGATCCGCACCCTGCGCGAGAACGTCAAGTACGCGCCCTCGCGCGGCCGCTACAAGGTCTATATCATCGACGAGGTCCATCAGCTCACGGAGGCGGCTTTCAACGCGCTGCTGAAGACGCTGGAGGAGCCCCCCTCCCACGTGGTCTTCGTGCTGGCCACCACGGATCCGCGCGACATCCCCGCCACCGTGCTCTCGCGCGTCCAGCGCTTCGACTTCCGCCCCATCGCCCCGGAGATGCTGGCGCAGACGCTCGAACGCATCCTCACGGAGGAGCATATTCCCTTCGATCCCGCCGCCTTGCCCGCCGTCGTGCGTGCGGCGGCCGGATCGCTGCGCGATGCGCTCTCGCTTCTCGACACCGCCATCGCCTACGGCAACGGTCGGCTGGAGGCCGACACGGCGGCTATCCTGCTCGGCACCACCGCGCCCGCCGAGGTGCGGGCCTTCGCCGCCGCCCTCGTCGCCCACGATACGGTCGTGGCCCTGGAGGCCATCGACCGCGCGACGCATGAGGGCGAGGACCTGCACGCGTTCATTCGCGATGTCATCGAGACGATGCGCCTGGCCCTCGTGCTGAAGGCAGCGCCCACCACAAAGCTGCCCGAGTTGACCTCCACCGAGGGCAACGAGATCAGGGTACTGGCGGAGCCCGTCACGCTCGACGAGATCCTCTATATTCTCCGGGCGCTCCTGGACGCGGACGAGATGATGCGGGAGTCGCCCCATCCCCGCGTCGAGCTGGAGATTGCCACGGTGCGCGCCACCCGCCGTCCCGTCCCGCAAGCGCTGGAGGAGGTGCTCAGGCGCGTGGACGAAGCGGAAGCACGCCTGCGCGCGGCCGGTCCGCTCGGTGAAGGATCGGCACCGGCCGCGCCCCTGCAGCAGAGTATGCTCGAACCAGCGCCGGAGCCGCGCGTCGCACGGAACGCTGCGTCGACGATGAGCGCGGGCACGCTGCCCCCGCCGCCTCGCCCGACCCGCTCCGACCCGCCTCCGCCCACTGCCCTCCCGCGCGAGCCGGCCGCACCGTCCGCGGAAACGCGCGAGGGTCGGGCGCCCGCGACGCCCCCCTCGGACCTCGCCGAGGCCTGGCGACGGGTGACGGAGGAGGTCAACAAGAAGCGGGTCATGCTGGGGGCCGTGCTCGCCCAGGTGCGGCCGGCGGGTATGGACGGTGACGTGCTCACGCTTGTGCTGTCGGGGACTGCCTTTCATCGCGATCGGCTGCTGGAGCCGGTGAACAAGGACCTCCTCGGGCAGGCTGTGCGCCGCTGGGTGCCCGGGGCGGCGGGCTTCACCGTGGTCATGGAAGGGGAGACCGAGACAGGGCCGACCACGCATCCCACCGTGAAGGCGGCCATCGCAGAGTTCCAGGGTGAGATCGTGGCTGTGCGTGCCCGTTCACCGGAAGGAGACGCCTCGTGAAGGGTTTCGGAAACCTGATGAAGGAAGCGCAAAAGCTCCAGCAACAGATGGAGAAGATGCAGGCCGAGGTGGCTCAGCGCAAGGTCGAAGCCACGGCCGGGGGCGGGATGGTGACCGTCGAGGCCAACGGCAAGCAGGAGATCGTCTCCATCAAGATCGATCCCGAGGTGATCAGCAAGGACGACGCGCAGATGCTGGAGGACCTCGTACTGGCGGCCTGCAACGAGGCGCTGCGCAAGTCACGCGACATGATGCAGCAGGAGCTCGGCAAGTTGACCGGCGGCCTCAAGATTCCCGGTCTCGGGGCTTAGTCTCGGGGGATCAATGAAGCCACGCGAACCTATAACGGGCCACCCACGACGCGAGCCGAGCACCCATCTCCGATAAATGGCTTACTACCCGGAGCCAGTGGCGCGGCTGATCGAGGCG
>Ga0187893_10005477_pt1 | contig 22756 bp, 26 predicted proteins | sample MA1701074metaG_FD_139574 | JGI IMG/M metagenome (GOLD analysis project Ga0187893, IMG submission 139574) | White microbial mat communities from a basaltic lava cave in the Kipuka Kanohina Cave System on the Island of Hawaii, USA - MA170107-4 metaG ...
AAGCCGCTCGCTTCCACTGGCATACCGTTATCCAATTTATCTAATCCGGTGACATTGAGGAACACCGTTTTATTCATTCCAATCTTCCGCGCCTTTTCGTTCATTCTAAGAAGAGTGTCTCCGCCCGCGGCTTCCGCGAGGGCATAAGCGCCGTCATTAGCCGAGGCGACCAGAGTAAGCTTCGCAAGCTCCCCTGTCGGCCAGGTGTCAGCCAAGAGGAGTTTATAGTCGCCAGCTTGCTGAAGAGCGCGCACGGAGATCGGTATTCTCGCTTCGGTGCCTAGCTTACTTAGTGCCACTGCGATCGTCATCGTCTTCGTGAGCGAGGCAATGGGGAGAGGCAGATCGTCGTTTCTACCGAAAATTTTTCTATCTTCCATTAAATTGTAAATGGCAACCGCCTTGGCCTCCAATTCCAGGCTCGCCAGGTTATTTTCCAATTCTCCCTGCCGAAGACTCTCCAGACGAATTATTTCGTTTAATTTAAAGTTGCCCGCGGAATATAGGCCAGCAACGATTATGAAAACCAAGGCGAAAATTATGAGAAAGCGACCGTCCTTATCATTATCCATTTTTTTCTTCCTCTATTTTCTCCCTCTCTTTTCGTAAAATTTCCGTGTTGATCTCTCCCCATTCGGGCAGCTCGTCGACTCGTTTCACCCCGAGGTAGGAGAGCAATTCAAAGCTTGGTCGGTATAGGTATCTCCTTGCGTCACCTGGGTCCGGTATGCGTTCCACCAGCCCCCGCACGGAAAGAGCGCGGAGGGTAAAGCTTGAGTTCACCCCCCGGATCCAGTCAACTTCTGCGCGACTGGCACCGTTCTTATAAAGCACTATGGAGAGCGTCTCCAGCGAGGCCTTGGAAAGTTCTTTGTTTAGCTCTTCTTTCTGGAGATTTTCGATTAGAGTCGAGAATTCGGGCGCAGTGCCCAGAGTAACTTCACCATCCTTCTCTTGGAGCACGATACCCCGACCCGTTAAATTCTGCTTCATGTTAAAAATAGCGTCCTTTATCTCTGATTCTTTTGCTCCCAGGATCTCGGCCAGGCGCTTGATCGGAGTCGGCTCGCCTTTCCAGAAGAGGATCGCTTCGATTTTGGATTCCAGATTATCCATTGTTTTTGGAAATGAGGATGTCTTCAAAGTGATTTTCCTGCTCGACCTCGAGTATGCCCTGCCGCACGAGTTCGAGCATGGCCAAGAATCCGACGATCATAGTAACCTTCTCTTCTCGACTTTTTCCGAGCGGCACAAAATCCCGGAAGTTCATTTCGAGCCCCTTCTCTATCTTCTCCGTCAGGCGCCGGATCATCTCCTCAAGGGTCACGATTTTCTTAAGCGGTACTTCGGGCAGCTTCGTGGCTGTGGGCATTGTCGCCAGCACTCCGCGAGCGAGGGTCATCATGGCGCCCTTCGTTATTCTCTCATCCGGTAAAAAGACAAGAATTTCGAATTTTCTCTCTCCGGGAGGAAAAATTATTTCCTTTCCGAAACGCGCCTTTATATGCTCGCCCAGTCGCCGGAATTCTTCATAGAGTCGAAGCCGCCCTTCCAGCGTTGCTATGCTTCCTTCTTCCTCTTGGGAAAGTTCGAGACTTGGCAGAAGTGACTTTGATTTTATTAGTATGAGAGTTGCCGCAACTGCTACAAAGCTTGCAATCTCTCCGAGTCGCGAAGAAGTCTCCGTGAGTTTCTTTACATGACTTAGATACTCCTCCGTAACTTCGGCGAGCGAGACATCGCTAATAAAAAGCTTCTTTCTCTCCACCAGATCTAAGAGAAGTCCGAAGGGCCCTTCGAAGCCGGTTGTCTTAATTTTGAAAGAATCTTGCACGAGTTTACTTAGTTTTCTTCGATAAATTTATAGAGCAGCCGGACCGGTGTGCCCGTCGCGCCAGGAGCGAGGAAATCTCCGGGGATCGATGTCATGCGAGGAGCGATATCGAGGTGGGCCCATGGGTAGGCCTTAGCAAATTGGTATAGAAAAATAGCGCCGTGGATCGCTCCGCCGTAGCGCGAATCCTTGTTGTGAATATTGGCCCAATCGCCCAAATTGCCTTTAATATCAGCTTCATATTCTTCCCACAGCGGCAGGCGCCAGACATAATCCCCTGCCTCTTCGCCGGCCTTTTCTATTTTCTTCGCAAGCTCATCATTCGGCGTAAAGAGCGCGCTGGCTCTCTCCCCGAGCGCGACTGCCGCGGCACCGGTCAAAGTGGCGACATCGATTACTGCTTCCGGCTGGTAGCGCTCGGCATAGGTCAGCGCGTCCGCGAGGATAACTCTGCCTTCCGCGTCGGTATTCAAGACCTCGATAGTTTTGCCCGAGAGCGAGCGAATTACATCGCCCGGGCGATAGCTCTTGCCGGAGGCCATGTTCTCGACAGATGGCACAAGCGCGATGATATTTTTTTTGAGCCCGAGTTTCGCCGCAAGTGCCACCGTATGTATCACCGCCGCGCCGCCGGACATATCCATATTCATGCCGAGCAAAGACGGTGTTGGCTTCAAATTTATTCCTCCGGTATCAAAAGTCACGCCTTTCCCGACGAGCACAACGGGCTTCTCGGATTTCTTACCGCCCTGCCTACCGGCAGGCAGGCCCATATACTCCATGATTATGAATTTGGATTCTTCATCCGAGCCCTTGCCGACCGAGAGGATCGCCTGCATCTTCTTCTCGCGCATTTCTTTCTCACCGAGTACTGTCACCTTGACCGGCAAGCCTTTCACGGCAACTTTTGCTCTAGCGGCCAAAATCGAAGGGGTCATGTCCCCGCCGGGGGTATTGGCAAGCGTGCGTGTCCGGTTTACTTCTTCGGCAACTTGGCTGCCCAGAAGGATTGCCTTCTCGGCATCCTTCCCGGCACCGCTAACGATCACTTCCTTTACGGATTGGAAGCCCTCCGGCGGCGGCGTCTTGTAATCCGTAAATTCGTAATTGGCCAGCGGGATCTGCGAGCCGATAACTTCGCCGAGCATCGTCTCCGAAACTTTCGGAGTCTTCCAGTCCGAAAGCTCAAATGCAAGCTTCGCTGCTTTGCCCCCTTTGGCCAGGACTGTCATCTTACGCACCAAAAGATATAGCTTGCGGAGATTCATCTTCTCCTCGGATTTGAGATGCAAGGTTTTTCTGTCCCCTTCCCGCACTATTTCATCGGCATTTTTCGGGCCTACGGAAACAAAAAGCGCATCCTTGGTCTCTTTGGGCGCATCCTTCCGGCTCTTCACAAAAGCAAATTTCATATAGGTATTATATACATATTTCCCGTTTTCCACAACCCCAACCAGTTACTTTACTTGACTAAAGTACTTTAGTTTAGTAAAGTAGACAATATGAGCAAGGGAATGAATAAAAATACAAAGCTTGAAACAGCTTTCGAGATCGGTCGCCAGGTCGATTGGAAGAAGCGCGAAAACAAGCGTCTCATTGAGGCGATTTTGGCGCTACGCGACAAAGAGGAAGCGGAGAGATTCCTGCGCGACCTTCTGACCGAGAGCGAGATAAAAGAGATTGCCGATCGCCTGGAAGCTGCTTCCCTTCTTTATCGCGACGTACAATATGACACCATAGTTGAGGACGTGAAGCTCTCTTCCGCAACTGTCGCGCGCATTGCCAAATGGCTTCGCGGTCCCCTCGGCGGTTATCGCCTGATTCTTTCCCGCCTCTCCCCTTCTACTTACAACTCTCATCACACCCTCTCCTCGCGAAGGAAAGGGTTGTCTTTGAACTGATATTTTATTTGTAATTATTTTAATTCGAAACCAACCCCTTCCCTCGCGGGAAGGGGTTTTGCATCGAGGCAAAACTTATTGGTTCCTTAACAAGGAGGATACGTGAAAGCTCGAACGGAAGTAGGGCAAGCGGTAGCATCCATCGATTTCACTGGCATTAAGTGGAAGCTCGGGAATTCGCATGGATGGGACGCAGAGCGGGTGGATCGTGCAGTAGAAGATTACAGGAAGTTCTTGGTCCTCGCCGCAACGAGACCCGAATTGAGTCTTGTTCCTGGGGCAGATCTGGACGAGGTGTGGCACACCCACATCTTGTTCACGAAGCAATATCACCAGGACTGCGAGGCAGTTTTCGGGGGCTACCTTCATCACGCACCATGGACCGGAACGGAGGCCGCCCATTGCCATGGCGGATCCGCTTGTAGGCCCAGTTGCAGGTGCAGGCCAAGAGTTGGCACAGGCGTTGAGGCTTAATTCGCAACCTACCTAAGAAACGAAAGGAGGGGGCGATGAGAGCGGAGTTAGCACAGGCAGAACGAGCGCGGGAGACTCTGACGAGAGTGTTGCGCGAATTCCACGTCACCCGGCCCGAGAGTCGGTATGATCTGGAATACAGCACTGCCGAGGAGCTCACTCGGCTGACGGGAGTAAGGGTGAGTTTTTCCGGAACCCACTACTGGTTCTGGAGCCCTGTCCTTCGACACGATTTTCTTCTGGATGTTGTGCAGGGTCCGAGAATTCTGGACGTGGGCGCAGGAAACGGCACTCTGCTAAAACATCTCGTGCTACTCGGCTTCCCACCCCACCACTTGACTGGAGTAGACATCTCCCAAAAAGCCGCGAGGCGTATAAGGGAGACTGGGTGTCGTGCGATGCATGGCACCTTGGCTCGCATTTCTGGTCAGTTCGACTCCATTTTCCTGAGCTACTTCGTGGACAGGGACGCCGATCAGCGGGGTACGTTCGAGAAGGGCTCCGAGCTTTTGGCGCCAGGAGGAACGCTTGTGCTCGAGGGGCTATTCCCCTGCGTTCTTTCGGATTCTTCCGGTGTCTCCTACGGAACACCAAACGTCACCAGAGGGATCAGCGCCGAAGAAGACATCGAGCTCGTAGTAGCAGAATTCGGGCGACTTGGGATGAAAGTTTCCCGTATCGCCGCCGACGAGCGGTTCGTCTATTCCCTCGACGGCCCCGAGGTTCTTCCCTCCTACACCCTGGTCTTCAGGAAAATCTGAAGATCGGTCTAGCATAACGTCCCCTGCAAGATGGAAATGAATTCTTGCAGGGCGGCGTTAATTATAAAAAGCAAATAAAAATTTATGTATAAAGCTTATAGAAAATCAAATCCGAAAGTCGATAATAAAAATTGGCAAATGCTGTTCAATAAGCAATTTCAAGACATGCAAAAATTGAATGCTGTTGCTACATTTTGGATGAACGGCTTTTCTAAATTGGGAATAGATAACTCACGCAGACCGACCGCTAGAGTAATAAATGAAGCATCACAAAAATATACCGGCTACAAATACATTCAGACAAGCATGAAAACAATCATGTCCAAAATTGATTGGTACGAAATGGTAGCGAAGTATCAAATGCCACTTACAATCTTTGTACGAAAACCCAGCGAGCTAGAATATTGCGACGAGCCAGATTTCTTTCACGATGTCATGGGCCACATTGCGATGTACATAGACAAAGATTATTCAGACATGATCCAAAAAGTAGCAAAACTATATATAAGAGCCTACTACGCTAAACGGGATGATATTCTGAAGGATATAGATTTTATCAACGACTATGTGATCGAACTTGGGTTGATTAGAGAACCAAGTGGCGTGAAAGCCTTTGGGGCGACCTTGTATTCGTCGGGGGAAGTGAAAGAGGCCTTCGAGAAGAACAATCAGAGAACCTTGGGAAGTAAAATCCCGAACGAGAAGTTGGCATATGACAGATCGAAGCCCCAAGGCAAGTATTACATTATTGAATCCATCGATCAGATAAATAGGCTCCTTACTCAAATAGAAAGGAGGTTCTAATCTCCAACCCATTTACTTTACTTAAGTAAAGTACTTTAGTTGAGTAAAGTTTTAGGAGTGAGAGTAAAAAGAGTTACGTAATCGTTTACGTAATCGACCTGTCCCGTACCAAGCTTGCTTTGGTTCGGGATTACTTACCTAGGCTTGCGTCGATTTTGGCGGCGAGGATGAAGTCGTTCTCGGAGAGACCATCGAGTGCGTGGGTCCAGTGCGTGAGTTTGACGCGGTTATAGTGGATTTCGATGTCCGGGTGATGGCCCTCTGCCTCGGCGAGGTCCGCTACCCTCTGCACGAAATTCATCGCGCCGATAAAATCCTTGAATTTGTATTCCTTGGTGATTCTCTTGTAATTCTCATCCAGAGTCCAACCAGGCAGGTCGGCCAAATACTCCTTCGCCTCTTTTTCTCCGAACGGCTCCACGCCGGCCTCGCAGGGTATGCATTTTTTCTTAAGTAGTTCCTTCATGAGAAGTTCATAATATATTATATAATACATTATATCATGAAACCGAGAGTCGAGAGGAAGCTTTTCCCTGATGGAGAATCCTATGTCCGGATATTAAATTTAAGTTCTCTCAAGGGGAAACATATTCTCGTCGAGAAAAGACTCTACCCCGACCCGGAGAAAAATCTCTTCGAACTGCTACTTATTCTCTCCCGCTTACAGCCAACAGCTAAAAGCGTAAACCTTTTTATTCCCTACCTCCCCTACGCTCGCCAGGATCAGGAGAACAAGCCGGGCGAAGCGGTGAGTGCGGACGTCTTGTGCAAACTACTCAAGTCTCTTGGAGTGAGAAAATTAATTACCTATGACTGTCACTTCCTGCCGAAGGCAGGTCAATTTATCCGAGCGGGGCTGTCTATCCAGAATCTTTCTGCAGGAAAATTGTTGCTTGCCCACGCGCGAAAATACTTTGGCGGGGAAAAATTCATCGCAATTTCTCCGGACCAAGGCACGGCGTATCTCGCTCATGCAGCACTCCACAAAACGCGCAGGAACGAGCACAAAATCCAGAAGATGGAAGGCGGGCTTCAGGTCCGCGGGAAAAATGTCTGCATTCTCGACGACATCATCTCGACCGGCGGCACCATCCTCCACGCCATCAAGCATCTGCGCAAATTGGGCGCCCGGAAAATAATCGTGGGGGCGACGCACGGCGTCTTCGCTTTTCCGAGCACGGCCGGGAAAATAAGGCGCGCAAGCGGGGAACTTTTCGTCACCGACTCGATCCCGCAAAATACAAAAGGAATTAAGGTGCTGAAGTTACCAACCCCCTAAATCCCCCTTGTCAGGGTGACTTTCCTGTCTTATTGCGAGGACAATATTCTTCTTAACTTATCTTTAAGTCTGTTTTTCATCTCTTTGGTGTATTTTTCATATTCCGGCAGTTGTTCAATTTTTTTGAAAGCTTTTTGTGTTATGAGACTACTATCGGGCGCAGAACGGGAGAATGTTTCAAAGGGAAAATGGTAGTAAATAATTTTATTAGGACGTAGCTCGGGACGTTCATTGAAATATGCTTCCCAGTATTCTTCACTGCTAATCGTATCTTCAGCTTTAATTAATTTGCCATCCCTAAGTATCGGCTTATTATTCGTATCCAGTTGATATTGCGATCCAGTTTTTCTATCGACTTGCACATCTCTGGGGATACAAACCAGCGCAGCCCGAACTGGGACCCCAAAGCCACGATTCCAGACAAAAACATCACTATACCCATGTCTTTGGGGCTTTGTTAGAAGTTCCTCAGAAGAATCGTGAGCACCTTTAGTTTGATGATAATAGTTATACGCAATGAATTCTGCTGGATAATAGAAATATATGTCATAACCTCTTTCGCTTCCGTACATTTCTGACTCAATCGAATTAACACTGAAGTGCGCCGACGACAATTCTGCGGGAAAGTGAAAGCTTGCGCCCATTTGTTTACTATGGGAAGCGGTTTCTGACTCGTTGAGACGCATCCACAACATTTCAAAAAGTTCATCAAAATTCGCATCGGGATTTGCTGTTTTTATGTCTTTAAAATATGACATGATGTGAGAATCTAAATGCGGGTCTTGAGAAATGGCATTAGTCAAAAAAGAGTGGATTTTCCTCCCTTCAAGAATACCAAAAAAGTTATTATGGAACTCTGCCTGGCCAAGCTGTCCATATTCTGTCATCCCGAAGCTCTTTTCTCTTACGCCCTGCCTAGTGATATGCGCAACATAATTCCCGGATAATCTTTGGAGCAACATAAGATAATCCTCCAGGTTCATAGATGCCATGGCTTCCTCGGAAAGATAACTTTCTCGCTCTTCAGGAGTTAGGGGGCATTCGGCAAGGATGCTCTCTAACTTTTTTTCGAAATCTTTCTGAGCGTTTCTAATTAATTCTCTCTTTGTCTCTTTCGCTTCAGTTTGAAAAAGCTGTTCAAGATCTTTGTAATATGATCTTTCGAAAATTCGCCAGAATATATTTGTTTGAAGCTCTTCATAAATTTCTTTTAGCTTGTATGAAGCACTTATTTCTGCAGGAGCATCTTTCGAGGTTACGGGGAGACTACGTATTCTTCTAATCTCTCTAGCAGTTTGATCTCTAAGACCTTGGGCATGCTCCCTTGAAAACTTCCTTTTCAAATTGAGGTTTTCGGCAGAATTTTTCATTAAATTATTTTAAGCCCTTTCTCTTAGTTTAGAAATTCTGTAGATACTAAATACAAGCACCAGTGCCGCGAGCCACTGCACGGCGCTAAGCGAGGTGCCGTTCACTACTTTGTCGAGAATGATCGCGACGAATGGAAAAGTAAGCTCGAGGATAGTCGAGATATGCACCGGCGTTTTGGCAAGGCCGCGGTAGTAAATAAGAAGCGCGACCATGCCGGTCGAGATAGCGATCAGGGTAAAGAGGCCGAATTGCGTCGCGGTCGGAGCGGAGAGCGAAGAACCGTAGCCGAAGATTAGCAGTACCGGGAGCGCGATGATAAGCGTAAATAAAAACCTGTAAAAAGTGGAGAGTTTGGGTGGAACGGTGCCGAGGAGCATTTTGGAGAATGTAGTGGAGGAACCCCAGGCAAAAGCAGCCCCTAGAGCGTAAAGACCGGCGATGGCGGTGCCCTCGCCGGTCGCGAGGTTGACCGAGCCGGAGGGGAAAGTGACGAAATAGGCACTCGCAAGCGCAAGGAGAGCCCAGGGAATATATCCGCGTTCGAATTTTTCTTTGAGAAATATCGTGGCTGTGGAAATCGCGAAAATCGGCTGGAGTTTCTGGAGCAGGAACACTACCGAGAGCGAGATGAAATGCACTTTGCCGAGCGCAGTGGTGAACCAGAGCGTACCGAGCAGGCCCGAGAGCGCGGAAATGAGGACCAGAAGCCAAAATTCTCGCTTGGCAAACTTTTGCTTGAAGACGAGCTTGGCAACGAAGGGAAAAAGAATAACCAAGCCGATCAGGTGCTCGAAGAAGATTATGGTAATCGGCGGCAGGGTATAGAGCCGCTGACGAATCAGGCCGTCGAGCGCCCATAAGAGCGCCGCAGTGATTATAAAAATTGGTCCGGAATAATTTTTTCCCATGTTTATCATTATTCATTATATGCAAAAAGCAAAAAAGAAACAATTACAAAACAAAGAAGCCCGGCAGTGACTGCCGAGGCTTCGGTTCTTGAGTTGGAGCCGTGTCTCCAACTCGGATGAGATTGAGCGTGACACGGCACGCTTTACCTGCTACGCAGTCGCCCTATCCTTTCCGGGAGGATCTGGTATATCCTCGATGGGAATGAGGGGGCACGCTTCCGCCCAGACATCCTTGATGTATCCTTTTGTCAGTTTCCCGAAAGGTGTAAGGAAGAAAATCCAGACAGCCAGGAGAACTGCAAGCGCAGAGATTGTATAGCCAGCGCCCTTCCCCACCTTGGAGCTAGTCGTGACCATCTGGCCTCCGTACTTCACCGTCAACCACAGAATCCCGGCGACCAAAACAAGGCCGAGGACGTGGATGATGGTTAGCCGAGTCGCCAAGATTGTGGGCCACCTCTCAATCTTGACGAAGATCTTTTTTTTTCTCCCCTTGCAGTGCAGCCGGCCGGTAACCGAAGAGGAGTGCGATTGGCAAGCCAAGCAGTCCGACGGGTGTGAGGCGGAGGCCGAGAATACGCGGCCATTTTTTGATCGGTAGAAGTTGCTCTCCCTCTCCTTTCTTGGGCAACCTATATCCAAAAAGGCCAATGATGAAGACAAAGATGGCGGACAAAAACAGAAAGACACCATACAGTACCGCCATCCCGATCAGCCGGGGGAAAAAGCTACAGCGCTTCACTTGCTGTGGCAACTTGTAGAGCGGGCGATTCCAGTACGCCAACCGAACCATTCTGTCGTTCGCGGAAAACCCCATGGTTTTACCCTTCCTTTAAGTTACGAGGAGGACTCAAAATCGATGAGCGTTCATTAAATATCCTACATCAAAAAATTAGGGTGTCAATACCCACAATCTCTTAAATCTTTTTTAATTTGTGTTATTAATTCTTTCTCGGTTTTAAATTTCTTAAATTTTCTTAAAAACTTCTGCGGCTCTATGGTAGCGATTTTACCGTAAGCATTTCCCTTGTACCCCAGCAAATGCGCTTCTGCGTTCTCTCCTATCACGATCCCCGCGCGGTATTTTTTCTTGCCCAGTGTCACCGTCCCTGCGTATACCCCGTGCCTCATCTTGGATTTGCTATTCACATTTATCGTCGGGAAGCCAATCTTTCTGCCGTATCCCCTACCCTTCATCACCTTCCCAGAAATTTTACGCATTCGGCCTTTTGATACTCAATTCTTCTTCCGGGTTTTTTAACTTGAGGTTGGATATAATTTTTTCTGCAACATACTGAGTGTCCATAAAATCATTGAAATTTACAGGCGGGCCCAGATGGAAAATTTCAGTTTTCATTCCTCCAGGATAAACTCCAAAAACGGAAATTCCACTATTCTGAGCTTCTTCACGAATCGTTTTAGTGAATCCATTCGCTGCCCACTTGCTTGCGGCATAGGTAGAAAGGCCAGCTCTGTTACCCAAAGCCGCTTGGGAAAGAACATTTATAATAATACCCGATTTCTGCTTCTTCATCCGCCGCAGGGCGACTCGCGAGCCGTTCATTAGCCCAATGACATTGATATCGAACATCTCTCGCACTTGATCCATATCAAAATCTTCTGCCACGGCGTGCGGCAACCATATCCCCGCATTATTGACCCAGATATCCAATGCGCCGTATTTCTTTATCGTTTCGTCCGCAAATCTCTGCATGTCTTCCTCGCTCCGCACATCAGCCACTACCGCTAGAGCCCCGATCTCCTTTCCGGTTTTTTCAAGCTCATCTTTATGCAATGCGCAAATCGTAACTCTGGCGCCCTCCTTTATGAACGCTTCCGCCAGCGCTCGGCCGAAGCCCTTCGAGCCACCGGTAATCGCTACAACTTTGTCTGTCAGTTTCAATTAATTATAGAGTAAATTATAGAGTAAATTACGTAATTAATTACTTACCCAATTTTATCCCGAGCTCCTTTAATTGTTTTTCGGAAATTTCCGCGGGGGAACCCATGAGCAGGTCTTTGCCCTCGCCGGTCTTAGCAAAAGGAATAACTTCGCGAATATTGGGCTCGTTCTGAAGGAGCATGACGATGCGGTCAATGCCCGGGGCAAAACCGCCGTGCGGAGGGGCGCCGTAGCGGAAAGCCTCCAGCATGTGACCGAACTTTTTGCCTTGGGTCTCTTCATCGATCTCGAGGAGATCAAATACCCTCTTCTGCTCCGCGCTATCGTGGATGCGGATCGAGCCGGAAGAAAGTTCGAAACCGTTCAGAACCAGGTCGTAAGCATTGGCCCGGATTGAGAAAATGTCCTTGCCCTTCATAAATTTCTCTTTGTCCTCCGGATGAATTGCGCAGAAGGGATGGTGCATGGCCTGTATCTCGCCTTCATCGGTCTTCTCGAACATGGGGAAGTCGATAACCCAGGCGAATGCGAGCTCATCGGGATTATTTTTATCTTTGCGCAAGTCGGGCTTGTCAGAGCCGTATTTTTCCATTGCTTCGGCATAGGTCAGGCGTGGGAAAGGTGCTTGGGAAATCCTCTTCTCCGGATAAACTTTCTGCACCAATTCAATAAACATCGCCTCGGTGTACGCGAGTACCTCTTCGCGCTCAACGAAAGACATCTCAAAGTCAAGCTGGGTAAATTCCGGCTGTCGATCCCCTCTGGTATCCTCGTCGCGCATGCAGCGAGCGATCTGGAAATATTTCTCAAAGCCGGCCACCATCGAGAGTTGCTTGAACTGCTGGGGCGACTGCGGTAGGGCATAGAACTTACCCGGGTAGAGCCGGGCGGGCACCACATATTCTCGCGCCCCCTCGGGCGTGCCACGCATGAGGATGGGGGTTTCTATTTCCACAAAATCATTTGCGTGCATGTAATCCCGGAAGAAAGAAATTATCTTATCGCGCATGCGGATATTCTTCTGCATGCGCTCGCTCCGGAGGTCAAGATATCTATATTTGAGGCGCAGATCTTCATCCACTTCTCGCGTGTTCGCATCGATCGGGAACGGCGGGGTCTCGGATTTGTTCAAAACCTCTATTGCGGTGATTTCGAGTTCAATATCGCCGTTTAATATCTTTTCGTTCACATTCTTCTCTGGCCTTTTATTCACCTTGCCAACAATTTTCAAAACCCACTCCGGCCGGACCTCCTTAGCTACCTCGATTACTTCCGCATGCGCCGGCAGCGCCACCGCCTGGACTTTCCCGGTCATATCCCGCATGTCGAAAAAGACCATTTTGCCCTGATCCCGCCGCACATCCACCCACCCGGCGATCAAGGCCTCCTTCCCGGCATGGTCTTTCAGGTCCTTAATATATATGCGATTCTTCATGCTGAGACCATTTTAGCATACGATGCCTTCAAATATGAACCTCACTTTACTAGACCGAGCTTAGCCAACCTGGAACGAATAGCCCCAGGTCGGCGACCCATAATATTTGAAATAGTTTTTGTATTGTTGCCTTTTTGAAAATATGCCATGAGTGATTCATCTTCTTCTTTACGCCAACCTTTATAGGCATTTGGATGTTCGTCTCTTATTTTTTCTATAGAATAAGTTTTGGAGTCTTGACTGCCTCCGCGGGCGATAATAAAGTTCTGGTGCATTTTTGTGATTTCCCCGGGAGTTAACTTCTCGAAGATTCTTTTGGCATCATCGGACTCTGTGCGAAATTCTACATCACGCGCGAGGACTTCTGCGTGCACTCTAAGGGCCATATCGTTCCAGCCTTCCAAGTAGATCCCGGATAAACTTCTCACGCGCGACAAGGCAACATATCCTTGCCCCTCTACGAATGCTTCCCGCAGGTCTATGTATGCGGAATCGAGGGACATTCCCTGACTTTTGTGCACCGTTATCGCCCACGCTAACCGAAGCGGTACTTGAGAGATTTTCGCAATAATTTTATTGTTTTCTTCAATCGTCCAATCCATCATTTCCACTTCAACCTTCCTGCCTTTTTTCGTCCTGACTATCGGGAAATTACTCTTCTGTGCAAAACCTATGACCGTGCCGAGTGTACCGTTGACGAACTCTCCCTTTGGGCTATTTTTCGTAAACATCACTAGCGCGTCCTTTTTCACAGAAAGCCTCTCGGGGGAAAGGCAACCTTTCTTGAGCTGTTTAACCAGAAACTCTTTGCCAGAAAACAACATGTCGTAATGTTTTGGCTCACCAAAGAGCCTTTCAAGTTCTGCTTGATTAAGATTATCCACATCTTCATTGTGAGAAAAAAGCTTAGTCATGGTCCTTCTAGAAAAAGCTGGGGTTTGTTGACATCTTTTTCTGAGGTTTTCCTTGTGAATTTCCAGTATTTTGTTTTTTCTTAACGCGGTGAGAATATCTAAAAACATATCGTCCTCTTGCCGATGCTGCTCGGAAAGGTAGCAGACAATGGGCTTTAGATTCCCCCAAGCAATAGACTGAAACGCAAACTGGGAACCGGGCTTGCCGATTTCCGAAACCGGCGGTAACTGAAAAAAGTCCCCGACAAAAATAATTTGTATACCGCCGAACGGCTCCCTACTTCTTTTAACTTCCCGACAGATTCTATCTATCCCGTTTAGTAATTCGCCGCTAAGCATGGAAACTTCATCGATAATCAAGACACTGGTTCTTTCTACCCTCTTGGCAATTCTCTCGTTGGCCGTAATGCGGTCGACGTCATACTCAGATAAGTTTCTCTTAATGCCGATTCCACTCCAGGAATGCACGGTCATACCGCCAATATGAGTTGCGGCAATGCCGGTAGAAGCCGTAACCGCCACACCAACTTTGTGAGTCTTTAAGTATTGGGTATATTGATTTGTCACAAATGTTTTCCCGCTGCCAGGTTCGCCAGTGAGAAATACATTTGCTCCTGTTTTTAAAATTTTGAGCGCCTGCGCCTGTGTCACAACGGTTTTGATTTTAGCACTCTGAAACTTATTTCACAATAACTTGACTTACGAAATTTAATAGGACTATAATAGGGTTGTGGAGAAGAGAAACGGAAAAGTGACCCTGGAGAGTCTGGCCAGAATGGTAGCCAGAGGCTTTGAGGTTGTTGACAAAAAGTTCGACAACGTAGATAAAAGATTTGATAAAATTGATATAAAGCTGGAAGACATTGACTACCGGCTAGGCAAAATAGAACATAATCACGAGCGCAGGCTCGATATACTCGAAGATAAAATGCAAGTAGTTAAAACTTTCTTCGAGAGAAACCCTCAACTGAAAGTAAAATTTTGATAGAAAAGTTATGGGGAGCTGCCGCTATCGGCAACTCCCCAGTTCCTCCGCGCATTACGCCCGCGAAGCTCGGCGACTGATTAAGTTGCAACTCCACCTCCCCTCTCTCGCCGCTGATCCTCGAACGCTCTGATTATTGCACAGCGAAAATCATGCTCTAGAGAGGCCTCGTACCGTTCTTCCAGTTCTTCGGGCAACCGAAGATAGCCCTGCGATACTGCCGCGGAGTAAGCGCGTTCTGCAACACAACGAATCCGGTGTTTGCTCCGTTTGTTTCTGCTCACTGAAGTTCTCCGGAAGAAGAGTTAAAGAACAAAAGTGGGCCTTCTATCCTAGAAGACCCACTTTTGAGTTGTATTTTTACAGCGCAAAGACGAGCCTTCTAAGATTTCTCGGTAAAGCTCGTAAAGTAAGAGTCGGCTACCTTTTCGAGTTGATCCAGGCTCTCGAGAACAAAAAGCTTCTCGTGATATTCATGCGCGCTGCGATCTATCGCGCCAACAACTTCTCGATCATAGGCCAGTTTCTCTACTTTATTCGAAAGTGCGTTTATGAGCTCCCCCTCCGATGAGACCAAGCCCGTCCCGAGCGGCCGCAATTTGCCATTGACTTTCAAAAATGAAAACTCGATGCCGTACCACCAATTGTTGGCAACTTTTAGTTTATCCTCTTTTGTTTTGGCCGATACATACGCCAGGCCGAATTTGTGAGCTATCCGGGCGTATTTGGGATTAGCGAGGTACGGCAAGTGCCCGAAAGCATCATGAAAGACATCGGGCAGAGGTGTGTAATCTAAGCTGTCCCTACTGCGGATATATTCTGTCACTCTAATTTTTTTCTTGGCCAAGCTCGTTAACCAATCGTGATCCTCCTCGTATTGCACGCCCGTACTCTCCACCTGCCATCCGGTAAGTTTGGCGAGTTTCGTGTTTATTTCTCCGAAATTAGGTATCTGCTCCGTGCTCATGCCCAGTTTTTGCCAGCCGGCTGTATGTAACGGCAAGACCAAGCCCTCAAGACTTTTCTGCCTACGAGTAACAAGAATGTGCCAAACTTCATTCTCTTCCTTCGAGAACTTTTTAAATATGCTATTGGATTTTCTGTTTAATATTTTCATGCGTGAAAAGGAAAACCGGCCTTCCGGCCGGTTCCCCTTTGCTAGTTTTAGGTAAGTTTACAGAGCAAAAAGAGCCGGCCGGTTGCCGTCAAAATAGAATTCGTATGCTCCTTTTACTTTTATAATCACCTTTTGACTATAACATAAATTTTTCAGCTGAACAAATATCTGTGGAAAACTATATTTTAACCCCGATTTTATTACGCACTTGGTCCATCTTGGCCGAGGCAACTGCTTTTGCCTTCTCACCACCGGCTTTGAGTATCGCCAGCGCACCGGGAATATCTTTTTCGAGCTTTTTGCGCCTCCCCCGCATAGGCGCAATAAATTGCCCTATGTCATTGATTAGCGCCACTTTAAGCTCTTGGTACTTCCCTGCTTTTTCACGATATAATTCTTTCAGCTCGGCTTCCGGTCGGAAAAGTTTGTGGATCTCGTAAACGTTTTTGGGAATGCCCTCTCCGGAATCGGTGACGATGCTCATGACCGCTCTTTTTATTTCCTCGGGCTCGGCAAAGAGCGGAATGGTGTTCCCGTAGCTCTTACTCATCTTTCGTCCATCTGTGCCCGGGACTACAGCCACGGTTTTCAAGATCATCGGTTCGGGGATTTTGAACGTCTCTCCATAGACTCGATTGAACTTTTCGGCAATATCCTTTGTGATCTCCAAATGCTGCTGCTGGTCCGCGCCGACCGGTACTACTTCAGCGTCATAAAGCAGGATGTCAGTAGCCATTAGCACCGGATAATTGAAAGTGCCCACATCAATATCCTTATTCTTCGCCTCGGCATCTTTGAACGCGTGAGCGCGCATGAGATACGGCATGGTGATAAGCGTATCAAAAATCCAAGTCAGTTCTGTGTGTTCGGATATGTCGCTCTGCTTGAAAATCGTAACTTTCTCCGGATCGAGACCGATAGCAAGAAAATCAAGAAGTACTGCGAATATATTTTCCCTCATTTCTTTGGGATTTTGGATGGTCTTCAGGGCGTGATAATCGGCAATCATCAGGTACATTTGGTAATCATTCTGAAGATCAACCATTTGCTTCATCATGCCGAAATAATTACCAACATGTGGCTGGCCGGAGGGCTGGAACCCTGACAAAATAACCTTTTTCATTGCTTAATATATTAACACTTTAATAACACAATTACTAACTTGGGCAACTTTTCGAGAAGAGCAGGTGTGCTAGAATGGCCACATGGCCGAAAGAAAAGGTAAAAAACCTACTAAGGAACTACGACTACCACCCCAGAATCTAGAAGCCGAGCGCGCTGTGCTCGGCTCGGTAATGCTCCGGAAAGACGCTATCCACGAAGTTGAGGACGTACTTACGCCGGAGTCCTTCTACGCGGAGAAGCACAAACTTATTTACAAGGCGATGCTGGATCTCTCCGGAAGGAGCGAGCCGATCGATCTCCTTTCCCTCTCCACCAAGCTCTCGGAGCAGAAAAACCTGGAGCGTATTGGGGGTAATTCTTTCCTTGCGGAACTTGTGAGCGAAGTCCCCTCTTCGGTGAACGCTCGACACTATGCCGAAATCGTGCAGAAGAAGTATGTGCTCCGGAGTCTGATCGAGGCCGCCGACTACGTATCCGAGCTTGCTTTTGAAGAAGGCGATGAAAACGTGGGCGAAATCCTGGACAAAGCAGAGAAGAAAGTTTTCGGTGTCATTTCTTCGCCCAAAAATCAGAAATTTACCGCGCTCAAGGATGCCCTGCCGGAGGCCTGGGAGCGGCTAGAGAAACTCCACGAGCACAAGGGCATGCTCCGCGGCCTCTCGACCGGATTCCGCGACCTTGATTCTCTTCTCTCCGGACTACAGAAATCAGACTTGGTCATTCTTGCCGCGCGGCCGTCTATGGGTAAGACCACTCTCGCTCTCGACATCGCGCGCCTCTCCGCTACCAAGGAAGATAAGTCAGTCCTTGTCTTTTCGCTCGAGATGTCCTCGCAGCAGCTAGTGGATCGCATGCTCTCCGCGGAGAGCCGGGTAAACTCCTGGAATCTCCGGACCGGCCGACTTTCTTCCGACCGAGAATTCTCACTCCTCCGAGATTCATTGGACAAGCTTGCCAAGGCAAAAATTTTCATTGACGATATGCCCGGCAATACCATTGTCCGGATGAAGGCCCTGGCTCGGCGACTGAAAATGGAGAAGGGTCTCGACCTGGTCGTCGTGGATTACCTCCAGCTCATGGCCACTTCCAAGAATTATGACTCTATGGTGAATCAAGTGACCGAGATTTCGCGCTCGCTTAAGGGCTTGGCCAAGGAACTGAACGTGCCGGTCCTGGCTCTCTCTCAACTCTCGCGCGCGATCGAGTCCCGCGGCGGCCGGCCGCGGCTCTCGGACCTACGCGACTCCGGTTCGATCGAGCAGGACGCAGACGTGGTTATGTTCATCCATCGCGAGGACAAAGCTCGCGACGAGGCGGAACGGACCAATGTCGCCGAGATCCTGATCGCCAAACACCGAAATGGCCCCGTCGGCAAGGTGGAGCTTTACTTCGACGAGAAGACCACGACCTTCCTTAACCTCGAGAAGTCAAGCATTACTGAATTTGCTAAATCAAAGGCAGGCGGCGAGCTCGACGAATTCTAACGGGATGGACACCATCGATAAACTCGCAGAGATTTTCAAGGAATTTCCTGGGATCGGGCAGCGCCAGGCAAGGCGCTTCGTTTACTACCTCATGGCGCGCGACAGCGGCTTTACCGATAATCTGACCAATCTTCTCTCAGCGCTCAAAAAAGAGGTAGCTCAATGCAAAGAATGTTTCCGTTTTTTCCTTTCCAGGAACGGCGACACCTGCGATATATGCGCCGATCCTAATCTTCAACATGCTACGCTCATGGTCCTCGAGAAAGATTCCGACCTGGAGAGCGTGCGGAAAAGCGGAGTTTACCAGGGCAAGTTTTTCGTTTTGGGCGGACTTGTGCCTATAGTCGAGAAAAATACAAAGAGACAAATTCGGATCGAAGAATTAAAGAAAAAAATAATGAAAGATAAACCAGATGAGATAATTCTTGCATTTTCGATGAGTCCTCACGGCGAACACACTGACCAATACGTTAGAAATGAACTTAAGAATCTCACCGCGAAGATCTCTTCCCTTGGGCGAGGGCTCTCTACTGGTACCGAGCTGGAATATTCTGACAACGATACTCTCCGGAACGCGCTCAAGAATCGTTCCTAAAATAGTTGCGGCCGCTTTCGGAGAATTCCCGAAAGCGGCCGCGGCTGACTAGGGCGGTGCTCGCGCGAGGTACGTCAGCGCGTAGCTCTCACCCTCGGGGAGGCCCAGTGGTAGCGCCTCCCTAAAGCAGGGTAGGGGCCGAGCCACGCGCGGCGTCTTCCGCCGGGCGGGCCTCTTCCCTATCCCCTGGCGTTCGTCGAACCACCTGTGGAGTGGCTCGAGAAGGCCAAGCTTGTCTGCCAACATTACAACCAGCAGACAAGCCAACAATATTGGCACCATGCGGAGGTAGACAAGCTCCGCCAGTGCCAGGCACAGACGAAACATGACTTCCTCCTAGGTTCAGGCCCCCATTATCTTAACCAATTACTTGACAGATGTCAAGAATTATTTTATTGCTGTAATTTTGACTTTAAAGAAATGCTGGCGGTGGCCGGCTTGGCGGAAGTAGCGTGACTTTTGTTTGTATTTAATTACTCGGATTTTTCTGGTTCGGCCGATAGCGAGGATCTCCGCGTTTACCTTGGCAGAGTCTATATAAGGCGTGCCGATAGTAGCATTCTTGCCATCGTCCATAAGAAGAACCTTGTCGAAAGTTACCTTGTCCCCCTTCTTGTGTTCTCCCTTCATTTTCTCAACCGAAAGCGTGGTCCCCTTAGAGACCTTGTATTGCTTGCCGCCGGTTTGTATTACCGCAAATTCCATGTTCCTCATCTTATCAAAAAAATATTAAATTGCAAACCCAGATTAATTATAGAGTAAATTATAGAGTTAACTCTATACCAAAAAAGAAATCGCCCGCGAGGACGACTCCTCTGGGCGATACTTGCCGACCTATGGGGTTGCCGGGTCGATCGGCGTCGGTGGCCGGTCGAGAATCTCGACCTGCGACTTCCTTGCCTCGGCCCTCCGTTCGAGCGAGAGCCAAACAAGAAAAGCAATAATGAAACCGATTTGCAGCACTCGTACCGTTCGTGCCCGCATCTCCCCCCTCCATGGTTGTTTTCCTGGCAAGTTATACCATATTTGCTATAATAAACAAATGGTGGAATCGAAAATTATGGAGCGTTATTTCTTCTTCGGACTCTTACTCCTTACCCTGGTTTTTACCTTCTTCATCTTTAAACCCTTCTGGGTGGTCTTGGCGCTGGGCGCTTCTTTCGCCATCGTGCTCTACCCTGGGTACGAATGGCTCCTTCGTCGCAAGGTCCCCAGCTCCTTCTCTTCCCTCCTTGTCGTTATCCTCTTCACCCTCGTTGTTGTTATTCCGCTCCTAGGGATAGGTACGCTTGTCTTCAACCAATCCCAGGACTTTTATCGAGAGATCGTGTCCGGAGGAGGCACTGGACCGTTCTTAGAGAAAGTTAACCAAATAGTTTCGGGAATCCTGCCGCCCGGTTTTACTTTCGATATCCACGACAAGCTCTCTGATCTTTTCGGATTGATCTCGCAGAACCTCGCGAAAATTTTCAGCACTACTCTCACCGCTCTTTTTTCCTTCTTGCTCATGCTTCTTACCATCTTTTATTTTCTTAAGGACGGCGAGCGCTGGCGGCGCGCAGTTGTCGTCCTCTCGCCGCTCTCCGACCGTGACGACGAGAAGATAATCTCGCGATTGGGGTTAGCGGTTAACGGCGTGGTCAAGGGCTACCTTTTGGTCGCGCTGGTGCAAGGCATTCTCCTCGGGACGGGGCTCTTCCTCTTCGGCGTGCCGCATGCGGCGCTCTGGGGTGTGGTCGCGGCCCTTGCCTCGCTCATTCCCATGATCGGGACCGCGCTGGTCTCCGTACCGGCCTTCATTTACCTTATGCTCACTGGGAGCGCCGGGGCCGCCATCGGCTTCCTTATCTGGGCGGCGGTCATCGTGGGCATGGTGGATAATTTTCTAAGCCCCTATTTCGTCGGGCGGCGGATCAACATCCCGCCTCTCCTTATCCTCTTCGCGGTTCTCGGTGGGATCTCGCTCCTCGGGCCGGTCGGGGTCCTGATCGGACCCCTCGCGGTCAGCCTCCTCTACACCTTAATTTCGATATATCGAAATGAGTTCAGACAGAGTACGGCTGTATAACACTCTCACCCGCAGAGTGGAGGACTTCGCGCCGATCAACGAAGGCGAAGTTCGGATGTACACCTGCGGCCCCACGGTCTACGACTATGCACATATTGGGAATTTAAGGGCCTACGTCTTCGCGGATGTTCTGCGTCGCACTCTCGAGTATGCCGGCTACAAAGTAAAGCAGGTCATGAACATCACCGATGTGGGGCACCTTCAGAGCGATGCGGACGAGGGCGAAGATAAAATGACAGTCGCTCTTCGGCGCGAAGGCAAGCCGCTCTCCACTACCGCCATGCGCGAGGTTGCGGATTTTTACTTTGCCGCATTCAAGGAAGATCTGGAAAAGTTGAATATCGAGTCTCCGGAAAAATTTCCCTTTGCCAGCGATCACATCCGAGAGGAAGTTGCCTTGATCCAGAAACTTTTAGAAAAGGGCCTTGCTTACAAAACAGGTGATGCGATTTATTTTGATACAAAAAATTTCCCGGGATACGGCAAGCTCGGCGGGCTGCAGACAGATGCGGAGTCACGGGTGGTGAACCCGGAGAAACGAGACCCGAGAGACTTTGCGCTTTGGAAATTCAATAGTGAGCTTGGTTATAAGGCGTCCCTCGGGCAGGGTTTCCCGGGCTGGCATATTGAGTGTTCGGCGATGAGCATGAAATATCTCGGGGAGACCTTTGATATCCATACTGGCGGAGTGGATCATATTCCCATTCATCATAATAACGAGATTGCGCAGTCGGAAGGAGCGACCGGCAAGACGTTCGTGAAATTTTGGGTTCACAATGCGTGGCTCTTGGTGGAAGAGAATAAAATGGCGAAATCGGCCGGCAGTTTTTTTATGCTCAAGGACATACTGGGACGCGGCATTGATCCGCTCGCTTTCCGCTTCTCCCTCCTCATGGCAAGCTACCGGAGCCCGGTTAACTTCACTTGGGAGGCCCTCGAGGGGGCGGCAAGTGCCTTAAAACGTCTCCAGCGGACATATATCGGCCTAGGCCCCGCCCCTCGATCGGCGGGCAAGCGTGAGTTGGGAGAAGTGAGCCCCGAGTACCAAGAGGAGTTTAGGGCTCATATTTTTGACGACCTGGATACGCCGGGGGCGCTCGCCGCCATGTGGGAGTTACTCAAGGACGAGAAAGTGAGCGATGCGGACAAGAAGGCAATCCTTCTTGATTTCGACAGAGTTCTTGGCCTAGGGATATCAGAATGGCAAGCGGAAGAAATTCCGGAAGAGGTTTTGAGACTAGCCCGAGAGAGAGAAAAAGCCCGGGCGGAGAAAGATTTTGAGGAATCAGACGCACTTCGTGATAAAATAAATGCGCTTGGTTACGAAGTAAGGGATACTGATGAGGGGCAGAGAATAAATAAATTATGATAAAAAAATTCATTAACACCGAAGACGTTAACGAAGCCGATGCGGTTATCGTCTCCGCTCCCTATGAAAGGACTACATCTTCGCACAAAGGCACCGCTCGCGGCCCGGGCAAAATCCTGGAATGCCTGGATCGCCAGATCGACTGGTTCGACCGGAAATATAAAGTTGAAGCGATTGATTTTATCAAGAACGCTCATTTGGATTTGGGCGATTTAGATAAGTTCTCCCCCGAAGAAGCGATCCAGAGAATTAAGGAGGAGTGCTGGAAGCTCATCGCGAGAGAGAAATTCGTTTTCCTTCTGGGAGGCGAGCACACCGTTGCCCTTGGCCTCTTGGCGGCTCTCGCCCAGAAATATAAGCCGGCAGAGGTGACAGTACTCCATATCGACGCTCACTGCGACCTGCGCGACGACGACAGCGATTATAACC
>Ga0187893_10005478_pt1 | contig 22756 bp, 20 predicted proteins | sample MA1701074metaG_FD_139574 | JGI IMG/M metagenome (GOLD analysis project Ga0187893, IMG submission 139574) | White microbial mat communities from a basaltic lava cave in the Kipuka Kanohina Cave System on the Island of Hawaii, USA - MA170107-4 metaG ...
AGAGTCTTGGGCCAACAGGTGTTGCAGCAACTCGATGCCGTCCATCCCGGTCATCTTCAGATCCGTTAAAGCCAGGTCGAAGCGCCGGTCCTTGGCAAATTTTAACGCTGCTTCACCTGAGGCGGCGGTGGTAACCTCGTACCCCTCCTCGGTGAGGATCAGATCCAAAATCTCACGCTGAGATTTTTCGTCGTCTACAACAAGTATGTTCTTGCGCGCCATAGTTTTTGTTTAAGAGGATGAAGGAAAGGAACGCAAAAGTAAACTGGTGCTTAAACAGTTTGCCCGCTCTCGACCATCCCCAGTGGCAAGGTTATCGTGAATGTAGTCCCACTCCCTTTGCTCGAATCAACGCTTATCGTACCGCCGTGGTCCTCAAGCGCCTTTCTGACAATTGCCAGTCCCAACCCGGTACCAGTGTCTTTTGTGGAAAAATATGGTTCAAAAACTTTCTCAAGATCGTCTGGAGCGATTCCCGTCCCGGTGTCCACGACCTCGATTCGGGCCATCTGGTTCTGTGCATCAGCGGAAAGCCTTACCGTGATGTCCCCGCCATCTCCATCGATGGCCTGAATAGCATTGATCAGGAGGTTAGTGAGGATGGACCTCAGTGATTCCTGGTCCGCCAACACCTTGGGAATATCCCCTTCAGTCTCGACCCTGGTGCGAATCCCGCTTTCCGCTGCCTGTACCTCAATAAACTTCAGGGCGTCCTCGGCAGCCGCCCGAAGATCAACTGGTTGTAAGTTCAGGGTTGAGGGTCGCGAGTACTTGAGGAAATCTGTGATGTGTCGATTGATGCGACCCACTTCAGTTTTGAGCTGGTCCGTCAAACGGGCAAAAATTTCACGCTTGTGCGAGTCTGCCGGAGCAAATGAGGAACGCAGATGATCAAGGGTTAGATTGATGTAATTTAAAGGATTCCGGATCTCGTGCGCGATGGCTGCCGCCAGCCTGCCTACAACCGCAGCTTTCTCAGCCTGGTGAAGTTGCGTTTCCAGTTCGCGCGCGCGACCCAGCCTGGCGGTCATCTCGTTGAAAGCGGCCGCGAGCGAGCCCATCTCGTCCAGTCGATCCGCGGGCACGCGAGAAGTAAAGTCGCCGCTGGCCACTCTCCGCGCCGCGATCGATAGCGATTTAATTGGGCGAGTAAAGCGCCACACCAGAATCGAAGTCAGGAGCGCTGTGGCCAGCAGCAGGAGCAGCGTATAGAGCAATGAACGAGAGGCCTGTTGCTTAAGGATATCGGTGACAGTCTTGGTCGAGCCGAGGACGACGATGATGTACCAACGGCCCTGAGTAGTATCGATGGGAAAGTAAAATGCGCCCGGATCCTGCGGCTCTGCAGCGACGTTACTGCTCAACCATCCGGGAAGTTCCTGGTTCTCGTCCGGAAATTCGATGGCACTGCTTAACCTTGGCAGTCCCACACTGCTTACATGCTTATAGGTAATCGACTTATCATCGTTTTCCACAGGAGTCTGCTCTTTAATAAGGCTGTCACGGACATTACCTTCCGAATCGATTACCAGAACATTTCGTACGCGGCCGGTATCCTCATCAAGGAGCGGTTGCTGCACGTCCTTTCTCATCTCGTCGAGATACTTGTTGCGCGAGATGCTGCTGACACCCAAACCGACGCCGGCCATCACCGCTTCTTCCTGTTCGCCAATCAAATTCAGGTTGCGTTCGACCGACTTGAGGTTCACGTAATATTGGACTCCAAGCGTTAACCCCAGCAGGAAAACCAGCAAAAGTAGCAACCTGGCCCGAAAACTATTAATTAATGCACGCAGTTTCATAGGTCTATTTGACCGAAGTGATTTGAGCCAACATTGTAAAAGCGCATTGTTTTTGCAATCTTTCGGAATGAAAACCCCAATGTCTGTCAACAAATGGTCACTTTTGTGTTGCTGCTTCGCAGCACCGATGGTATATTTGCCCCGGTCTCAAATCAATGTCCCCAGGGACCGCCAATAAGGGAAATCTCCCACCTCAAGTTGCAGTATTGATTAAGGTCATATCAAGGCCGTAGCTGTTTTTAGAGAGAGATGTTGAACACTCTTGAGACTGCACCATTCGTTTCGATGAGAGCACAGACGCTGCCAGATGCTCTACCACCTGGGCCAGCGCCAGCAGGTCTTGATCTCTCGGTTTAAGCGGGACAAATCCCTGGAAAGGTTATCAAGGCACACATGACTTCAAACCCCCCTTCCCTCTTTAAGTTTAGTCTCGTTCTCTCCATCCTACTTATCTTCAGCGTCTCTGTGCCTGTATTGGCCAAGAAACGTCCAGCCGCCAAGGGTCGTAAAGCGACTCGGTCGGAAAAGGCCAAGAAGGCTTCCGCTCGTGTACGCAAAAACAGCCGTGGCGACCGCCGCAACGCCAGAAATGTTCGGCGCGGCCGGGGACGGCAAGTGACTGCGCGTGCTGCCCGTCGCCAGCGTCAGCTGGTTGCCCGCGAACAGGGTTCCGCGCTCCGTGCTCTCGAGCGCAAGCTGCGCCGCCCGTTGACCAAACGAGAGCGCGCTGCGGAAATGCGACGGATTCAAAGAAAATATGGTCGCTCGCTCGAAGCTGCACGACGCCGCGCCGAAGCTGCTCGCCGGGCAGCGATTGCTCGTCAGCGCGCCATTGAACAGGCAATGCGCAACGAGGTTCAGGCCCTGATCGCCAAAGATGATACCCGGGGAGAAGATCCAGAAGTGCGCCGAGTAGCCTTGAATGCGCTCGGAAATCAGGCCGGTACCGTGGTCGTGATGGATCCCATGAGCGGACGTATCTATTCCATCGTTAACCAGGAATGGGCCCTTCGTCGTGGCTTCAAACCGTGTTCGACAATTAAGCTGGTCACAGGGTTGGCGGGTCTGAACGAAAAGGTAATTGATCCAGTCGATACCGCCGCCGTTTCTGAACGCTATAAGATCGATCTGACTGAAGCCTTGGCCTACTCGAACAACACCTACTTCCAACAGGTGGGTGGCAAGCTGGGCTACGAGAAGATGGTCACCTATGCCAGAGACCTCGGATTAGGCGAGAAGACCGGAATCAACGCCCCCTTTGAATATGCCGGGCGCTTGCCCGACGAGAAATCCGGGTTTGCTCTTAACCGGATGAGTTCTCACGGCGACGACTTTGAAGTCACCGCTGTCCAGTTGGCTACGATGGTCTCGGCCATGGCCAACGGCGGTAAGTTGCTTACCCCGTACAAGCCTGCCGGCGTTAAGGCGGACGAGAAGTCTGTGCCCACCGTGCGGCGCCAACTTCCAATTGAGGCTGACAATTTCCGTCGGATGATACCGGGTATGGTGGGTGCCGTGAATTATGGCTCGGGCAAGAAGGCCTACGACCCTGAGCAGACGGTTGCTGGAAAGACCGGTACCTGCATAGGCCAGGGTTCCTGGCTGGGCTTATTCACGTCCTATGCTCCATTAGCCAATCCTCGTTTGGCCGTGGTGGTGATTTCTCGCGGCTCGGACGGTCGTCGTCATCTTCCCGCCGCGGTAGCTGGTCAAATCTATCGTAACCTTAACGATCGTTTCGGCACCCCCGTCAATCTGCAGATCGCCACTGCACCTACGAGCCCCGACAGCCGTGCGGCCGAACTCAACGAAGAAGAGAAGGACGCTCAAGAAGCTGAGGCAGCCGAAGAGCGCGAAGTAACCGCGGCCGCCGAAGCCGCCGCAGAAGCGGAACTTGCGGAGGCCGAAAAGAAGGCCGCCGATTCAATGGTTACTGCGACTAAGGTTTCTACCGAAACCGCCGCTCCTAAAAACACGGTGAAGCGTGTGCTGATGCCAATCGAAAGGCGCTCAGCCGAACCGCAAAAGGACCAACAGTCCCAGCCGGCCGCTTCCTCGCCAACTTTAATGAGTGCTCCGGGAGCACAGCGACCTCGTCGCACTCAACCAGTCCAGCCTTAGTTCGGAGGTAAACGAACCTAACTGCCGGCGCCGGCTCCCTAAAGCAGATGAGTTAGGGACCGGCGTTTTGGCTTTTTGCACCAAAAGGCTGGTTTTACAGCTTTGGAGCCTTGACACAGTTATCATAGTTGCAGGAATATTGCGGGCGTTCTATCTGTATTAGTTATTATCACACCCTTGTTCCCTTCTGTTGATGGTAACTGCATAAGCGGCAACCGGGTTTTGCGAATTAGCATCCTAATCTTGCCCTTTGCGACGCTGACGTGAGCGCTCCCCTCGCGCGGACACCGGAACGAAACCTTGGAGGTTCTGAGAGCAGATGAAAAAGATAATTAAACTTCTGGCAGTTGTAGCTACCTTAGCGTCGCTTGCTCTACCGGGCATTGCCAGTGAAGTTTCCTTTAACGTCAATGAATCATTGCAAGATCCTTGCAGCGTTGAATCGAAGACCGCCATTTATGGTGAGTTTTACAAAGAAATTAAAGGCGATCAGGCAAAGGCCTATGAAGCCGCGAAGAAGTATGTGGCCTGCCCCTCCGACAGCAGTGATGAAGCAGAAGTTAAACGAGTTCAGTATCTGAAGGATTTTATCGCGAAGTATGAGAAGGCTCGCCGCAGGGACCAGGTTATCGAACTCATTTATAGTAAGAATGATTATCCCAAGGGCTTTGAAGTTGGCCGCCAGGCGTTGGCCGATGATCCAGAGAATCTGCGGGCGTTGATTGCCCTCGGTTATGCCGGCTATTCAGCCGCGGTTGGCAAAAACACTTCCTTTAGCACCGAGGCGATCGGGTATGCCAGAAAAGCCATCCAGATGATCGAGTCAGGAAAAACTCCCGATAACTGGGCGCCTTTTGCCAACAAAGATGAAGCACTCTCCTACATGTATTACTCGACTGCTGTCTTGACCTACAGTCAAGGCGGTGCTGAACCTTCGGCGGCGCTCATTCAAAACGCCTCGAATGCCCTCCCTTACTTTATTAAGGCAGCTCAATATGAAGGCAAGTTGAAGAAGCTTCCTTCCACCTATGCCTACATTGCCGGGGCGTATGAAAACGGGCCCTATGCTAAATTGTCAGCCGAGTACAAGACCAACCACGAGGGTAAAGACGAGTCGCCCGAGAGCAAACTCGCTCTGGCGAATATTAATCAGATAGTTGACCGCATTATCGATGCTTACGCGCGGGCAGTGGCACTGGCGGGAAGCGACGCTCAATACCAGGCCAGCAAGACAGCCTGGCTCGAGGGACTTACCACCTGGTACAAGTACCGCAATAATCAATCGGATGTCGGACTTACGGAAATGATTGCTGGCGTGCTCTCAAAGCCGCTGCCCCCTGAGCCAACTCCAATAACGACTCTGCCGACGCCTCCCAGTCCCACCTCGGGCACTGGAACGGCGCCAGCCGATGCGGCCAGCAACAGCGCTTCAGCCGGAAGTACGACTACAACCCCGACTTCGAACGCCGCTACAGAAAAATCTGCCCCGACACCCAAACCCGGCACGCCGGGTAAACCGAAGATTCAAAGGAATCACCGACCGTAGGCGGGAATTTAATTAGCAGCCTGCACAACGCCGGGAGCTTGGTCGTCAACTTCGACAAGCTTTCGGCGTTTGTTACAATCCGTCTGGAAAGATGAGCGGCCATAGTCCCGACTTGGATCACCTCGAGGAGATCATCTCTTACCATTTCCAGAATCGCGCTCTGCTTGAGCGCGCGATCACTCACCGTTCCTGGGCCCATGAACAGGTGGCTCCGGGTGCCGGCGAAGAAGCGCGACGCCTTCATAATGAAGCCTTCGAGTTTTTGGGGGACTCGGTTCTGGGATTGGTGGTGGCTGACTACCTTTGCGACATGCATCCCGGCGTTAGCGAGGGTGAACTCTCGCGGATGAAGCACCGGTTGGTAAGTGCTCCGACGCTGGCCAAAGCCTCACGCCGTCTCTCGCTCGGCGATTTTCTGCGCTTTGGTCGGGGCGAAGAAAAGAGCGGGGGACGAAAGAAAGAAGCGCTCCTGGCGGATGTGCTCGAGGCCATTACCGGGGCAATCTTTATTGATGGGGGATTGGCGGCAGCGTCCAAATTTATCCACCACTCACTTGGTGAAGAATTGCAGTTGGCCGATCCCGCTACGGCCGGGCATGCCGACTATAAGACGATGCTGCAGGAGAGGCTTCAGGCAGAACGCCGGGCCGCGCCCCGATACACGGTAGTTGAAACTATTGGTCCACCCCACCGGCCGACTTTTCATGTCGAGGTGCGTTGGGATAGCGGAAGCGTACGTGGCGAAGGCCCCTCAATTAAAGCAGCAGAAGCACTGGCGGCCAGGATGGCTCTCCAGAGTATGGAGAGTAATGAAGCGTGAGTTTCATGAAGCTTGACCGCCGGGGTTTAACCTATCTAGGATGTTTTAGATGAAGATTGAGCTCACAAAGGTTAAGGAGCGATCGGCTGAAACAAAGGAAGCCAGGTCGTTCTGGTTTTTCAATCGCAACGGTCATCAAAAACCGACCGAGGTTCCGCCGCCCCAGGGCCCTCCTAAGTCGGTGGTACGAGACTATTTCGAATCGGCGGTGGTGACCGTGATCATGGCCTTGTTTGGTATGACCTTCATTGTGCAGGCGGTGAAGGTGCCGACCGGCTCGATGCAAAATACCATCACCATTGGGGACCATCTACTGGTTAACAAGTTTATCTTCGCGCCGGGCGAGTCTTTACCCTTTTTGCCCCAGCGAGAAATTCGGCGCGGCGACATCATTGTTTTTAAGTATCCGGGCAATAAGTACGAACCCAACCGTGATTATGAGCGGCCGGATAACAAACCAATCGTTACAAATTATGTAAAGCGAGTAATCGGGTTACCTGGTGACCGCATCCGGATCGAAGGAAGAAATGTGATAGTGAACGGGACAGTTTTGCCGGAGCACCGTATCGAAGCCATCGACCACAATCGGAAAGATCCCCTCGAGATCAAAAATGCTTCACCGCGGAAGGACGACGAGCCATACGCCGTTTACTACAACCCTGATTTTACGGATGACAATTACCCAGTCTTCGAGCACGAAGGTAATGGTAACGAGATCTCCGTTCCCGCGGGCCATTACTTCGTGATGGGCGACAATCGGAATAACAGCGAGGACAGCCGTTACTGGGGTTTCGTGCCTCGCGAACTGGTCATCGGTCGGGCCATGTTTGTTTACTGGTCTTACGACGAGAGCGCACCACCGACTGGTGGCGGCTTTTTAATTGATTTCTTCGTGAACACTCGCTGGGGCCGCACCGGCACCATGGTGAAATAAGAGCCACCCGGACACTCCGGGCAAATACGAAATAGTCTGGGCTCAACGTGTAGGGCCTCACGTTAGCCTGGGAGGAGCTATTGTAGAGTCTTCGAAATTACTACCAATGTGGACTCTATCAGGCCTGAGCTGGAAACGATTCCTGGCCCGCGTTTGGCGACAAATTTGGGAAGATGACGTCTTCGGTCGGGCCGCTCAACTCTCCTACTTCTTCCTGCTGGCCCTCTTTCCACTCCTACTCTTCCTGATTACTTTGTTGGGGTACTTTGCCGAGGCGGGCTCGCAGCTGCGCAGCAGCCTGGTGCGTTACCTCGCCACGGTGATGCCGGCATCGGCCCTGGATCTGGTGCAGCGAACCATCGATGAGATCAGTCGCGATCGCAGTGGCGGCAAATTGTCCTTTGGACTGCTGGCTACTCTTTGGGCTGCTTCTAATGGGATGACGGCCATCACCGAGACCCTCAACATCGCCTACGATTTGCGAGAAAGCCGACCCTGGTGGAAGGTTAGGCTGGTGGCGATTGGTCTGACGATCATGCTGGCTACGATGATTCTCCTGGGACTGACGACGGTTTTGCTTGGCTCGAAACTAGCTGACTTCATTGCCGCGCTGGTTGGTTTTGGAGAGCCTTTCGTAATTGCCTGGAAAGTTCTGCAGTGGCCGATTGTGCTGGCCTTTTTACTTGTAACTTTTGGTCTCATCTTTTATTTCGCGCCTGATTTCAGGGAGCGTAAGTGGTCCTGGGTGACTCCGGGTTCGGTCACCGCTGTCGGTCTCTGGTTACTGGTATCATTTTTGTTTCGGCTTTATCTGAATTTTTTCAATCCTTACACAGTCACCTACGGGTCGCTTGGTGCGCTGATAGTTTTGATGTTGTGGTTTTATTTCACCGGCGCAGCCATTCTGATAGCCGGCGAGGTCAATGCCGAGCTCGAGCGTGCCAGCAAAGAGCGTTCGTCAGCTTAACCAGGCGGGGCAGACTGGAAAAGCGTCCCATCCTGGGACCAAGGGCGTCCCGTCTACCGGGACCGCGGGCGTCCCGCCCGCCCCGAGCGCGGAACGGAGCGAAGCGGAGTGCAGCGCTCGCAGCCTCACAACACCAGAGCACTACGAAAGAAACCCGGATCTTCCGGCCTTTAGGCAGACCACACTTCACCAAGCCGAGGAGGAATTGTCTTTCACCTGCTTAAGTGGGCGGGAGGAATTGGTTTTCCTAAATGGTCAGCTGTTGTGAGGCTACGAGCGCTGCACTCCGCTGCGCTCCGTTCCGCGCTCGGGGCGGGCGAGGACGCCCGCGGTCCCAGTAGGGGGACTCCAAATTCACAAGGAACACCTGAACCTTTAGGAAAACCACACGAATCTTCCCGATTTCGAACGTGTTCAAACCGATTTCGAACGTGTTCAAAAAAAGTGTTGACAAGCCCCGACCAGGGGAGTAGTCTAAGATTGACTTGAACGTGTTCAAAATTCTCCTTTGGAGGCAAAGACGATGACCATCGGGATCACAACCTACCTGCTGTACCTGGCTATAAGTGTTGCGCTTACCATCTGGGTGGCCCGGACGCTCCACAAGAATGGGCGCATTTTTCTGGTTGACGTTTTCCATGGGAACGAACCGCTGGCTGATTCGGTGAATCACCTGCTGGTGGTCGGTTTCTACCTCATAAACCTCGGCTACGTCAGCCTGGCGTTGAAGCTCGGTTATGACGTCCGCACCGCTCAGGAGGGAATCGAGGCGCTCTCGGTGAAGGTTGGCATGGTGCTCATTGTTCTGGGCGGCATGCACTTCTTCAACCTCTTCATCTTTAGCCGCATGCGACGCCGGTCGTCTGTGCTTAATGGCCCGCCACCAGTGGCGCCGGACGCCTATACTGCCGTGCAGGAGGGGTGACCGTGAACAGCCTGACCGTTCTCTACGATCCAGTTTGTGGCCTATGCCGCCGGTCGCACGGCTGGTTGGCAGAGCAGCCGAAACTGGTCGAGCTGAAGTTCGTTGCCTGCAACTCAACTGAGGCCAGGCACCGCTACCCAGAACTCGACCACGAGGCCACCCAAAAGGACTTAACAGTAGTCAGCGATCAAGGTGCAGTTTACTTTGGTCCGAAGGCCTGGCTGATGGTTCTGTGGGCCCTGGCTCGCTATCGCGAGTGGTCTTACCGCCTGGCGGCACCAGAGCTTCTGCCATCAACACGCAGAGTGGTTTCGTTGATCACACAAAACCGCTATCAGATCAGCCGAGTTTCCGGCGTATAAAGAGATATCAGATGTCCACCATCGGCCGAGCAGTTTCTACCAGCAAGGGGGGCCAGACTAAGACCGCCATTCTAGAAGCAGCCCTGGACATGTTTCTCGAGTCGGGCTACGAAAACACAACCATGCGTGCCATTGCGGAACGCGCTGGAGTATCGCTGGGGAATGCTTACTACTACTTTCACTCAAAGGAACATCTGATCCAGGCGTTCTATCACCGCACTCACGAAGAACACCTCGAGGCATCATTGCCTCTGTTGGAGCAAGAACGAAGCCTGAAACTCCGGCTGCTGGCGGTAATGCGCTTGAAGATTGAAACGCTTAAGCCCTATCACCAGTTTGCTGGTGTGCTATTCAAGACAGCCGCTCATCCCGAGAGTCCTCTCAATCCTTTTGCTGATGCCACAGATCCGGTGCGGCAGGCGTGCATTGAGCTTTTTGAAATCGTGGTCTCCGGGTCAAAAGCCCGGATACCCAAGGACCTTCGGGCGGAACTGCCGTACCTGCTTTGGGTTTACCAGATGGGGGTAATTCTCTTCTGGATCCATGACCGCTCGCCCAACCAGCGCCGCACCTATCGGCTGGTTGAGCAGACAGTGGAATTACTGGACCGCCTGATTTTTTTGGCTGCAAATCCCCTGATGCGCCCGGTCCGCAAGAAGGCCTTACGTTTGGCAGCGGAATTAAAAGACGGACTGCCAGATCGTGAGGTTGAGGAGTAACCATGAACCGCAACTCTAAATGAGTTGCGACTGGGAGCTTGCAACATGAAGATCGCAATCACTGGTGGTACTGGTTTCATTGGCGGCCATCTGGCTCAACGGCTGGCTGGCGAAGGACACGAAGTCGTCTTAGTTGCCAGGGGGCCTGGCCGTGACAAAATGGAAAAGCAGTTGGTCCTTAGCGATCTCTCGGATCCGGTCGTGTTGGCTGAGGCTTTTAAAGACTGTGAGGTCGTCGCCCACTGTGCTGGTATTAATCGGGAGTTGGGTACCCAAACCTTCCAGCGCGTACACATTGAGGGTACGACCAATGTGATTGCTGCCGCTCATTCGGCGGGTGTAAGGAAAGTTGTGCTGATGAGCTTTCTACGAGCTCGCCCAAACTGCGGCTCTCCCTATCACGAATCAAAATGGAAAGCCGAAGAGATCCTGCGTAACTCCGGTTTGGAATTTACGGTGGTACGCTCGGGCATGGTTTATGGGCGCGGAGATCACATGCTCGACCACTTGAGCCGGGCACTCTATACATTTCCAATGTTTGCACTCGTCGGGCTGAGAGAGAAGGCCATTAGACCACTAGCCGTTGAGGATTTAATAAAGGTCTTGAACGCAGCAGTGGTGGAGAACCGGCTGAACGGCAAAACGGTGGCGCTGACGGGTCCAGAGCAGCTTTACTTAAGCGAGGCAGTGAGCCGCGTCGCCGGTGTGGTTGGCAAGCGACCGTGGATGGTGCGTTTTCCACTGTGGTTTCACTCGGCACTGGCCTGCTTGCTGGAATGGACCATGCAAGTGCCGATGGTAGCTCGGGCCCAGGTACGAATTTTATCCGAAGGGGTACTAGAGTCAGCCCTGCCCAGCGATTCCTTGCCCTGCGATTTGCAACCCACCATTGGATTTACAAAGGCCCAGATAAGGCTTGGCCTACCACCAGCAGGAGCTTATAACCTGCGGGACTTGAGATGCTGCTGCTGAGAGGTCATCCCGCTTGCAGCTCTGGGAAAGGCTTGGGGGAGCAGGCAGGGTGCCTCAATATCACAGTTCAAGTTGAAAAATTTACAGGTCACGAAGGGGGCAAGCGCGTTAACGCGCGCCCCCGCTCAACTCACAATTCAGTTAGCCTGCGAAGCAGGCGAAAGCATATCAGCCTGGGGTGGAGCGAAGCGGAACCCCAGGGACAACAGTGCGATCATCACGATAGCCCGTGTTAACGGGCGACAGCCTGAGAGCGGGATTGACGGGTGCGATTCTTGGTTACGATGCTGCTGTCGCCCGCTGCCGCGGGCTCCTGGTCTTTTTTCAACGTTAATCCTGGGGTTCCGCTTCGCTCCATCCCAGGCTGATATGCTCTTGCCTGCTTCGCAGGCTTAGAAAGCAAAGAAGTTACGTCAACGTTAAAATTGGCGCAGCCTGCCGGTGATGGGGGTGAGTTCCCGGCCACCCTCGTTTTGGGAAACTGGTATTATGTTCGCGAGCCAACATGATGGGAACCTAAGCGTGAGCCAGTACGAGAGCGAAGACACAACCAAACTCCTGATCAACCTTACCAATGGCCATCCCAATGCCGCCGATGTTCTGCTCCCGAGGATTTACGGCGAGTTGCGTAACCTGGCTGCCAAATACCTGCGCCGAGAGCGCATTGATCACACCTTGCAGCCTACTGCCCTCGTTCACGAAGCTTACCTGCGACTGGTCGATCAAACCCAGGTTGATTGGAAAAACCGGGCGCACTTCTTCGGCGTTGCTGCCCAGATGATGCGACGCATTCTGGTTGACCACGCCCGCAGCCATCAAGCGGCGAAACGGGGTGGCGAGTTCCAGAAGGTTTCGCTGGAAGAGAACGTCGACGCAGCTGTGGAGCACAGCAGCGAATTGCTGGCGCTGGATAGTGCTCTGGAAGAATTGGCAGGCTTCGATGAAATGAAGAGCCGGATTATTGAGTTGCGATACTTTGGAGGCCTAACCGTAGAAGAAACTGCCGCCGCCCTGGGCGTTACACCCGTTACCATCAAGAGGCACTGGCGCCTGGCAAAGGCCTGGCTCTATGGAAGATTGAAGAAAGAACTGAGTTAGTGTCCTTAGCCCCCCGGGCCGCAGGCTAACACCACAAAACGGTAGCTAACCAAACCGTTGGTGCCAGCCCACGGCCCCCGCCAAATTAGTGACCGCCTGTGGTTTATTCCTTCACGGCCTCGATCACACTGTAGGCCGACCTGGTCGGAACAATGCGCGTCAAACGAAATCCGGCCGCCGCAAATAAACGCCGGTACTCCTCGGTCGTTCGTTCCACGCCGCCGGGTGAAACCAACATTTCGAGATCCAGTAGTTTGCTGTAATGCGGTCGACTGTCTTCAGGCACCACCGACTCAACTAAAAGCACCTTGGTTTTGGGAAGCGAGACCGCGTTGATGTTCCGCAGGATCCGAAGCGAGTGCTCATCATCCCAATCGTGGATAATGTGCTTCATGATGTAAGTATCCGCACCGGCCGGAACCGACTTAAAGAAATCCCCCGCGACCGTCCTGACCCTAGCTTTCACGCCTTCCGTTTCCAGAACCTTTCCAGCGCCTTCAATAACTGAAGGCACATCGAACAAAATGCCCTTTGCGTCAGGGTTGGCTTTTAGAATCTTTGCCAGCAGCAGGCCATGCCCTCCGGCAATGTCTGCCAAAACTCTAACCTCGGAGAAGTCATATGCCTCAACGACTGCCGGAGCCACACCTGCTGAGATGTCTGTCATCGCGCGGTTGAAGATCTCGGCCTCTTCAGAGTGATCCGCGAAGTAATCAAACACTTCAGCGCCGTGAACCTTTTTCCAGGACGGCTTACCCGTTCCAACACTAGCCAGCAAATTGCCCCAAACCCGCCAGTGCCACTCTTCTCCCATAAAGATCAGCCCGTTGCGGAGGGAATTGACCACACCCGTTTGCAGTGGTTGGGCGGTGCTGTTGAGCGCGAACACTTCACCCTCGAGCTCCTGGAAGACGTCAGCACTTACCAGCGTTCGCAACACTCGATACAGCGCGCGCTCGTTCGTTTTGGTTTCTGCAGCCAGCTCCTGAACAGAGCGGGGCCCGCTTGCCAGTAGATCAGCAATACCTAATTTCGCCGCCACATAGAGTGCCTGTGACCGAAGCGCACTAAAAGCAATCTCCAGCAGGTACTCCTCCGGAGCAGCTTGCTTTGCCGAAGCCACTGCGGTTTCTTGTGAATTCATTTTTCCTCCCCTTTTGTTGGTCCGAATGAAACTAAAGGCAAAACCAGTACGGAAAAGATCGACCTTAGCCTTCACTAACTAACGCGCAAAAGGCGCGGCGAAAGGTATCAGGTTGGAGCTATTTTTTCTCGCTGATGCAGAAAAGCTTGTTTTGACCTCTGAGGAAAATTTCACCCTGGGCAATCACGGGCGTAGCGATAAAAATCTGGTCTTCGAGAGTGTTTGTTGCCAGTACTTCGAGTTTTTCTCCCATCTTTACGACAACAACATCGCCGTCCTCGGTGGCGAGGTAGAGTTTGCCGTTGGCTGCCACCGGCGACGCCTTCAGATTGTAGGCTTTTGGCAGGCGGACCTGGGCATAAAAAGGCTCTCCGGTGGTAGCGTTAAAGGCACTTATCAGACCCATGTCCGTCACCACGTAAAGTATGTTCTCGTGTAGAACCGGCGAGGGTGTGTAAGACAACCCCCTAGTGTGGCTCCAGAGGATTGCATCTGAACCGGTCAAATCTCCTTCTTTCCCAAGTTTGATAGCCATCAGTCGCGGTTCCCGATAGCCACTCATCACATAGACCGTCTGATTCTGAAAAACCGGAGCCGGAATGACGTTTGTACCTAACCCCGCCGACTCCCAGAGGACATTGCCATTTTCCGGATCGTAAGCTCTAACCCTATTTGTGGCGCTGACAATCAGTTGGGTACGGCCCTTGTCTTGAACAGCCAGGGGCGTGCTCCACGAGCTGCGCTCATCGCGCGGCACACGCCAGAGCTCTTTTCCTGTCCTTTTATCCAGCGCCACAATAAAGGAGCCGGCTTCATGATCGAAAACATGGACCAGGCGGTTTCCTACCAGAACAGGGGCACTTCCTTCGCCAAAAGCCAGGCGCATGCGCATCTGCACGTTTAGATCCTTCTCCCAGATTAGTTTTCCGTTAAAGTCATAACAATAAACACCGCGCGAACCGAATGAAACATACACGTATTTGCCGTCAGTAGCTGGAGAGTTTGAGGCAAAGCTGCCATAGCCGCGATGATAGCCTTCATGGGGTGAGGCAACCCGAGCAGTTCTCTGCCAGAGCAGTTTTCCGTTTCGGCGGTCGATGCAAAGGACTTCAAATTTGTGTTCGGCCTGCGGGCCCTCATCGCCACGACCGCGGCGCCGTTGACCCTGCCCTGGTCCTGGTTGTTGCTCGTTGCTCGCGACTGGCGGAGAAGGCGCCGGCTTTCCTGTTGGAACGGCGGTCGTCAGAAAAATCTTATCTCCCCAAATAATTGGCGTTGAGTGACCTCGTCCGGGGATGTCGACCGTCCATTTGATGTTTTGACTATCGCTCCAGGTCGTCGGCGCATCGCCCCGGGCCAGGCCATTGTGAAAAGGACCGCGCCATTGGGGCCAGTGGGCCAGCTTGTCGGCGCTCTGAGTGTGACCCACAACGCAGGCTGCGCCTGCCAGCAGGAAGATCGAGCAAATTTTGACAGTTATTTTCATCGACTCGCCTCTAACTCCACGTTTAGTTTTCGCCTTTCGTCAATTGAAAAGTGCGGAATTGCTGACGGTAGACGCTTCGAAAATTTGGTAACTCTACCGGAAACCACGAACCAAACGATCCACGAAAGTAACACGAAAGACACTAACTCGGACAAGTGTAAAACCAAACCTGTGCAGGTCCTGCTGAGCCTTGAATACTTGTGGCTCAGTACGTTTGTTAAACCAGCTTTGCAAGGAGCCCGTTGCAGATTATCCTTGGAGGCGCGTCATATTCCACTCCCTTGAAGGAGGTTCTAATGAACCCAGGTATCGTCAAAGTAGCGCCTTCCGTAATCGGCCGGCTGATGATGCTCGTAATCTTTCTCTTAGCATGCACCCAAGATTCAGTCTTTGCCCAACGGTATGAGATCGAGCGTGCTCAGACCGCTGTTCGGGAAAAGATCCTTCGAGAGCTAGGTGGCAACTTCGTCTCTTTTCCAGAGTATCCCCGCGCTGAAACCTACTATATCTCGAGCTCTCAGACAGGCGTTCGTGGGCAAGGCGCCTACCGGCGCGACAACTACTCGCAAACTCAAAACTTCTCCTACGAAGCGGTAGTGAATACCCGAAATGGCAGGGTCGACCGCATTACTTATCAGCTGGATGACGAGGGCTGGGGCAACGCTCCGTCCTGGCTCGTGGGCACTTTTCGAGGCAGAAGCCCGGTCACGCGCCAAAGGGTCACGGTAACAATCCAGGCGGCCGGAAATGTTTCAGCAGTCTATGATGACCGCAGGCAAGATACCGGCAGAGTGTCTGGCAATACGATCCGGTTTGATTCGTCACAGGTTTGGGATGTCTCGGATTCGGGTGGTGGGTTTCGTGCCCGCAGCAATTTCAGGACAGAAAGTTTCGAACGAACAGCGGGCGGTGACACTGGCGCTTGTGTTGTGCCGCGATGGACTGTTGGTCGCTTCCGCGGTAGAACCAGCAGTGGCGACACCGAACTGATCATCCAAGACGATGGCTCGGCAACCGCGCGCTCTTTGACGACCAATAGATCGTTCTCGGGCCGATACCTCGAAGGAATTGTAACGTTTGAGTTTGGCTCGTTCAGTATTGCTCGAGACGGAGATGGGATTCGGACGATCGCCGTGGCTAACCCGAATGAGCAGACGGTATACAACCGGACCCGATATTAGGTTTTATTACTCAAGTACTTCGGCTATTGTCGGCCACATCTGGTCCGCCCAGAGCTCGTATCCCTGGTCGGAAGGGTGAAACCCGTCCGCCGAGAAAAACTCCGGGTGGGAGGGGAGTTTTTCGCGAGTTAGCGAGTGGATGTCAACTAGTAGTACGCCGTGAGCGCTGGCAATAGTTTCGAGTGTTTCGTTAAATCGAACGATTCGTTGCTGGTACTCATTGCGAACCGCGACCGGAATTCGGGGTGCAGTGGAAATGTCCGGAATGTTCGTCACGACGATTACCGCAGCAGTTTTAGATTTGAGGGTATTGAGAATCTCTTCGTAATTTTTCGCGAATTGGCTCAGGCTAATTCCATGGCCGATATCGTTAATGCCGATACCCAGCGTGATTAGATCTGGTACTTCGCTTACACCCTCATTCAGCTGACTGCGTACGACATCTTCGGTCGTCGCCCCGCTAAAGCATAAATTTACTAACTTTGAGTTGGGACGAAGCGGTTTAAGGCGATTGACTAATCGCGACACGTAGCCGCCTCCGTGGGCGCCAACGCCAACCCCCGTTGAGTCACCAAGCGCAACGTATGTAATAGGTCCCGGCTTTATTCGAGTATGCGCTTCGCCGGTAGGATTTCCCGAGGAACCATCGACCCCGCCGGAGTCCCCTCGGGTACACCCAATTAAGGCCAAAAACATCACGGCACAGGTAATAACAATGAGTCCGCTCTTCATCGAGGACGGTATAGTAACAACAAAAATCCTCAAGTCCTCGAGAGGTTGAGTTGAAACCACCCGGCCGTCTTGAACCACTACGAAGGTGCCCTTCAAGCAAACACTGTCTTAAAGAACTACGCCAATTTTGCAGGTCGATAATCCCCTTTTTATCATACATTTGTAAGGTGTCAGGATAGCTGACCATAAGCAATATAGGTGGCATCGTGTTTGCAAACATCTGACTCTGCTATGAGAAATCACAATTTGGGACACTGGCCCCCCAAGGGCTTAGTGACAATGGCCCTGGTGTTTACTTGCTTATGCATCGATCAAAGCCTTGGAAATCAAGAGCCGAAGATCGTCGATTCACCAGCTGACAAGCAGGCCGTTCAGCTTTTGGAAAGGCGGGTCAACGACTACGTAAAGCACCGCAACCAGATAAAAGAAAAACTTCCTAAACTATCCAAAGACAGTACACCTGAGCAGATTCAGGCATTCAAAACAAATTTCGTGGAAGCCTTGAGAGCTGCCCGGCAGGGAGCAAAGAGAGGTGACCTCTTCACCCCTCAAGTTGCCAGCTACATTGAGCGGACACTCCGCGAGGAATTCAGAGGTAAAGATCGAATGCAGCTGCGCGAAATCGTGTTCGAAGCCGAAACTGAAGGGGTGCCAATGCGGGTCAATTATCCCTATCCCGCCAGCGCCGAGATGGCCGAAATGCCCCCTACTCTTTTGTTGAAACTACCGCAACTCCCAAAGGAATTGAGATACCGTTTCGTCGGCCGCAATCTAATCCTGGTCGACCGCGAGAGTAGTGTCATTGTCGATTTTATAACTGGGGCCTTGCCATAAAACTACAGGGGGGATTTATGAAGCGCTTTACCACTGCGAGCTTGACCTTATCTCTGCTCGTCGTCATCAACCTCGGATTCGTACCCACTGCTCAATCTCAGACTCTGGCTGCAAACGCCTCGAGCGTTGCCAGTACAGCACCGGTTAAGCTGGCACTTCCACTCAAGGACGGCTCGCTTCGGTTCGCTGTTATCGGTGATACAGGCACCGGGTCGAAGAAGCAGTATCAACTGGGTGAGATGATGGTCCAGGCCCGCCGCCTTTTCCCGTTCGAGTTTGTGCTGATGTTGGGGGACAACATGTATGGCGGCGAGAGCGCCAAAGATTTTGAAAAGAAATTTTCTAATGCCTACAAACAGCTGCTTGCCGATAAGGTGAAATTCTATGCCACGCTTGGTAATCATGACCAAGTGCTGCAAACGCACTACCAGAATTTCAACATGGACGGTAGGGAGTACTATCGCTTCAAGAAGGGCAATGTGGCTTTTTATTCATTGAACAGCAATTACTTGGACAAAAAGCAGCTGAAATGGCTCGAGGATGAGCTGGCCAAAGACACCTCCGAGTGGAAAGTTTGTTTCTTTCATCACCCGCCATATTCATCAGCCAAAAAGCACGGGTCCGACGAACAGTTGCGTGAAGTAGTCGAACCTATTTTTGTCCGCTACGGGGTAAATGTGGTCTTAACCGGTCACGACCACGTTTATGAAAAGATCAAGCCCCAGAAGGGCATCTATTACTTTGTCTCCGGTGCGGGCGGGAAACTGAGGACGGGTGATGTAGATAGTCGATCTACTTTGACGGCTAAGGCGTATGATCGTGACCTGCACTTCATGCTTTTCGAAGTAGCCGGCGACCAGATGTATTTTCAGGTGATCTCGCGCACCGGCGAAACGGTCGATAGCGGGGTAATGGCCCGCCAGAAAAAGAGTGATGATTAACAACAAACGAGGCTGTGTCAATAATCTGTAGGGGCGGCCCTCCGTGGCTGCCCCTGGTGGCAATACGTTCAATGGACCAGAAAATCGAGCGGTCCTCCGGATTATTTATCATCGGTCATTGGTCATTTATCATTTTTCATTGCCCGGTACGGAATGGCACCTGCCCGCCGGTGGGTGCTTGTACAACCTGTTGGGGAACCAGTGCGTTGGAAAACAGCTAAATCCGTTTGTTGGATGTATTTAAAGTGTCAGTTTGCAACTCGCTTGATGTGTACAGACAGACGCCAATAGCAAAGCGTACAAACAATTGAGTAAAGCCGACGTCAAACCTCCAGGGCAATTTTATCGAAGTTCCAGCACCACAACCGATTTCGGCGGGATGCTCAGGTCCAGTTGAGTGCCTTGCAATTTGTAGCCTCCGAAGGCCGCCGGCTTAACGGCGTCGGGGCGGTCGAATGTGTTCATGGCGTTCATGGCATTGGCCGTGAGCACTTCACCGCTGACATTCTTGATCGCCGTCCCCGGGATCGTTGTCGTGACCTCAGACGCTCGGTTGGGGTCGAGGTTGACGATTGACACGTAAATTTTCCCTTCGCTGTTTCGCGAGGCAGAGGCGGTTAGCGACGGAACTGACGTCTGGTCCAGCTTGTACTCCGGGGCGGTCAGCTCGACCGGGATCAAAGTTGCTCCCTGGTGGACTTTGTACATTCTGAAGACGTGGTAGGTGGGCGTTACGACCATCCTCTCCTTGTCGGCCAGGATCATGGCCTGGAGGACGTTGACCATCTGCGCAATGTTTGCCATCCGCACCCGGTCTGCATGACGGTGGAAAATATTGAGGTTTAGGCCCGCGACCACTGCATCGCGCAAGGTGTTCTGTTGGTAAAGGGCGCTTGCGCCTGGCTCGCCGTCGTACCAGGTGCCCCACTCGTCCACCAGCAACCCGACGCGTTTCTGCGGATCGTGCTTGTCCATGATCGCGATGTTTTTCGCGATCACCTCCTCGATGCCCAGGGTTCGAGCCAGCGTCGCGTGCCAGTCCTGCTCGCTGAACTGCGTCGCCGAGCCCTTTTTCTTCCAGTCTCCGGTTGGCAGCGTGTAATAATGCAGGGCCAGGCCGTCCATCTGCTTCCCCGCCTCGCGCATCAACACCTCCGTCCAGTTGTAGTTGTCACCGTATGGCCCGACCGCGAGCTTCTGGATGCGGTTCCCGGAGTGCTCCTTGACGAAGGTGGCGTACTGACGGTACACGTCAGCGTAGTACTCAGGCCGCATGTTCCCGCCGCAGCCCCACGTTTCGTTGCCGATCCCAAAATACGGGACCTTCCAGGGCTTATCGCGACCGTTCTGGCGGCGGAAGTTGGCCAGGGCCGAGTCTGAGTCCGAGGTCATATACTCGATCCACTCCATCATCTCCTGCGGTGTGCCCGAGCCGACGTTACCGTTGATGTAGGCCTCAGCCCCAAGCATCTCCGCGAGATCCATAAACTCGTGCGTGCCGAAAGCATTCGTGTCCACTCCGCCCCAACTCGCGTTCGGACGCCGTGGGCGCTTGTCGCGTGGGCCAATACCATCGCGCCAATGATATTCGTCAGCAAAGCAGCCGCCCGGCCAGCGAAGCACTGGGATGCGTAGTTCCTTGAGGGCGGCGACCACATCATTTCGTATGCCGCGGGTGTTTGGGATGGGTGACTCTTCGCCAACCCAGAGACCTTCGTAAATGAGCCGGCCCAGATGCTCCGCAAACTGCCCGTAGATGTTGCGATTGATGATCAGACCGGGGCGGTCAGCGCGGACCACCAGCGTGGCCTTATTCGGGGCGGGGTCTTGAGCCCACGATCGAGGGATGATCGGGATGAACAGCAAAGCTCCGGCCAGGGCGCCGAGCCACAGTGCCCGCTGGCACTTTAGAAATGTCGAGAGAATATGCCTCAAGATACCCTCCTAAAGACCGATGTTCCGCCTTAGCCTGCGAAGCAGGCGAAAGCATAGAGCCCGGGGTGGAGCGCAGCGGAACCCCAGGGCCAACAGTCCGATCATTGCGATAGCCCGTGATAACGAGCGACAGCTTGAAGCAGGATTGACGATGGAAATTCGTGGTTACAATCCTGCTGTCGCCCGCGGCCGCGGGCTCCAGATCTTTTTCAAGGCTATCCTGGGGTTCCGCTTCGATCCACCCCAGGCTTCATGCTTTCGCCTGCTTCGCAGGCTTAGAAACAGTTAGGAATACAAAGCATAGTACCCGAGAGACCGCAGTGCCACAACGCATAAGCAATCGCCTTCAATCGTTTCGGTTTTGCGTTAATCAGCAGCCAATTCACCGATCCGAAACTCTGTACCCTTGATCGAAAATGGGATTGTTAGTCCCGATATTGAGACTCGCCCCTAATACCCTTTCTGCACAGGAAACCAGATTCAGCTGACGACTCGCCCGTCCCTCCTCAAATTACTGGGAGTTTCCAAATCAAAATCGAAAAAAATTTTTGATCAGCGTTCTGAGCAAAAAGTGGCATGAGCCTTGAATTGCCAATAGTACAGAGAACTGCACGTCCACCGGAGAAGTCTGCCGTTCGCTCAAAGCACGCTTCACCGAAATTTCCGCTCTCAAGGGAGGTGCAGTTCTCCTCGGCAGGCAGATGGACATTAAGCGACCCCCAAAATCCAAAATCAAAAAGCGGGTGCGAACCGCAGTGCTGATATCGCTCGGCGTGGCCGCTGTTGGCGGGATAACCTTTGGGCTAGCCAAACTTCCGCGCGCTGCTCCCACAGTCGATCGCTCGACCACCGTAATTGACACCGTCAAACGCGGACAGATGCTCAGACAAGTGCGCGGCCTGGGCACCCTGGTACCTGAGCTAACACGACGCATTCCTGCACCGGCTGACGGACGAGTAGAGAACATTCCAGTACAGGCCGGGGTCGAAGTAGGTCCGGCGACAATTATTGTTGAGCTCTCTAACCCCCAGCTGGAGCAGCAGGCGATGGATGCGGACTTTGCGCTGAAAGCTGCTGAAGCAGAAAGAGAAAGCCTTCGTGTTCGGTTGGAAAGCGAAAACATGGCCCAGCAAGCGGCCATTGCCTCGATCAATGCCGAATACAGCCAGGCGAAGTTGCAGCTGGACACCAACGAAGATTTAGGCAAGCAAGGGTTGGTCGCCGAATTGACACTCAAGATTGCTCGTGTCCAGGTGCAGGATCTCGCAAACCGTTTGAGAGTCGAGAAACAGCGGTTGACGATCAGCTCAAAGTCGACACAGGCCCAATTAAATGCTCAGACCAGTCGGATCGAACAGTTGCGAGCGTTCGCCAGGCTCAAGCATGACGAGGTAGCGAGCCTGAAAGTCAGAGCCGGCTCAGCTGGCGTTTTGCAGCAGGTAATGGTTCAGGTTGGCCAACAGGTCACCCCGGGTTTCGATATTGCTCGGGTAGCCGATCCAGCCTCCCTAAAAGCCGAGCTGAGGATCGCAGAAACTCAGATAAAAGACGTCAAGCTGGGCCAACGAGTCGAGGTTGACACCCGCAACGGCATCATTCAGGCAAGTGTCTCGCGCATCGACCCGGCGGCGCGTGAAGGCACCTTTACGGTAGATGCGGCGCTCATTGGACCGCTTCCTTCCAGCGCCCGACCCGACTTAACCGTCGATGGGACCATCGAGCTCGAGCGGCTGGAAAACGTTCTTCATGTTGGCCGACCCGCATTTGGCCAGGCAGAGTCCACAGTGAAAATGTTCCGTCTTAGCCCCGATGGACAACAAGCCGAGCGAGTGCAGGTAGTCCTGGGTCGTAACTCAGTAAGTACTATTGAAATTACCAGCGGCCTGAAGGAAGGCGACAAGGTCATTCTGTCCGACACTTCAAACTGGGACGAATACGATCTCATCAGGCTCAGATAGATTCAACAAAAACCAGAACCCGAATCGAGGATTGCCATGGTTTCACCTACCCAACCTACAAAGACGAATGGACATTCATCCCCCGCGAAGGAGATTCCCCAGATGAGTTCAGCTGCACCGCTCATACGCCTGACTGACGTGAAGAAGATCTTTTATACCGACGAGGTTGAGACCCACGCCTTGTCGGGCATTCACCTCGATATACAAAAAGGTGAATACGTTTCGATCGCCGGCCCCTCGGGTTGTGGGAAATCGACCTTGCTTTCGATTCTCGGTTTG
>Ga0187893_10005479_pt1 | contig 22752 bp, 37 predicted proteins | sample MA1701074metaG_FD_139574 | JGI IMG/M metagenome (GOLD analysis project Ga0187893, IMG submission 139574) | White microbial mat communities from a basaltic lava cave in the Kipuka Kanohina Cave System on the Island of Hawaii, USA - MA170107-4 metaG ...
AACTTGCGATGGTCGGGGCCGTATGCTAGCGTGACCCTGCGTTTTTTTATGGAACCCTCACCCGCTGTCCTGCAGACCATCTGACGACAAGGAGACCCTCGATCCATGGCCGAGTCCACCCTCCATCTCACCGAGGCCAGCTTCGACACGGAACTAGGCAAGCATCCCGAGCTCTTGATGGTGGACTTCTGGGCCGAGTGGTGTGCCCCCTGCCGAGCCATCGCCCCCACCCTCGAGGAGCTGGTGCGTGAGGGTAACGGGACCGTGACCCTCGCCAAGGTGAACGTGGACGATCAGCCGGCGCTGGCCGCCCGATACGGCATCCGCTCGATCCCGACCATCCTGTTCGTCAAGGGTGGCAAGGTGCTGGATCAGGTCATCGGCGCGGTCCCGAAGGCCCAGCTCAAGAAGAAGCTGGACGCGAACGCCTGAACGGCTCATCCATGTCGACGGTGGGGCCTGGCCTCCCCCCGCTCTCACCGACGCGCGAGGAGTTCCGTGCCCTGGCGGGACAGGGCAATCTGGTCCCGGTCTTCGCGGAGCTGGCCGCCGACCTCGACACCCCGCTCTCCGCCTTCCTGCGGCTCCGGCCCGGCCCCTATGCGTTCCTCCTCGAGTCGGTCGAGGGGGGTGAGAAGTGGGCCCGCTACTCGTTCCTCGGCTCGGACCCCCTCTTGGTCTTCACGGCCAAGGGCAAGCGCGTCAGCGTGCGCCACGCCGACGGCCACAGCGAGCTGCTGCCGAGCCGCGATCCGTTCGAGACGCTCCGGGATCTGCTCGCCCGCTTCAAGCCCGTTCCGGTACCGGGGCTACCCCGCTTCCAGGGCGGGGCGGTGGGCTTCCTGTCCTACGACATGATCCGCTACGTCGAGCGCCTTCCCGTCCTGACCAAGGATGATCAGAAACTGCCGGATGCGGTATTCATGTTCACGGACAGCCTGCTGGTCTTCGACAACCTCCGCCATCGGCTGCTCGTGATCGCCAACGCCCACGTCACGAAGACCGACCCCGCTTCGCTCGACCGCGCCTACGACGCTGCCGCGGTCAAGATCGGCATGCTTCTGGGCAATCTGAGGCGGCCGGCCCGCTCGCCCGCGCCGCTCACCCTGCCGCCGGTGGAGCCGCTGGTCGGCCGGGGGGACGAAGGGTTCACCTCGACGATGGACGAGGCCGCCTACATGGACCGGGTTTGCCGGGCGAAGGAATTCATCGCGGCGGGCGACGCCTACCAGATCGTGGTCTCGCGACGGCTCGACACCGAGCTCCGGGCCGACCCCTTCACGGTCTACCGCGCGCTGCGGACCGTCAATCCATCGCCCTATCTCTTCTTCCTGCGCCTGGGTAAGACCAGCATCGTCGGATCCTCGCCGGAGGTCCTCGTGCGGCTCGAGGACGATCGCGTGGAGGAGCGGCCCATCGCGGGCACCCACCCGCGGGGGCGGACCGAGGAGGAGGACGCTCGCCTCGCAGACGAGATGCGCTCGGACCCGAAGGAGCGCGCCGAGCACGTCATGCTCGTGGACCTCGGCCGCAACGACGTGGGGCGGGTCAGCGCGATCGGCACGGTCGAGGTGTCGGAGTTCATGGTGGTCGAGCGCTACTCCCACGTGATGCACCTGGTCAGCCACGTCCGGGGCCGGCTCGAGCCGGGCAAAGACGCCTTTGACGTCCTGGCGGCCTGCTTCCCGGCCGGCACGCTCACCGGGGCGCCCAAGATCCGCGCGATGGAGATCATCGAGGAGCTGGAGCCGACGCGCCGGGGCCCCTATGGGGGCGCGGTCGGGTACATCTCCTATTCGGGCAACCTGGACTCGTGCATCACCATCCGCACGGTGGTCTGTCATGGGCGCCGCGCGTCCATCCAGGTGGGGGCGGGCATCGTGGCCGACTCGGATCCGAAGACCGAGTGGCTCGAGACATGCTCCAAGGCGCGCGGGATGATCCTGGCGCTCCGGATCGCCTCGCAGGAGCAGGCGCGATGATCCTGGTCCTCGATAACTACGACTCGTTCACGTACAATCTCGTTCAGTATCTGGGAGAGCTCGGAGCCACCATGCACGTGGCCCGCAACGACGCCCTCACGGTGGATGACGTGGAGCGGCTCGCCCCCGACGGCATCGTCATCTCGCCGGGTCCCGGGAATCCGGACGCGGCCGGCATCTCGCTCGAGCTGATCCGGCGCTTCCATACCCGCGTCCCGATCCTGGGGGTCTGCCTCGGGCACCAGGCGATCGGCCAGGCCTTCGGGGGCACGGTCGCGCGTGCCCGGAAGCAGATGCACGGCAAGACGTCTACCATCAGCCACGACGGCCGGGGTGTCTTCCGGGGATTGCCGGCGGACTTCGAGGCGACCCGCTATCACTCGCTCGTCGTGCTGGCCGCGGGCCTCCCGGCCGTCCTCGAGATCTCGGCGCGGGCGGAGGACGGCGAGATCATGGGGCTCCGGCACCGCCAGCACCCCGTCGAGGGCGTACAGTTCCACCCCGAGTCGATCCTCACCGGCCAAGGCAAGGCGCTACTGGGCAACTTCCTCGAGCTGACGCCCGTTCTCGCCTCCCCATGAAAGCGTCCGAGCCACCCGAACGGGTGCGCCTGGGCCGACTGGGCGAGCTGGGACTGATCCGTCGCATTCGTCGCAGTGGTGTCGCGGCCGGCGGCTCGCCCGGCGTGATCGTCGGGATGGGCGACGACACCGCGGTCCTCGCGGTTCCCCCCGGCCACGCGCTGCTCGCCACCACCGATCTCGTGATCGAGGACGTCCACTTCCGGCGCGCCTCCGCCGGGCCCGCCGATATCGGCTGGAAAGCGCTGGCCGTCAACCTCTCGGACATCGCCGCCATGGGCGGCACTCCCCGCTGGGCGCTGGTGGCTCTGGCCGTCCCGGCCGACACGGATGTCGAGGCGGTGGACGCGTTCTACGCGGGCATGCAGGACGCGGCGGCGCCCCACGGGGTGACCGTGGTCGGCGGTGACACTTCGGCCTCGCCGGGTGGATGGATGGTGAACGTCACGCTCCTCGGCGTCCACCCCGGTACGCCTCGGCTCCGGTCTCAGGCCCGGGCCGGCGACGCGGTGGCGGTCACGGGCGGCCTCGGCGGCTCCGCGGCCGGTCTATTCGCGCTCGAGATGGGACTCGACCGGGCCCGCGATCGTGGAATGGCCCCCGGCCGGCTGGCCGAGATCACGCGCGCGCATCTCCGACCGCGCGCGCGGGTGGCCGAGGGGCGATGGCTCGGGGAGGCCGCGGGTGTACATGCCATGATCGATTGCTCGGACGGGCTGGCCACGGATCTGGGTCACATCTGCCGGGAGAGCGGAGTGGGCGCCCGGGTGCGGCTGGATCGCATCCCGGTCGCGGCGGCGGCCCTGGACACGGCCCGGGCGCTCGGGCAGGACGCGCGCGGATGGGCGGTCGCCGGCGGCGAGGACTACGAGCTCCTGCTGACCTGCGATCCCGCCGCGGCGGACCAGCTGGCCACCGGGCTGTCCGTGGCCACGGGGACCGCGCTGACCATCGTCGGGCGGGTCGAGGGCCCGGCGGGCGAGGTGATGTTCGTGGATGCCGACGACGCGCCGGTGGCGATCCGGAGCGGCTACGAGCATTTCCATGGATAGCCGGATCGTCCCGGAGCTGATCGGGCTCGGCGCGCTGTTGCTCTGCTCCGCCATTCTCTCGGGCGCCGAGGCGGCCTACTTCTCGCTGGGGCGGACGCGGCTCAAGGAGCTGGCCGAACAGGAGGGCAAGACGCCGGGGCCGCTGGCGCCGCTCCTGGCCCAGCCCCACGAGCTCCTCGTCACCCTGCTGGTCGGTATCACCCTGGTCAACATCGGCGCGTCCGCCCTGGCCGCCGCCATCGCCGAGCAGCTCTTCGGCTCCCAGGGCCTGGCCATCGCCATCGGCGCGATGATCTTCCTGCTCACCGTCTTCGGCGAAGTGCTGCCCATGACGCTCGCGGTCGAGCACCCCCTACGCTTCGCCGCGTGGGTCAACCGGCCGGTGGCCTGGCTCTCGGTGGCCATGAGGCCTATCCGGGTGGGGCTCGGCGCCTTGACCGCGATCACACTCCGCATCGTGGGCTCCGAGAGGCGGCGGGGCCAGCCCGAGATCTCGGAGGAGGAGTTGCGCACGCTGGTGGACGTGGGGGCGCGCGAGGGCGTGGTGGAACGGACCGAGCGCGAGATGATCCACAAGGTATTCGAGCTGGAGGACACTCTGGTGCGCGAGGTCATGGTGCCGCGCCCGGACATGTTCTGCCTCGACGTCACCACCGAGCCCGCCCAGATCCTGCCGCTCCTGCGCGAGCAGCTGCACTCCCGGGTGCCGGTCTACGAGGAGAGCATCGATCAGATCGTCGGGGTGCTCTACACCAAGGACCTGTTGCCGTACCTAGGCGGCCTCCCGCCCGACTTCGCTCTCCGCCAGCACCTGCATCCCCCGTACTTCGTGCCGGGCTCCAAGCGGGCCGACGCGCTGCTGCGGGAGTTCCAGGCCAAGAAGCTCCACCTCGCCATCGTGGTGGACGAGTACGGCGGGACGGCCGGCCTCGTGACCCTCGAGGACCTGCTCGAGGAGCTGGTCGGCGAGATCCGCGACGAGTACGACGAGGACGAGCGCTTGATCCAGCGGGTGACGCCGCGCAGCTTCCGGGTCTCCGGGCGGCTGCCCATCGACGAGCTGAACGCCACGACCGGCCTGCAGATCCCCGACGATTCCTTCGACACGGTCGGGGGATGGGTGCTCGACCTCTTCGGGCGCGTGCCCCACAAGGGGGAGAAGAAGCAGGTCGACGGCGTCCGGGTGGCGGTCGAGAAGGTCGAGCGCACCCGGGTGCTGGAGGTGCTGGTCACGCTGCCCGAGGTCGCGGAGCGGGGCGCGAGCACGTGATCTACGTCTGGATCATCGGGCTGGCCTTGCTGGTGACCGCATTCTTCTCGGCCGCCGAGATGTCCTTCATCGCCGCCAACCGGGTGCGCCTCCGGCACATGGCGGAGGGCGGCCATCGGACCGCGGTCCGATACCTCGAGGCCTTCCGGAGTCCCGAGCGGCTGCTCTCCACCGCGATGATGGGCGTGACCATCGCCCACATCACCGCATCCAGCGTGGCGACCTGGGCGCTGATTCCGGTGGTGGGGGCGGGAGCGGCTCTGCTGGTCACCCTGGGCCTCACTCCGCTCATGCTCGTCTTCGGCGAGGTCATTCCCAAGGCGGTCGCCCGCGAGCGGGCGACCGGGCTCATCCTGGTGCTCTTCCCGATGATCGAGGGAGTGGGCAAGCTGCTGACGCCGCTCACCTGGGGCGCCAACGCGCTCGTGGGCCGGGCCCTGTCGCTGGTGGGCCGGCAGCCGACCAGCACGCGACAGTTCGTCTCCCGCGAGGAGCTCAAGCTGCTGCTGCAGATGGAGCCCGAGGAGGCCGACGTCACCGTCACCGAGGCCGAGATGATCGACAACATCTTCGACCTGGGTGAGACCGCGGTGCGCGAGGTCATGGTCCCCCTGGTGGACGTGGCCGCGCTGCCCGAGACGGCTTCGCCCGCCGATGCGGTCCGCCTCATCCAGGAGCGCGGCTTCTCGCGCATCCCGGTCTTCACCGACCGCGCGTTCAACATCGTGGGGGTCGTCACCACCATGGACCTGCTGAGGCTGGGCGGGCAAGCGCCGGACCTGCGCTCGCTGATGCGCCCGGCCACCTACGTGCCGGAGACGAAGCGCATCGATGATCTGCTCCGCGAGATGCAGAAGAACCGCGTGCAGCTGGCGGTGGTCGTGGACGAGTACGGAGGCGCCGTCGGCATCGTCACGGTGGAGGACATCGTCGAGGAGGTGGTGGGCGAGATCCGCGACGAACACGATCGGACCCCCGACACGGTCGAGCGCCTGCCCGACGGCAGCTACCGTGTGGCGGGCCGGGCCGGCATCGACGAGGTCAACGAGGCGCTCGAGTGGGAGCTGCCCAAGGGCGACTTCGAGACGGTCGCGGGCCTCGTGCTGGCCACCCTGCACCGGATCCCGCTGGTGGGCGAGGTCTTCCGGGTCTCGCGCTACACCATCACGGTCCTCGAAGCCGACAAGCGCCGCGTCCTCACCGTCCGCATCACCACTGACTTCCCCAGGAAGCCGGCACCTCAGAACGCAGAAGCGTAGAAAGCGTTACAATGGGCGTCGATCCCGAGCCCACTCGACGCGACACGAAGCAGTTCGGATGAGCAAGCAAGTTGAACGACCGCCTGCGCGAAGGAGCCCCGGTAGCGCGGGCGCCCCGATGAGCGCCATAGGCGCGAAGAGGCCAAACCACCAACCAAAGCTTCTCGACGTTCAACCTACATAGAAGGAGACTTCTCATGCCTGGCAAGATGGTCGAGTTTCCGAGCAATGGACACTCCGCGAAGGGCTACCTGGCGACGCCCGCCTCCGGCAAGGGACCGGGGGTGGTCGTGATCCAGGAGTGGTGGGGACTGGTCGGCCACATCAAGAACGTGTGCGAGCGCTTCGCGGCCGCCGGCTTCTCCGCCCTCGCCCCCGACCTCTATCACGGCGAGACCGCGAGCGAGCCCGACGCGGCCGGCAAGCTCTTCATGGCCCTCAACATCGAGCGGGCCGAGAAGGACCTCGCCGGCGCGGCCAAGTACCTGGCCGGCCACTCCTCCACGGCCAAGCTGGGCGCGGTAGGCTTCTGCATGGGGGGCCAGCTCGCCCTGTTCGCGGGCTGCACCAATGGGAGCGTAGGAGCGGTGGTGGACTTCTACGGCATCCATCCGAACGTGAAGCCGGACTACGCCCGGCTGAACGGCCCGGTCCTGGGCCTCTTCGCCGAGAAGGACGCGTTCGTCACGCCACAGACCGCCCACGAGGTGGAGGCGGGAATCAAGAAAGCGGGCAAGCCGGTCGAGATCCACATCTACCCGGGCGTGGACCATGGTTTCTTCAACGACGAGCGGGCCGACGTCTACAACAAGCCCGCCGCCGAGGACGCATGGCGCCGCACCCTCGACCTGTTCAAGAAGCATCTGAAATGAGCGGTAAACGGGTGTCCGCTGATTGGGGAAGTGCGGGGGCCATTTCTGGGCCCCCGCAGGTGAAGAGCCTAAAGAAGTAAGCGGGTGTCCGCTGACGCTAACCGGCCGCGGCGGTCGCCTTCTTGCGCCGGCCCTTGGACGCTGGCGCGCCGGCCTCGCCCTTGCCCGCCTTCTTGTCTTCCTTGGGCGCCTTCTCGGCCTTGGCGGCCTTCTTCCCCTTCTCCTTGGGAGCCTCGGGGCGATCGACCAGCTCGAGCACGACCATCTGCGCCCGGTCACCGGGCCGCAGCCCCGCCTTCATGATCCGCGTGTAGCCGCCGTGGCGGTCGCTGAAGCGCGCGCCGATCGTGTCGAAGAGCTTCTTCACCACGACCGGGTCCGGCACCATGGTCAGCACCTGGCGCCGCGCGTGTAGATCCTCGCGCTTGGCCAGCGTCACCATGTGATCGGCCAGCCCGCGGATGGCCTTCGCCTTCGCCTCGGTGGTCATGATGCGCTCGTGACGGAAGAGCGCGACCAGGAGGTTCCGGAAGAGCGCCCACCGGTGCGCGGTGACGCGCCCGAGCTTGAAGCCGGCCTTGCCGTGCCTCATCTCGTCCCTCCCCGTCCGAGCGCGCCCAGCAGGTTGGGGTCGATGCGCATCCCGAGCGACAGCCCGAGGGCGGCCAGCGCCGTCTTGATCTCCTCGATGGACTTCGAGCCGAGGTTCTTGACCGCCTCGAGGTCCTCGTCGGTCTTCTGGACCAGATCGGCCACGACCATGATCTCGTGGTTCTTCAGCGCGTTGACCGCGCGGGCTGGCAGCGGCAGCTCCTCGAGGGCCTTGGCCAGGCTCTCCTGCAGGAAGCCCTCGCCGGTGGTCTCCACCTCGTCCTCCTCCTCCTCGCGTCCTTCTGGGGCGAGGTGGGCGAAGTGAGCCTGCAGGTGCCGGGCCGCCCGCGCGAGCGCGTCGTCGGGAGAGACGGCGCCGTTGGTCCAGATCTCCAGGATCAGCTTCTCGTAGTCGGTGACCTTGCCGAGGCGCGCGTTCTCCACACTGTAGGAGACGCGCTGGATCGGAGAGAAGGCGGCGTCCAGGGCAATCGCCCCGGCGGGGATCGTTCCCGCGGGCTGCCGATCGGCGGCCACGTAGCCGCGTCCGACCCCGATCCCGAGGTCGATCGACAGCGAGCCTCCAGGGCCCAGCGTCGCGATGTGGATCTCCGGGTTCAGCACCTCGACCCCGCTCGCCTCCGAGACGTCCGCGCCGGTGACCGCCTTGGGCCCCTTGGCCTCCAGCCGCGTCTCGGCGGGCTCCCCGGAGGGAACGTTCACCGCCAGCTTCTTCACGTTCAGCAGCACGTCGGTCGTGTCTTCCTGCACTCCGGGGATCTTCGTCCCGCTGTCCTTGACCCCGCCGATCCGCACCCAGGCCACCGCCGAGCCCGGCACGATGGACAGCAGGGTGCGACGCAGCGAGTGCCCGACCGTGAGCGCGTAGCCCTTCTCGAAGGGCTCGGCCACGAGCCGCCCGTAGCGATCGGAGAGGATCTCCCACTGGATCGACTTTGGTTTCTGGAACGGAATCCTTGCCATATGCCCCTTCTGGCGGCCAGCCGGCCGCCTACTTCGAGAACAGCTCGACGATGAGCTGCTCCTGCACCGGGATCTGGATGTCCTCCCGGAGCGGAAGCCCGCGCACCGTGCCCTTCTTGTCGTTGACGTCCAGGTCCAGCCACGGCGGGACGGCCGAGCGTCCCGTCCCCAGGTTGTCGGCCACCCGCTCCTGCATTTTGGAGGTCGGCCGGAGCTGCACCACCTCGCCCACCTTGACGATGAAGGACGGGATCGACACCCTCCGCCCGTTCACCTGGATGTGCCCATGCCCGATCATCTGCCGCGCCTCGCGTCGGGAGGCCGCCATGCCGAGCCGGAACACCACGTTGTCGAGGCGCCGCTCGAGGAACTTGAGCAGGTTCTCGCCGGTGATACCCTTCTCGGACTCGGCCCAGGCGAAGTAGCGTCGGAACTGCGCCTCCAGCACGCCGTAGATGCGCTTGGCCTTCTGCTTTTCCCGGAGCTGGATGCCGTACGGGGTGGGCTTGGTGCGGCCCAGCCCGTGCTGCCCGGGCGGATAGTTCCTCCGCTCGATCGCGCACTTCTCACCGAAGCAGCGGGAGCCCTTCAGGAACAGCTTGATGCCCTCACGCCGGCACTGCCGGCAGGCGGCGGCTCGATATCGTGCCACTCGGTCTCCTCCTACACGCGTCGCCGCTTGGGCGGCCGGCAGCCGTTGTGCGGAATCGGGGTGACGTCGCGGATGGCGGTGATCTCCAGGCCCACCGCCTGCAGCGAGCGGATGGCGGCCTCGCGGCCGGCCCCCGGCCCGCGCACGAAGACCTCTACCTGCTTGAGGCCCACGTCCATCGCCTTGCGGGCCGCGTTCTCGGCCGCGGTCTGGGCCGCGAAGGGCGTGCTCTTGCGAGAGCCCTTGAAGCCCACGCTGCCCGCGCTGGCCCAGGAGACCACGTTGCCCATCTTGTCGGTCAGGGTCACGATCGTGTTGTTGAAGGTGGCCTGCACGTGGGCGATGCCCACGCGGACCTCCTTGCGCTCCCGCTTGCGTCCGCCCCGTCGGGGGGCAGCCGCGCCCTTCTCGTCCGGCTTCTGTTCCGCGGCGTCGGCCATGAAATGGGCTCCTTACTTCTTCGGCGCGGCGGCCGCGGCGGGGACGGGGGCGGCGGCCACCGGCTTCTTCTTGACCATCACGCCCTTGCTCTTGCCCTTGCGGGTGCGGGCGTTGGTGTGGGTTCGCTGCCCGCGCACGGGCAGGCCCTTGCGGTGCCGGATGCCGCGGTAGCAGCCGATGTCCATCAGCCGCTTCACGCTCATGGACACTTCGCGGCGCAGGTCGCCCTCCACCTTGTACTCCCGCTCGATGATGTCGCGGACGCGACCCGTCTCGTCGTCGGTCCACGACTTCACGCGCTTGTTGGGATCCACCCGGGCGTCGGCGAAGATCCTCCTCGCCGACGGGATGCCGATCCCGTAGATGTACTGGACGGCGATCTCGCCCCGCTTGTCCCGCGGCAAGTCGACTCCGGCGATACGTGCCATGTGGGCTCCTATCCCTGGCGCTGCTTGTGGCGCGGGTTCTTGCAGATGATCCGCACGCGGCCCTGGCGGCGCACAATCTTGCAGTTCTCGCACCGGACCTTGATGGACGGTCTGACTTTCATATGCTCCTCGGGCTTCTTACCCTTCCCCCGTCATATATCCGCTCGGCTCGCCTTCGGCTGCACCTCGCCAAGCTCGAACTACTTGAACCGATACGTGATCCGGCCACGGGTCAGGTCATAAGGCGAAAGCTCCACCTTCACCTTGTCGCCCGGGAGGATCCGGATGAAGTTCATCCGCATCTTGCCCGACACGTGGGCCAGCACCTTGTGCCCGTTCTCCAGCTCGACCCGGAACATCGCGTTGGGCAGCGGCTCCACCACGGTCCCCTCCACCTCGATCGCGTCCTCTTTGGCCATGAGCCCCCGGCCCTAGGCGGCCTGATCCGGTCGCGTGAGGACGTCGGGCCCGCCTTCGGTGATCGCGATGGTGTCCTCGAAGTGGGCGGCCCAGCTCCCGTCGACGGTCACCGCCGTCCAGCGGTCCTCGAGGATGCGCACCTCCCACGACCCCATGGTGATCATGGGCTCGATGGCCAGCACCATGCCCGTCTTGATGACCGGGCCGCGTCCCGGGTCGCCGAAGTTCGGGATCTGGGGCTCCTCGTGCAGGCTCCGGCCGATGCCGTGGCCGACGAACGCGCGCACCACCCCGAATCCGTGGCTCTCGCAGTGCGTCTGCACCGCGTGCGAGATGTCGCCCAGCCGGTTGCCGGCCCGGCACTGCACGATGGCCTTGTCGAGGCTCTCGCGGGTGACGTCCAGCAGCTCCTGCACGCGCCGCTCCACCGTCCCCACCGGCAGCGTGATGGCGCAGTCCGCATAGTACCCTTCCACGATACAGCCCAGGTCGAGCCCCACGATGTCCCCCTCCCGCAGCTTCCGCTTGGCCGAGGGGATGCCGTGCACCACCTCCTCGTTGATCGAGATGCACGCGGTGGCCGGGAAGCCCCGGTAACCCTTGAAGGCGGGGGTGGCCCCGCGGGAGAGGATGAACTCCTCCACGTCGGCGTCGACGTCCTTGGTCGAGATGCCGGGCCGGACCAGGGCGCGCAGACGGTCCTTCACCTCGGCGAGGACGCGGCCGGCCGCCCGCATGTGGGCGAGCTCGCGCGACGACTTGAGCAGGATCACGGCGCGGCCTCTTCCCGGACCGCCTTCTGGATCTGGGAGGCCACCTCCTCCACCGACCCCTCTCCTCCGACGCGTATCAGCAGCCCGCGCTTCTTGTAGTATTCGAGCAGCGGCGCGGTCTGGGTCTGGTACACGTCGAGACGCCGCGCTACCGTGCTCTCCGCGTCGTCTTCCCGCTGGTACAGCTCACCCCCGCACTGATCGCAGCGACCCGCCACCTTCGGGGGGGCCGAGACCAGATGGAAGGCGGTGCCGCACTGCCGGCAGATCCGGCGCCCGGTGAGGCGACGCAGCAGCTCGTCGCGCGAAACGTCGAAGAAGATCACGCGGTCCAGATCCTGGCCGCGGCGGCGCAGCAGCCTGTCGAGCGCCTCGGCCTGGGTCACCGTGCGCGGAAAGCCGTCCAGCACGTAGCCGGCCGCCGCGTCGGGCCGCGCGAGTCGCTCGTCGACCAGCCCGATCACGACCTCGTCCGGCACCAGGGCTCCCGAATCCATGTAGCGCTTGGCCTCGCGCCCGAGCGGCGTGCCCTCGGCTACCGCTTCGCGCAGCATGTCGCCGGTGGCCACCTGGGGCACGCCCGAGCCCGCGGCGAACCGGCGGGCCTGGGTACCCTTGCCGGCCCCCGGGGCGCCGAGGAAGATCACCCGGCTCATGCCCCCTTGGCCTTCTTGCGGAGGAAGCCTTCGTAGTTCCGCATCAGGAGATGGGACTCCATCTGGCGCACCGTGTCCAGCGCCACCCCCACTACGATCAGCAGACTGGTCCCGCCGAAGTAGAACGGGGTGTTGAACCACTGGATCAGGAAATCGGGCAGCACCGAGATCAGGGCCAGGAAGACCGCGCCGGGCAGCGTGATGCGCGTCAGGACGCGGTCGATGTACTCGGCGGTCTTCTTACCGGGCCGCACGCCCGGGATGAAGCCGCCGTACTTCTTCATGTTGTCGGCGAGGTCGACCGGGTTGAAGACGATGGCGGTATAGAAGTAGGCGAAGAAGATGATCAGCCCGCAGTAGAGGACGGTGTAGGTGAAGTGCCCGGGAGAGAGCGCCTCCGAGATGTACTGCATCCACGGGTGGTGGATGAAGCGGGTCAGGGTCGCCGGGAACAGGATCAGCGAGGAGGCGAAGATGACCGGGATCACGCCCGCGGTGTTGATGCGCAGCGGGATGTGGGTGGACTGCCCCCCGTACATGCGTCGCCCGACTACGCGCTTGGCGTATTGCACCGGGATCTTCCGCTGGCCTTCCTGCATCACCACCACCGCCGCGGTCACCAGCACCATCATGATGATCAGGCCCAGGAACACGAAGAGGCTGAGCTCGCCGGTGGAGATCAGGGTGTAGGACGATACGATCGCGGAGGGCAGGCGCACGACGATGCCCGCGAAGATGATCAGCGAGATCCCGTTGCCGATCCCCTTCTCGGAGATCTGCTCGCCCAGCCACATGATCAGCGCGGTCCCGGTCGTCAGGGTGAGCATGGTCAGGAGCCGGAACCCCCAGCCCGGATCGGGGACGAGCACGCCGCCGCCCTGGCTCCGCATGCTCTCGAGCCCCACCGCGATCCCGAAGGACTGCACGAGCGAGAGCGCGATGGTGCCGTAGCGGGTGTACTGGGTGATCTTCTTCTTGCCGGCCTCGCCTTCCTTGGCCAGTCGCTCCAGCGCCGGGATCACCACCGTGAGCAGCTGCAGGATGATGGAGGCGGAGATGTACGGCATGATCCCGAGCGCGAACACGGTCAGCCGGCGCAGGTTGCCGCCCGAGAAGAGGTCCACCATCCCGAGCAGGGTGCCCTGCACCTGGTCGAAGAACTCGGCGAGCGCGACCGAATCGATGCCCGGCGTCGGCACGTGCGCGCCCAGGCGGTAGGCGGCCAGCAGCGCCAGGGTCATCAGGACGCGGCGCTTGAGCTCCGGAACCTTGAAGATGTTCTGGAAGCTCTGCAGCCCTTCGATCACTTGGCCGCCCTCTGGGCTCGGGCCGGGAGCACCTCGACGCGGCCGCCCGCCGCCTCGAGCTTCTGCTTGGCCCCTTCGCTGACCTTGTGCGCCCGCACGGTGAGGGCGTGGGCCACCGCGCCGTCACCCAGCACCTTGACCGCTCCCCGGCCCGACTTGCGGATCAGGCCGCTCGACACCATCGCCTCGGGATCGATCACGCTTCCGGCCGCGAAACGGCCGGAGAGGTCGCCCACGTTGACGATGGCGAACTCGGTCTTCCCCCCGTAGGGCAGGAACCCGCGCTTGGGCAGACGCCGGTAGAGCGGCATCTGGCCGCCCTCGAAGCCCGGCCGCACGCCGCCGCCGGACCTGGCGTTGAGTCCCTTGTGCCCCTTGCCGGAGGTCTTGCCGTGACCGGAGCCCAGTCCCCGACCGATCCGTTTCCGCTTCCGGGTCGATCCCGCCGCCGGCCGCAGATCCTCGAGTCTCATACCTTCGCCTTCTTTTTTGATCCGCTCGGCTCGGCGCGCTTCGCGCTCTCCGTCTGATCGGTCGCCTCGCCTCCGGCTTCGGCTCCCCCCGCCACGGCTGCACCTCGCGCCTCAACTGCCACCGCGAACGGAACCTGACGGATCATGCCGCGGATGGTCGGCGTGTCGTCGTGCTCCACGACCTGGCGGATGCGGCGCAGACCGAGGGCGTGCACGGTGGCCTCCTGCTTCGGCGAGAGCCCGATAGTGCTCTTGACCAGCGTGACCTTAAGCTTCCTTGCCACCGGCCGCCTCCTGCCCTTCGCCGTCCATCGACCGGCGCCGCGCCGCATACGTGGCCTGCAGCCGCTTCAGCCGTCGGAAGGCGTCCATGGTCGCCTTGAGCACATTGTGCGGGTTGTTGGTGCCGAGGGTCTTGGTCAAGATGTCCTGCACCCCCGCCGCCTCCAGCACTGGACGGACCGCGCCTCCCGCGATGACCCCGGTGCCTTGCGCGGCCGGCTTGAGGTAGACACGAGCGGCGCCGAAGTGACCCGTGATCTCGCACGGGATCGTGGTGTCCTTCAGCGGCACCTGCACCAGGTCCTTCTTCGCGTGCTCCACCGATTTGCGGATGGCCTCGGGAACCTCGCGAGCCTTGCCGAGCCCGACGCCCACGTGTCCCTGGCCATCGCCGACGACCACCAGGGCGGTGAAGGAGAATCGGCGGCCACCCTTGACGACCTTGGCCACCCGGTTGATCGCGACCACCCGGTCGGTCAGGTCCAGCGCATTGGGATCAATCCGCGCTTCAGCCACTCGATGCTCCTCCCTAGAAGGTAAGGCCGGCGGCACGCGCCGCCTCGGCCAGGGCCTTGACCCGTCCGTGATACTGATAGCCCCCGCGATCGAACACGACCTGGCTGATGCCGCGCGCCTTCGCCCGCTGGGCCAGTAGCTCTCCCACGATCTTGGCCGCCGCGATGTTGCCGCCCGCCTTCAGCTTCTGCCGGAAGTCGGGGGCCCGGCTGTCCACCGCGGCCAGGGTGCGCCCGCTGGTGTCGTCGATCACCTGGGCGTAGATGTGGTTCAGGCTCCGGTACACGGCCAGGCGCGGCCGCTCCGCGGTGCCTACCACCCGCTGGCGGATGCGGAGATGACGGATGTTCCGTCCCTCGACCTTCTTGCCGGTCAGCATCACTTCGCCCCCGCCTTCTTGCCGACCTTCCTTCTGATGTACTCGTCGGCGTACTTGATGCCCTTGCCCTTGTAGGGATCCGGCTTCCGCAGCGCCCGCAGCTTGGCCGCGGTCTGGCCCAGCAGGGCCTTGTCGGCACCCCGCAGGGTGATGGAGACCTGCCGCTCGACCTCGGCCTGGATCCCCTCGGGCAGCGGGAAGATGATGGGATGCGAGTAGCCGAGCGCGAGCTGCAGCGCCTTGCCCTGCAGCTGGCAGCGGTAGCCGATACCGACGATCTCGAGCTTCCGCTCGAAGCCGTCCTTGACCCCGGTGACCATGTTGGCCAGCAGCGACCGCGTCAGTCCGTGCAGCGCGCGGACGTTGCGGTGGTCGGAGTCGCGGGCGACGGTGAGGACGTTGGACTCCATCGTCACCGAGACCCCGGACGGGATCGCCTGGCTCAGCTTGCCCTTGGGCCCCTCGGCCTTCACGGTTGCGCCCTCCAGCGCGACCTTGACTCCCTGGGGGACCGGGATGGGCTTCCTTCCGATTCGCGACATGGCTCGGGTCACTCCTACCAGACGTAGGCCAGCACTTCGCCGCCCAGGTGTTGCTTGCGAACCTGGCGGTCCGTCATCACTCCGGCGGAGGTGGAGAGAATCGCCACCCCCATGCCGCCCAGTATGGTCGGGATCTTGTCCTTGGTCACGTAGATGCGCCGCCCGGGGCGCGACACCCGCACGATGCCCGAGATGATTTTCTCGCTGCCCGCCCCGTACTTGAGGTAGACGCGGAGCATGCCCTGCTTGTTGTCCTCGATGACCCGGAAGTTCTTGATGAACCCCTCGTCCTTGAGGATCTCGGCCATCCGCAGCTTGAGCTTCGACGACGGGATGTCCACCTTCTCGTGCTCGGCGCGGCTCGCGTTGCGGATGCGCGTGAGAAAGTCGGCGATCGGATCGCTGTACATGGCGCTACCAGCTCGCCTTGACCACGCCAGGCACCTCGCCCTTGAGCGCGAGCTCGCGGAAGCAGATCCGGCAGGTCTGGAACTTCCGGAGGTAGCCGCGGGGTCGGCCGCAGATCTTGCAGCGGGTGTAGGCGCGCGACTTGAACTTGGGCACGCGCTGCTGCTTCATGATGAGCGAGGTCTTGGCCATGGCTAGGCCTCCCGGAACGGCACGCCCAGGTGCGTCAAGAGGGCCTTCGCTTCCTCGTCCGTACGCGCGGTCGTCACCATCGTGATGTCCATTCCCCGCACCTTGTCCACCTTGTCGTACACGATCTCCGGGAAGATAGCCTGCTCCTTGAGGCCCATGTTGTAGTTGCCGCGACCGTCGAAGCCCTTGGGCGGGACGCCCTTGAAGTCGCGCACTCGCGGCAGGGCCACGTTGACGAGCCGGTCGAGGAACTCGTACATCCGAGGCCCGCGCAGCGTCACCTTGCACCCGATGGGGACGTTCTCGCGGAGCTTGAAATTGGCGATGGACTTCTTGGCGCGCGTGATGACCGGCTTCTGCCCGGCGATGGCCTGGAGGTCGGCGGTGGCGAAATCGAGCACCTTGGGATTCTCCTTGCCCTCGCCCACCCCCATGTTGATCACGACCTTCTCGAGCCGCGGCACCTGGAACGGGTTGTGGTAGCCGCGCTCCTTCATCAGCGCGGGGACCACCGCGGAGCGGAAGCGCTCCCGCATGCGTGGCGGGGTGGCGCCGCTGACGCTCGCCCGCTTCGCCGGCCCCGCGGGCTCTGCGGCCGGCGCGGGCTTGCCCCCCTTGGGCCGCGGCGCCTGGCCTCCCCGCCCGCCCGCCGCTCCTCCCGCCTTGGGCCCGCCCGTCTTGTCCCCTCTCTTCGGCTCTGCCATCACGTCCTCACGCTCGGTCGAGCATCTCGCCCGACCGTCTGGCCACCCGGACCTTCTTGCCGTCGGACAGGGCCTTCATCCCGACGCGCGTCGGCTTGTCGCTGGCCGGATCCACCAGCATCACGTTGGAGAGGTGGATCGACCCCTCGCGCTCGATGATCCCGCCCTGGCGCACCTTCTGGGTGGGCTTCTGGTGCTTCTTGATCAGATTGAGCCGCTCCACCACCACCCGACCCTTCCCGGGGATCACGCGCAGCACCTTGCCTTTCTTGCCGCGCTCCTTTCCCGCCACCACCATCACCGTATCGCCCCTTCGCACGTGTGCGATCGCCATGGAGCGTCCTCTAGATGACCTCGGGAGCGAGCGAGATGATCCTCGTGAATTGCTTGTCCCGGAGCTCGCGGGCCACCGGGCCGAAGATGCGCGTGCCCACCGGGTTGTCGTCGGCCTTGAGCAGGACCACCGCGTTGCGGTCGAAACGGATATAGGAGCCGTCGCGCCGCCCCACTTCCTTCACGGTGCGCACGACCACCGCCCGCGCCACTTCGCCCTTCTTCACGGTCCCCTCCGGCACCGCCTCCTTGACCGCCACCACCACCACGTCCCCGAGGGAGGCGTAGCGCTTGTTGGACCCGCCGATCACCCGGATACACTGGACCTTCTTGGCCCCCGAGTTGTCGGCCACGTCGAGCATGGAGCGCGGCTGGATCATGACGCGCTCGTCACCACCTGCAGGATCCGCCACCGCTTCTCCTTGGAGAGCGGCCGCGTCTCCTCGATCAGCACCCGGTCCCCGACCTTGCTCGCGTTCTGCTCGTCGTGCGCTTTCAGGCGCTTCGACCGGGTGATCACGCGCTCGTAGCGCGGATGACGGAACACGCGCTCGATGAGCACCACGCGCGTCTTCGTCATCTTGTCGCTGACCACCACGCCCTCCCGGGTCTTTTTGACGCCCACGGTCCTGTCCTCCCCCGCCTCTACGCCGTCCGCGGGATGCCCAGCGTCCGCTCCCGCAGAATGGTCTGGGCCCGCGCCAGATCCCGCCGGGCGATCGCCACCCGGGCCGGGTTCTTGGCCACGCCCATCGAGAGCTGGAACCTCAGGTTGAAGAGCTCCTCGCCGAGCTCACGGGCCTTCTGCAAGAGCTCGTCGTCGGACATCTCGCGCCACTTCGCCGCTTTCATGATCGCCTCAGAGCGCCCGCACGCGGGTCACGAACCTGGTCTTGATGCCGATCTTCTGGGCGGCCAGGCGAAACCCCTCCTTGGCCGTCGGCTCGTCCACGCCCTCCATCTCGTAGAGGATGCGACCGGGCTTGACCACCGCCACCCAGAATTCGGGATTGCCCTTGCCCTTGCCCATCCGCGTCTCCGCCGGCTTCTTGGTCACCGGCTTGTCGGGGAAGATGCGGATGAAGATCTTGCCGCCGCGCTTGACGCTGCGGGCCAAGGACACCCGCGCCGCCTCGATCTGGCGGTTGGTCACCCAGCCCGGCTCGAGCGCCTTGAGCCCGAACTCGCCGAAAGCCAGGGTCGAGCCCCGATGGGCCTTGCCCTTCATCCGGCCGCGCTGGGCCTTCCGGTACTTGACCCGCTTGGGCATCAGCATGGCGGATCAGCCCTCGGCCACGGCTTTCTGGGCCGGCAGCACTTCGCCCTTGAAGATCCACACCTTCACGCCGATGGCGCCGTAGGTCGTGTGCGCCTCCGCGAGCCCGTAGTCGATGTCGGCCCGGATCGTATGCAGCGGCACCCGCCCGTCCCGGTACCACTCGCGCCGCGCGATCTCCGCGCCTCCCAGCCGGCCGGCGCACGCGATCCGGATGCCGTCGGCTCCGAGCCGCAGCGCGGAGGTCACCGCCTTCTTCATGGCCCGGCGGAAGGCCACTCGCTTCTGGAGCTGCAGGGCCACGTTCTCGGCGACCAGCTGCGCGTCCAGCTCGGGGTGGACCACCTCCTCGATGTTGAGGTAGACCTCCTTGGCGGTGCGCGACTGGATCTCGTTCTTCAGCTTCTCGACCTCCGCCCCCTTGCGGCCGATTATGATGCCGGGACGGGCCGTGAAGATCGTGATGCGGGCGCGGTTGGCCGACCGCTCGATGTCGATCCGCGAGATCCCCGCGTGATAGAGCGACGACTTGATGAAGCGGCGGATCTTGTGGTCCTCGTGCAGCAGGCCCGCGTACCCCTTGGTGGCGAACCAGCGCGAGCTCCACGTGCGAGTGGCTCCCAGCCGGAACCCGATCGGATGCGTCTTCTGGCCCATGGCTACCTGGCTCCCCGCCCGGCGGCCCGGTGGGCGGGCGCGGTCGTCTCGTCGCTGAGCTCGATCGTCAGATGGCTCGTGCGGTGCTTGATGAAGTAGGCGCGCCCCATCGCTCGCGGCGACACCCGCTTCATCGACGGGCCGCCGTCGGCGACCGCCTTGATGACCCGGAGGTCGTCGAGATTCCGGACCTGGTGGTTGTGCTCCGCGTTGGCGATCGCCGAGCGCAGCACCTTCTCGATGAGGCGGCCGGCCGCCTTGGGCGTATACTGCAGCGTGGCCAGCGCCTCGCCTACCGACTTGCCCCGGATGTGATCCAGGACGAGGCGGGCCTTGGAGGCGGGCACCCGGATGAAGCGCGCGGTGGCTCGCGTGCGCATGCTCAGGACTTCCCGGTCGGGGAGGCGGAGGCCTTCTCGGCCTGCCCGTGGGCCTTGAACGTGCGGGTCAAGGCGAATTCGCCCAGCCGGTGCCCCACCATGTTCTCGGTGATGTAAACCGGGATGAACTTCTTCCCGTTGTGGACCGCGAGAGTGTGCCCCACGAACTCGGGCGAGATCGTCGAGCGCCGCGCCCACGTCTTCAGCACCTTCTTCTGGCGGGTGCGATTCAGCTCGTCCACCCGCTTCTCGAGGCGCTCATCGATGAACGGGCCTTTCCTCAGCGACCGTCCCATGGTCTTGCCCTCTATTTCGTCCGCCGGGTCACGATGTAGCGATCCGACGGCCTCGCCCCGCGCCGGGTCTTGTAGCCCTTGGTCGGCTTGCCCCAGGGGGTCATCGGGTGGTTCCCCTTGCCCTTGCCCTCGCCACCGCCCATCGGGTGATCGACCGGGTTCATCACGGTGCCGCGCACGGTCGGGCGGAAGCCCCTCCACCGCACGCGCCCGGCTTTACCGATAGAAACATTCTCATGGTCCAGGTTCCCGACCTGACCGATGGTGGCCATGCACTCGAGCTTTACCTGCCGGACCTCACCGGACGGCAGCTTGATGTTGGCGTGGTCGCCTTCCTTGGCGAGGAGCTGGGCCAGCGTGCCCGCGCTCCGGCAGAGCTGGCCGCCCTTGCCGGGCTGCAGCTCCACGTTGTGCACCAGGGTGCCCAGCGGGATGTTTCGGATGGGTAGCGCGTTGCCGGGCAGGATGTCGGCCTGCGGCCCCGACATCACCACGTCGCCCGGCTTGAGGCCGTGGGGCGCGATGATGTAGCGCTTCTCGCCGTCGCGATAGTGCAGGAGCGCGATGCGGGCGGAGCGGTTCGGATCGTACTCGATCGCCGCGACCTTCGCGGGAATGCCGATCTTCTCGCGCCGGAAGTCGACGTCGCGGAGCATGCGCTTGACCCCGCCGCCCCGGTGCCGCACCGTGATGCGACCGTAGACGTTGCGCCCGTTGGTCCGGCGCTTCGGGCTCAGAAGGCTCTTCTCCGGCGTCTTCTTCGTGATGTCCTCGTTGGTGACGAAGGTCATGTAGCGCCGGGCCGGCGACGTAGGCTTGACCGTCCGAATACCCATGACCTATGCGCCCTCCACGAGCTCGATCTTGTGGCCGGGGGCCAGCGTCACCATCGCCTTCTTCCAGCTGCGGCGCCGTCCCTCGAACTTCCCCATCCGCTTCCACTTGCCCTCGCGCGACTGGGTGCGCACGTCCGCCACCTTCACGTTGAAGACCTTCTCCACCGCGTGGCGGATCTCCACCTTGTTGGCGTCCACCGCCACCTCGAAGGTGACCATGTTGTGCGCTTCCTTCTGCTGCATGCTCTTCTCGGTCATCAGCGGGCGCACCAGCACCGACCGGGGATCTCTCATGACCGACCCTTCTTCATCTGCGGGGGCCCCGAAATCACCCCCGCACTCCTCCCGCGGCGGATACTCGTCTTCCGACCGCGGGTGCCGGCCGCCGCGGGCACCGGAGTCGGGGCCTCGGTGGCCAGGCGAGGCCCGTCTGGATGCAGCGTCGCCTCCAGCGTTTGCAGGGCCGCCCGCTCGAAGACCACCCGCTCGCTCCGGATCACCTGGTAGACCGACGCGTGCCCCGGCGGCTCCACCGAGAGCCACGGCACGTTGCGCGCGGCGCGCACGAGGGCTTCGGTCACCTCGGAGACCACGAGCAGCGTGGGCTGGCCGTCGATCCCGAGCCCCTTCAGACGGGTCGTGAGCGCCTTGGTTTTGGCCTCCGCGACCCCGAGCGCGTCGACCACCGACACCTCGCCCGACGCCAGCTTGGCACCCATCGCCTCGCGCAGGGCAGCCCGCCGCATCTCGGTGGGCAGCCGCTTGTCGTACTTGCGCGGGCGGGGCCCGAAAGGCTTGCCGCCACCCTTCCACTGGGTGGCCCGGATCGACCCCTGCCGCGCGCGCCCCGTGCCCTTCTGCTTCCACGGCTTGCGGCCGCCGCCCGAGACATCGCTACGCCCGCGGGTAGAATGCGTGCCCGCGCGCCGCGCGGCCAGCTCCTTGACCACCGCCTGGTGCAGGAGAGGGATCCGCGGGGTGCCGCCGAAGACGTCGGCGGACAGCTCGAGCGTCTGCTGCGCCTTGCCCTTGCCGTCGAGGACCGGAACGCTGGGCATGTTACTTGGCCTCTTTGCCTTTCTGCTGCTGGGCCTTGGTCTGCTTCACGCTCTTGCGGATCACCACCAGCCCCCCGATGGCTCCCGGCACCGCGCCGCGGAGCAGGACCAGGTTCTGCTCGGGGATCACCCGCGCCACCACGACGTTGAGCACGGTACGCCGATCCGCGCCCATCCGGCCCGGCAGGTGATGGCCGGGCCAGACGCGGGACGGGTCCGAGGAGGCGCCGATGGAGCCCGGCCTCCGGTGGAACATGGACCCGTGGGTCTCGTCACCACCGGACCAGCCGTGGCGCTTCACACCGCCCTGGAAGCCTTTCCCCTTGGTCGTGCCCACCACGTCCACGAACTCGCCGGGGCTGAAGAGATCCACGGTGAGCGTCTGGCCGACCTGGTAGGCGCTCACCGCCTCCGTCTTCTGGAGCCGGATCTCGCGCAGCACGCGCATCGCGGAGGCCACCCCCGCCTTCTTGTAGACGCCGGCCATCGCCTTGGTCACGTTCTTCTTTCTGAGCTCGAACCCGAGCTGCAGAGCATCGTAGCCGTGGATGGCCTTGGTGCGGACGCCGACCACCGTGCAGGGCCCCGCCTCCACCACGGTCACCGGGATGAGGTTGCCGTCCTCCCCGAAGACCTGGGTCATGCCCTTCTTGCGTCCGATCAGCCCTTCCTTCATCGCCATGACGCGATCCCTCTAGGTTCCGCTAGAGCTTGATCTCGACGTCGACGCCGCTCGGCAGATCGAGCTTCATCAGCGCGTCCACCGTCTGCGGAGTCGGGTCCAGGATGTCGATGAGCCGCTTGTGCGTCCGCATCTCGAACTGCTCGCGCGACGTCTTGTCCACGTGCGGGGAGCGCAGCACGGTCCATCGGTTGATGATGGTGGGCAGCAGCACCGGCCCGGTGACGCGCGCGCCCGTCCGGCGCACCGTCTCCACGATCTCCTTCATGGACCGGTCCAGGAGATTGTGGTCGTATGCCTTCAGGCGGATGCGGATCTTCTGGTCGGCACTGACCGTGACCATGTGTTAGTCCAGGATCTCCGCGACCACCCCGGCCCCCACCGTCCGCCCCCCCTCCCGAATCGCAAACCGCAGCTCCTTCTCCATCGCCACCGGCTGGATCAACTCGATCGCCATCGTCACGTTGTCC
>Ga0187893_10005480_pt1 | contig 22750 bp, 20 predicted proteins | sample MA1701074metaG_FD_139574 | JGI IMG/M metagenome (GOLD analysis project Ga0187893, IMG submission 139574) | White microbial mat communities from a basaltic lava cave in the Kipuka Kanohina Cave System on the Island of Hawaii, USA - MA170107-4 metaG ...
ATCGTGACGGATGGTCAGAGTCTGCCCCTCGCCTCCGAAGATGACCTCCTGGTGCGCCACGAGCCCGGGGAGCCGGACCGAATGCACCCGGATCCCGTCCACGTCACCGCCCCGCACACCCTCCAACGTCTCGTCGAGCGGGCCGCGCCAGGTGTGCTCCCGGTCCTCACGGATCCGATGCACGGTCGAGACGGCCGTCCCCGACGGCGCGTCCGCCTTCTGGTCGTGGTGGAGCTCGATGATCTCGACCGCGGGGAAGTATCGCGCGGCCTGCGCGGCGAAGCGCTGCATCAGCACGGCCCCGAGCGCGAAGTTCGACGCGATCACCACGTTGGACTCGTGACCCTCGTCGGACAGCAGCTTCTCGATCTCCTGGATGCCCTCCTGCGTGACCCCCGTGGTCCCGACGACGACGTGCACCGCGTGGGAGATGCACCACCGGATCGTGTCCATCACGACCTCGGAGTGTGTGAAGTCGATCGCCACCTCGACGTCGGCCTCGAGGAGTCGGTCGAGCTCGTCGGAGACGGGGACGTCGATCTCGGGGTGGCCGATCATCTTCCCGATCTCGTGGCCGACCTTCGACCGGTCGATCGCGGCCACCAGCCGCAGGTCGTCGGCGTCGGCGACCGCGCGACACACGCGGAGCCCCATACGGCCCGCGGCGCCGATGACGCCGACCCGGATCACGGGATGGCGTCCTTGGAGGTGAACGGCCCGAGCACCGTCACGGTCATCGGCTGCGAGAGTACCCGCTCGGCCACACGCCGCGCGTCGTCGGGCGTCACCGCCTCGATCCGGCGCAGGAGCTGGTTCACCGTGAGCGTCTCTCCGTGACCCATCTCCGATTTGCCCAGTCGCGACATGCGTCCGCCGGGATCCTCCAGCGAGAGCACGAGCGAGCCCTTCATGTGGCCCTTCGCCCGCTCGAACTCATCGGAGGAAAGGCCGCGCTCAGCGACGTCATCGAGCTCGCCTCGCAGGATCGACAGCACCTCGCGCATGCGGCCGGGCGTGGTACCCGCGTACGCGCAGAACACGCCGGCCTCGGCATACATCGAGTGGTAGGAGTAGACGCTGTAGGCGAGCCCGCGCTTCTCGCGGACCTCCTGGAACAGGCGCGAGCTCATCCCCCCACCGATCGCCGCGTTCACCACGCCGAAGGCGAACCGGTCTTGATCGGTCCTCGGGAGCCCGCTCGTCCCGACGCAGATGTGGGCCTGCTCGGTCTTCCGCTTGCGGACCACGGATCTGCCCGACGCGGTCGGGGCCCGGCCCGCGGCGCGAAGGCTCCATGCGCTCGGCCCCGAGGCTCGGACCCGGCCGGGGTGCATGGTCCGCCGGATGCGGTCGAGCAGCTCTTCGTGGCGGAGGTTCCCCGCCGCGACCACCACGATGTTGCTCGGGACGTAATGCTTGCGGTAGTAGCGCCGGATCTGCTCGCGCCCGGCGGCCTGGATGCTCTGCTTGGTCCCGAGGACCGGGCGGCCGAGCGGGTGTCCCGGCCACAGGGTCTCGGTGAACAGATCGTGCACGAGGTCGTCGGGGGTGTCCTCGTGGACGTTGATCTCCTCGAGGATCACCTGGCGCTCGGCGTCCACGTCCGAGCTCCTGAGCACCGAATCCTGCACCATGTCCGACAGATGGTCGACGGCCATCGCCAGGTCGCGATCGCGCACGCGGGCGTAGAACGCCGTGTACTCCTTGGCCGTGAACGCGTTCACCTCGCCGCCCACCGCATCGAAGGCGTCGGCGATGTCCCGGGCGCTCCGGGTCCTCGTCCCCTTGAACAGCAGGTGTTCGAGGAAATGACTCGATCCCGAGATGGGCGGAGGCTCGTCGCGCGAGCCGGCGAGCACCCAGAACCCGAGCGCGACCGACCGCACGCTGGGCATCCGCTCGCTGACGACGCGCAGGCCGGAGGTGAACTCCGTCCGAGCGATCGGCATCGCTCAGGCGGGGTCGTGCGGTTCGCGGGGTTCGTGGTCGCGGCGTTCGCGGTCGCGGGGGCGGCGGTCCCGGTCCCTGGGGCCGCGACGCTCCCGATCGCGCCGGGGCGGTCGCGCCTCGGTGGCCTCGGGCTCCATGCCCTCCGGGATGGCCCACTCCTCCCCCACCGGGCGAAGCGAGATCTTCCCGCGATCGTCGATGTCTTGGACCTCGACCTCGACGGTGTCACCGACCTTGACGGCCTCCTCGACGGACGCGATCCGCTTGCCGCGCCCGAGCTTGGAGATGTGGATCAGACCGTCCCGCCCCGGAACGAGGTTCACGAACGCACCGAAGGTGGTCGTGTTCACCACCGTGCCGGTGAACCGTTCGCCGACGGTGATCGGACGCGGGTTCGCGATCTCGTCGATGATCCGAGCGGCCTCGTCGGCCCCCCCGGCCTCGCGCGCCCCGATGAACACGGTCCCGTCGTCCTGGATGTCGATGTCGGCGCCCGTGAGGGCCACGATCTCGTTGATCTTCTTGCCCTTCGGCCCGATCACCTCGCCGATCTTGTCCACCGGGATCTTGAGCGAGATGATCCGTGGCGCCTTGGGGTTGACCTCGGTGCGCGGCTCGGGGATCGCCTCGTGCATCACCTCGAGGATCTTCAGGCGGGCCTCCTTGGCCTGCTGAAGCGCGTCCGCGAGGACGGCGCCGGGAAGACCGGTGACCTTCATGTCGAGCTGGATCGCGGTGACGAAATCCTTCGTCCCGGCCACCTTGAAGTCCATGTCCCCCAGCGCGTCCTCCGCGCCGAGGATGTCGGTGAGCGTCACGAAGGTGTCGCCCTCGGCGATCATGCCCATCGCGATCCCGGCGACCGGCGACTTGATCGGCACGCCGGCGTCCATGAGCGAGAGCGTGGAGGCGCACACGCTCGCCATCGACGTCGAGCCGTTCGAACTCAGGATGTCCGAGACGAGCCGGAGCGTGTACGGGAACTCCTCCTCGGTCGGCACGACCGGCACGAGGGCTCGTTCGGCGAGCGCGCCGTGGCCGATCTCGCGACGGCGGGGTGACCCGATCCGGCCGACCTCGCCGGTGGAGAACGGAGGGAAGTTGTAGTGGTGGATGTAGCGCTTGGTGTCCTCGGGATCGAGCGTGTCGATCATCTGCGTCATCCGCAGCATCCCGAGGGTCGTCACGTTCAGCGCTTGCGTGTCGCCTCGCTCGAACAGGCTCGAGCCGTGCGCTCGCGGCACCAGCCCGACCTCCGCCGACAGCGGGCGGATGTCCGCGGGGCCGCGGCCGTCGAGCCGCATCCCGTGTTCGATCACCCGGGCCCGCATGACCTGCTTCTGCAGGTCCTTCCAAGCCGGTGAGATCTCGGCGGTCCGTTGCGCATAGGTCTCCTCACCCCAGGTGTCGAGTAGGTGGGATCTGACCTCGTCCTTGATCTGATCGAGCGTGTCGGCTCGCTCCTGCTTCCCGGTCACGATCGACGACTCCACCCGCTGCTTCGCGAACGCGGAGATCGCCGCGAACGTGTCGTCGCCGTAGAGGGGTCTCGGCTCGAACGGCTGCGGCTTCACGTCGGCCATCGCGACCAGCTCGAGCTGGAAGTCGATCAGCTCCTCGATCGCGCGCTTCGCCGCCTCGAGACCCTCGGCGACGACCTCCTCCGTGGGGGCAGTGCCCCCGGACTCGAGGAGCGCCCAGGTCTTGTCCGGCGCCTCGCCCTCGATCATGAGGATGTCGATCTGACCGGCGTCGTTGCGCCGACCCGCCACGACGATGTCGAACGTCGCCGTCTCGACCTCGTGGAAGGTCGGGTTCACGATCCACGCTCCGTCGATGAGCCCGAGCCGGACCGAGCCGACGGGACCCTCGAACGGGATGCCCGAGAGCATCGTCGCCAGGCTCGCCGCGTTCATCCCGGGGATGTCGTACGGGTTGGCCATGTCGGCCGAGAGCACGGTGATCACGACCTGGACCTCGTCGCGGTACCCGTCCTTGAAGCTCGGCCGCATCGGCCGGTCGGTGAGCCGAGCCGTCAGGATCGCGGTCTCGCTCGGGCGGCCTTCGCGGCGGAAGAACCCCCCGGGGATCTTCCCCGCCGCGTACATCCGCTCCTCGACGTCGATCGTGAGCGGGAAGAAATCGATCCCTTCGCGCGGCTGCGCGGTGGTGCATGTGGCGAGCACCTGGGTCTCGCCGTAGGTCACGACGCACGAGCCGCCCGCCTGCTTGGCGAGCTTGCCCGACTCGAACGTCAGGGTGTTGTTCCCGAACTGACGGGAAAGGTTGATGGCCATCGGCCGGTTCCTCCTCTTGGATACATGCGCGGCGCACTCGCGCCGCGCGGCGGATGGAGGTGGGCCGGGCCGGTTGTCAGTGGTGAACCGCCGAGTCCTTAGATCGGAGGCTCGCAACTGAGAACCGACCGCAGGGTTCGCCCGCCTCCGGTTCCTCAGTCGATCGTTGGCATCCCCTCCTGCGGAGCGCGCGCCCGCGCCGGGCGCTCCACTCCTTCACCGGCGAAGACCCAGCTTCGCCACGATGTCACGGTACCGCGTGATGTCCTCGCGACTCAGGTACTCGAGGAGGCGGCGGCGCCGACCGACGAGCATCAGCAGGCCGCGCCGGGAGGCGTGGTCGCTCGCGTGGCCCTTCAGATGGTCGGTCAGATCGGAGATCCGCTTGCTGAGCACCGCGATCTGCACCTCGGCCGAGCCGGTGTCGGCCTCGGAGCGGCGATGCTCGGTGATGATCTCCGACTTCTGGGTCTTGGTCAGCGTCATCGATCGCCAAGGCTACCAGACGCGTTCGCGTATCCCCTGGTCAGGACCCTGATCGGCCCTAGGCCGGTGGGGTCACGACGTAGTCGTCGAAGGCGACCTCCGTGAAGGCCCGTCGCGACTCCACCCGGAACCCGGTCGCCCCCGGACCGAGCGGATCGACCGGATCGATGACCGTGTTCACGGCGACGCCGTTCACCGTCATCCGCAGCGTCACCCCCTCCCGGCCGTCGACGCACTCGGCCGCGATCCGGTTGGGACCGGCGCCCCCCACGATCGCCGGGCTGAACCCCGTGTCGAGGTTCGTCGCGACGTCCCCCGACGCCTCCCCGATGAAGTAGGTGCCGTCGCCCTGGATGAGGAAGTAGTAGTGCTCCGTCGGGGAGACCGCGCGACACATGAGCCCGTACACCGCGCTCCGTGTCCCGGTGATCGGACCGGCCGTGGCCTCGATACGGACGTCTCCGAGGGACGAGAGCTCCTGCGTGGACGTGTTGGCGTCTCCTCCGACGTTGAATCCGCCGATCACACTCAGGACGTACGCACCGTCCCGATATCCGCCGCTCGAGGTATCGACCGAGAACACATCCCACCCCGAGGTGGGATCGGAGAAGTCGTCCTGGAAGATGACGTTGGCGCCGGTGACGCCGGTGACGCCCGTCGGGCCGGTCGGGCTCGTGACGCCGGTTCCCATCACGAGGTCCAGAGTCCAGCCACCCGTGATCTGGCCGCGGTCGCGGTCGCCGTCGTCGAACACGAACAGCGACCAGGTCCCGTTCGGGTCCGTCCCGTCGAACACGGTCATCTCGGTGCCGTGCGGAGGGGTCGGTGCGGGAGCGGGTCCTTCGAAGCCGAACCCGTCTCCCGTGAAGGAGCTGGGGCGGGCCGTCCCCGACGTGAGCGACTCCACGTCCGAGAGCGGGACGCCGTCGTCGGAGAACGTCACGGTCACGCCACTCACCGGCGTGGTGCCGCCGACACCCTCCATGAGCAGGACGGACTGACCCTCGGGACCGACGAGGAGCAGGTCGATGTCCGCGGGGAAGCTGTGGGTGAACCCGTTCAGCGTCACGGTGACGTCGGTCACCACGCCGCGGAGATCGGCGACCTCGATCGGCGACGGGTACAGCGTCGCCGCACCGAGCCGAGGGATGCTGAACGCATCGGCGTTCGACAGGGTCGTCGGCGGGGACGGCCCCGTCGGCTCTGGCGGTCCGGTCGTCGGTCCCGGCCCCGGCCCCGGTTCCGAGCCGCCGCCGAGCGAGAGGACGACCACCACCAAGGCGACGATCGCCGCGATCGCCCCACCGACGATGGCCAGCAGACGAGCGTTCCGGCCGCCCCCCGTGCCCTCCTCGGGAGCCGGCCCGGTGGTCGGCGTGGAGACCGGGGGCACCGGTGCCGCGGAGGGGACGACCTCGGGTGCGGGCGGAAGCAGGGGCCCGGTGCCGGGCTGCGGCGGCATGGCCACCACCGTGGGGTCGAACCCCGGGGTCGGGCGTGGGCCCGACGGGAGCCCTGCCGCGTGGGAGAGCGCGTCGAGCATCGCGGTGCACGTCGGGTGCCGGGCCTCGCGTTCCTTCGCCATCCCCGTGGCGACGACGTCGTCGAACTCGAACGAGACATCCGATCGGGCCGCAGAGACCCTGGGGGGCGGGTCCTGCAGGTGCCCGAACATCGTCGCGACGTCGGACGGCTTGTCGAACGGCACCCTCCCCGACAGGCATTGGTACACGACGCACGCCAGGGCGTACTCGTCCGTACGACCGTCGACCTCCTCTCCCTTGATCTGCTCGGGAGCGACGTAGTCAACGGTCCCCATGAACTGCCCGGTCTTGGTGAGGCCGCTCTTCGAAGACGTGTGCTTCGTCAGGCCGAAGTCGGACAGGTACGGATGCTCGCCCTCCTCGTCGACCGCCACCAGGATGTTGGCGGGCTTCACGTCCCGATGGACCAGGCCGCGCCGGTGTGCTGTGTCGAGGGCGGCCGCGATCGGACGCAGCAGGCGGATGGTCCGGTCGGGCCCGAGGGGTCCCTCGTTCGAGATCAGGACCCGGAGGTCCGTCCCGCGGACGTAGCGCATCGCGATGAACATGTGGCCGTCGACCTCGCCGGCTTCGTAGATCGGCACGATGTTCTGGTGCTCGAGCCCGGCCGCGAGCTGGGACTCGCGGATGAACCGGGTGCGGAACGCCTCGTCGGACGCGAGCTCGGTCGACAGCACCTTGATCGCCACCTGCCGACCCAGACGCCGGTCCTCGGCGAGGTAGACGACGCTCATGCCGCCGCGGCCAAGCAGCGATTCGATGCGGTAGCTGCCGAAGTCCGCCCCCGGGCCGAGCGCGTTGCTCACGCGAGGTTTCTAGCAGATGGGCGAGCGACGTGGTCCGGTGCGCCCGGTCAACGCAGGACCGGATGTCCGTCCGAAACGATGAACGCGGGGAGCAGCGACCCGGTGATCGTCCCGTTGGGACGCACGACCACCCTGGCCACCGCGGTCGTCGAACCGTCCACGGAGAAGCTCGGCCAGACGAAGTTCCCGAGCCCGTAGAAGATCGGCCGTCCCCGGTACGTGTCCATCGGCTGGAGCCGGTGGGCGTGGTGTCCGAAGATCACGTCGGCCCCCGCCTCGATCATCCGCTGCGCCTCGTCCACCTGGTACGCGCGCGGCTGCGTGTCGAGCTCGATCCCCCAGTGGATCACGACGATCACCAGGTCGGCGTTCGCCCGCGCCTCGCGGATCGCGCGGAGCGCCCGGCCGAACTCGTGACCGACGGCGGTCCCGATCTCGTCGCCGTCGGCGACCTGCGAGTCCGGGTCGATCACCTCACCGACCCCGACGAGCCCGATCCTCCACCCCCCCACCTCGACGTACGCCGGAGCGTCGGCTTCCTCCTCCGAGGCTCCCGCGCCGATCGGCACGATGCCCGCGCGCCGCAGGTTGCGGACCGAGTCGAGGAGCGCCTTGGGACCGTGATCGAACCCGTGGTTGTTGGCCAGGCTCGCGACGTCGACGCCGGCGTCCACGGCCTCGTCGAGCGCCTCGGGATCGCACCTGAACACGAACGTCTTCGCGAGCGGCGCGACGATGTCGGTCGACGGGCATTCGTGGTTGATGACCGTCAGATCGTCTCGCCGGAACAGCCCGCCCAGACCGCTCCATGCCCAGGCGTAGCCGTTCGTTCGGAACGCGGGGATGTAGCTCGGATCCAGCGACACGTCGCCGGTGCCGTGGATCACGATCTTCTCTTTCGGATCCAGGGTGGGCGTGGGCGTCGCAGCCGCCGTCGCGCCGGGGCTCACGTCGACGGAGACGCTCGTGCTCACAGACGCTGAGGGCGTCGCTGAGGCCCCGGCGCCTCCGGCGGCCGCTCCCCCGCTTGGACGGGTCGCGATCCACGCGACGCCGCCCGTGAGCACGGCGACGAGGCCGATCACGATGACGGTGAACGGGATCTTCGACGGGCGGGTGTGGCGCCCGGTCATCGGCGCATCACGATCCCGAGACGAGCTCGCGTGTGCGCCGAACGTCCTCGCCGATCGCGGCCGACAGCTCGGCCGGCGACCCGAAGCGCACCTCGTCCCGCAGGTACGCCCACAGCTCCACCGCCATCTCCTGCCCGACCACGTTCTCGTCGAAGTCGAGCAGGTAGGACTCGACGTGCAACGGCTCGACGCCGAAGGTCGGGTTCGTGCCCACGCTGATCGCCGCCACGTGGGCCGCGCCCGCAACCTCCACGCGTCCCGCGTAGATGCCGCGTCCCGGCAGGAGCAGCCGCGGCCACGTCTGGAGGTTCGCGGTGGGGAACCCCAGCCCATGACCCCGGCCGGCGCCGCTGACCACGGTGCCGTCGATCACGAACCGGCGCCCCAGCGCCGCTCGCGGCCACTCGAGGTCGCCCGCGGCAAGCGCATCGCGGACCGACGACGAGGAGATGCGACGGCCGTCGAGCTCGATCAGGTCCACCCGCTCGGCGGTGAAGCCGTGCGACGGACCGGTGTCGATCAGCAGCTGGACGTTCCCTGCAGCGCGATGCCCGAACGTGAAGTTGGCACCCATCACGCAGTGTTCGGCGCGAAGGCCCTCGACCAGCACCTCGCTGACGAAGCGCTCGGCCGGCCAGCGGCTGAACGCCTCGGTGAACTCGAGCACGATCAAGACGTCGATCCCGCTCTGCCCGATGAGGCGCGCCTTCCGCTCCACGGTCGTGAGCAGCCGCGGCTCGCTGCCGGGCGTGAGGATCTCGCGCGGGTGCCGGTCGAACGTGACCGCGACCGAACGCACACCTCGTTCGCGCGCCACGGTCACGGTTCGATCGAGGACGGCGCGATGCCCGAGATGGACACCGTCGAAGAAGCCAACGGTCGTCACCGTTCCGGCGCCGGAAAGCGGCAGGGTCTCGAGCCCGCGCAGCTGGTCCATGGCACCGCAGGCTATCGGACGACCCTGGAGTAGAGTCGGCGAACCCATGGACGCCGTGAGCCAGCCTGCGGGCGCGGCCGACGGGCGGGCGCGTCGTGGTGCCACAGCGCTCGCCGGGCGACGCCGACGCCGTCCGTCCGGCGAGCCCCCGCCGCTGCCCCATCAGCTCGGTCGGTCCGGCCGGTTCTGGCTCCTCATGGTGCTGTACTTCGTGAGCGTGCTCGTCGGCGCGCTCCTGTTCCCGTCGTTCGAGGACTTCTTCAATCGTGTGGACACGGGGCGAAGGCGGTGGCTGGCCGAGCTGCGCACCCCGGTGCTGACCGATGTGGCGCTGTTCGTCAACGGGCTCGCTGCGACGTGGACGATCCGGATCATGCGTTGGTCGACCATCGCGGTCCTCATCGCCTTCCGTCGCTGGCGCCACCTGTTCGTGTTCCTGCTCGCGCTCGTCGTCACCGAGGGGGTCGTGTACTCGTTCGCATCCGCGATCGGACGCGAGCGTCCGTTCGACATCTCGATCCTCGCCGGCTGGCGTGGGTACGCCATGCCCTCACAGTCGATGGCGTCGGTTGCCGTGACCCTCGTGGGGATCGCGTACAGCCTCTTCGTGCCTGGGCGTCCTCGGATGTGGGCGAAGTGGGCGATCGGCGTGGTCCTACTGCTGCTCGCCCTCGCCCGCGTCTACCTCGGCGTCGAGCACATGACCGACGCTGCGTTCGGGGCCATCTTCGGCGTCGCCGTGGCCCTCACTGCGTTCCGATGGCTGACCCCGAACGACATCTTCCCCGTGAGCTATCGCGGCGGGAAGGCCGCGCACCTCGACGTCGGGGGGCGCCGGGGGGAAGCGATCGTGGCGGCCGTCGGCGACCAGTGCGACCTCGAGGTGCTCGACATCAAGCCGGTCGGGCTTGAGGCGTCGGGCGGGTCGACGCCGCTGCGCATCATGGTCGCCGCCAGCGGCGACCGTCCCCAGCGCTATCTGTTCGCCAAGCTCTACGCGAAGAGCCACGTCCGCGCCGATCGCTGGTACAAGCTCGGGCGGACGCTCCTGTACGGGGCGCTGGAGGACGAGACACGGTTCACGTCTGTCCGGCGGTTCGTCGAGTACGAGGACTACACGCTCCGACTGCTGCAGGATCTCGGCCTGCCATCCCGCAGCCGTACGGGGTCGTCGAGATCACACCCGAGCGCGAGTACATGATCGTGATGGAGTTCTTCGACGGCGCGGTCGAGATCGGCGAGGCGGAGATCGACGACGGGGTCATCGATCAAGGTCTCGGGCTCGTCCGCCAGATGTGGGATGCGGGGCTCGCCCATCGAGACGTCAAGCCAGCGAACCTGATGGTGCGCGACGGCGAACTGAAGCTGATCGACGTCTTCTTCGTCCAGATCCGACCGTCCCCGTGGCGGCAGGCCGTCGATCTCGCCAACATGATGCTCGTCCTGGGGCTCCGGACCGACGCCGAGGGCGTCTACCGGCGCGCGCTCCGTTCCTTCACAGAGGACGAGATCGCGGAAGCGTTCGCCGCCGCGCGCGGCGTCGCGAGCCCGACGCAGCTCCGGGCCGAGCTCAAGCGCGACGGCCGCGACCTGCTGCGACGCTTCCGAGAGCTCGCCCCGGAGCGGACCCCGGTGGCGATCCAGCGCTGGAGCGTTCGGCGGATGCTCCTGACCGCCGTCGTACTCGTCGCGGCCTTCCTGGTGGTCGGACTGATCATCAGCAATTGGACGGTGTTCGCGTGAGCCGCGCGACGGCCGTGCTGGTCTGCGCCATGCTCTTCGCGACCGGCTGCGGCCTGTCGCCCACGGACGACGAGGTGCTCTGCGAGCTCGACGAGCGCACGGTCTTCGTCCTGGTGGCTCAGGCCGTCCCCTCGGCGACGTTGATCCCCTGCCTGTTGGAGTACCCCGCCGGGTGGACCTATGAGGGGTCGGACGTCCGCAACGGCGTCGCCCGGTACTGGCTCGAGAGTGACCGGGCCGGTCCGCGCGCCGTCGAGGTCGGCCTCCTGCCCGGATGCGATGTCTCGGACCTACGGGAACGCCCGCAACTCGGGACCCAGCCCGGTGTACGGGTCTTCGACGAACCGTTGACCCTTCGGCCATACGCCGCGAACCGCTTCTTCGTCTTCGAGGGAGGATGTGTCGTCTTCCGCTGGCGGTTCACGACTTCGACCGAGGAGGCCCCGAACCTCGCGCACGAGGCCGTCCAGGTTCTCACCTTCCTGCCTCGGGCGCACCTGGTCCGGTTCGTCGACCGCGAGTTCGGGCAGACGCTCTGCGGGGCGCAGGCGTCGCCGTGCGTCGACGGCGGCTAGCCGGTGCTCCGGAACCATCGGCACGCGATCAGGTGGGCGCTCGTGCTGCTCGGCGCCACGGTGTTCGTCTTCGCTGCGGTGGGTCGTCATCTGCCGCTCGAGGCGCCCACGACCTCCCTCCCCGTCGTCGGACGGTGGGACATGGCCGTCTATCGGTGGATGGACGACATCCGGAACGAGCCGCTGACCCTGCCGGCCCGGTTCCTCAACATCGTGGGGAGCGGGGTCGTCACGATCCCGCTGCGTGTGCTCGTCTCCGCCTGGTTGATCCTGCGGCACCGGTGGCGGGCCCTCGGGGCCTGGCTCCTGACGTGGGGCGCAGCCGAGATCATCCTGGCGGGGACCAAGGGCTTCTACCATCGCGGGCGACCGCTCGGCTCACTGGTGGAGACCGTGGGGTTCTCGTTCCCGTCGGGGCACGCGGTCGCGGGCGCGGCCACGGCGGTCGCCCTCGTCCTGGTGCTCCTTCCGCCAGGTCCGGCGCGCAGGCGCTGGGAGTTCGCCGCGACCGTCTTCGCGTTCGTGATGGCGTTCTCACGCGTGTACCTCCGCGCGCATTGGCTCTCCGACGTCGTGGCCGGCATCCTGCTGGGCACCGGCGTCGCGATCGGGGCTGCCGGCATCGCGACCGAGGTCCGCGATATCGCCCTTCGCATCCGAGCGTCCCGGGCGTCGCCGGCCGGATCGGTGGCGGCCGGGGCCGAACCTCCCTAGGCGGGCGTGGGGTCGGCGTCAGGAACCGGGTGCCGCCAGCTGCCTTTCGCGCGCCAGATCACGTAGGTGAAGGCGCCGATCGGGATCTGGATGCCGTAGGTGAGGACGCGGAACAGCAGCACCGCGGCGACGACCTGCGCCTCGTTGCCGCCGGCCGTCACGAGCCCCCCGATGTACCCGAGCTCGATCACGCCGAGCCCGCCGGGCGTGATCGGGATCGCCCCCAGGAGTCGCCCGAACGAGAACACCGCGAGCGTCTGAAGCGCGCTGACCTCCTGCTCCGAGACCCCGACGTGACGCAGTGACAGCAAGAGCACCAACCACAGCGCGAGCTGCGAGACCACGGTCGTGATGGTGAGCAGCGGCCAGCGCTTGGCCACCAGCGCGATCGTGCGCTTGCGGAACCCGACGGCCTGCTCGCCCCAGGTGATGATCGCCGGCTTGTGGAACAGCCGGCGGACGCGCGAGACGAGGCGACCCAAGCCGTCGCCGATCCTGCGAGCGAACTCCTTCTTCCAGAGCGCGAGGGCGAGCAGGGCGACGGCGACCGCGAGCACCGCCAGCCCGATCAGGGCGGCCACCACCAGGGCTCCGGTCGCCTGACCCGTGATCGCGAGGAGCGCGAGCGCGACGATCGGGAGCCCGAGCTTGAGGAACGTGTTCCACACGCCCGTGATCCCGATGTAGAGCGCGATCTGCTGAGCACCGAACCCCAAGGAGTGCAGGATCTGGAACGTGAGCCCCACCGCGATCGCCCCTCCCGCCGGCAGGGTGTTCGCCACCGAGGTCGTCGTCTGCGTCACGACCGCGGATCGTGTCAGCCGAAGGCCCGGCAGCGCCGCCATGTTGGCGAGCCAGTACGTGACCAGGTTGAAGAGCATCGCCGCGAACAAGGTGGCGAACTCGATCGGGGTGAGGTCCTGGATCGTCGCCCACACGGCCGAGTAGTCCGCGATGCGCGGGATCGCGAACGCGAAGATCCCCACGACGACCACGAGCGAGAACGCCGCCTGGACCACGCGGCGGATGGGGAACCGGCTCGTGCGCGCGGGCTCCCCCATGATCACCCGGTCAGCGCGGCAGCGTGGTCGGGCACGTACCGATAGGTCTCGCGTGGTGGTCGGACGTACCCCTGGTCCGACTGGCGCTTGGGGACCTCGAGGTGCTCGTGCAGCACGGGTTCGTAGGGGATCAACGACAACAGGTGCGCGATGCAGTTCAGGCGCGCGCGCGGCTTGTCGTCGGCCTCGACGACGTACCACGGCGACTCGGGCGTGTCCGTGTGGACGAACATCTCGTCCTTGGCTCTCGAGTAGTCCACCCACCGAGAGCGAGAGCGCAGGTCGGTCTCGGAGAGCTTCCATCGGCGCATGGGATCGTCGATCCGAGCCTCGAACCGGCGCTCCTGCTCCTCGTCCGAGACCGAGAACCAGTACTTGACCAGCGTGATGCCGTCTTCGATCAGGAGGTTCTCGAAGACCGGGCACTGGCGCAGGAACCGGCGGTGCTCATCGGGCGTGCAGAACCCGAGGACCTTCTCGACGCCGGCCCGGTTGTACCAACTTCGATCGAACAGCACGATCTCGCCGGCGGCCGGGGGCTGCTCGACGTAGCGCTGGAAGTACCACTGCGAGCGCTGGCGGTCGGTCGGCTTGGGGAGCGCGGCGATCCTGGAGATGCGCGGGTTCATGTATTGGGTGATCCGCTTGATCGCGCCGCCCTTGCCCGCGGCGTCGCGGCCCTCGAACACGACCACGATCCGTGCTCCCGACGTGGCGACCCAGTCCTCCATCTTCACGAGCTCCACCTGGAGGCGCCGCAGCTCCTTCTCGTACACCTTCTTGGAGAGACGACTCGTGCGATCCTCGGCGTCTCGATGCCCCGACCCCTTGTTCGCTCGCGACTTCGATCGCGTCTTCGCTCGCGTTTGATCCTCAGCCTTCACATGCGCCTGCTCTCCACCGCGGGACGGCCTTCACCGTGCGGCCGGGGGCCCATCTTTGCATCTTCGGGCGGCCGAACGCCTGGAGCCGAGAACCTTCGATCCCCCGACCCCGCCCGGAGGGGATCGCGTCAGGTCGGTCCGGGATGGGCGTTCTCGGATCGTGCCGGTGGGGGGAAGCCGAGCGGCAGATCCACCGCGGACGCCACCGTCAGCCAAGTGCGGCTCCGCCGATGAGGTCGAGCGGCACGTGGGCCCGACGTACATCCGGTTGAGGGGAACCACGATCGCGAGGGCGACGGCGGCGATCTGCCACGGACGCCCGACGTAGGGCCATCACGATGATCGTGATCAGCACGCTCGCGCCACCTACGACGAGCACGATGTCGAGCCGTCGGATCCCGCGTGCGATCAACGAACGAGTTCGTCGGAGGTGGCGAGCACAACCTCGGGCCGCGCCCGGGGCCCTTCGTCCCGATAGACGCCGACCAGCCGGCCATCACGTTCGAACACTCCGTACGGGCCCGCGACCCCGGCCGGCCCCAGGATGCTGCCGTTCGATGCGGCTCGGGCCTCGGCGGGCTCCAGCTCAACCCTGGGCAGGTGCGCGACCGCGCGCTCGATCGGAAGCAGCTCCGCGTGGCCCGGCGCCCGAGCGTCCTGCACGAGGAACGGTCCGATCGCCGTGCGACGCAGCTCGATCAGGTGGGCGCCGCAGCCGAGCGCCCGACCGACATCGGCGGCGAGCACGCGGACGTAGGTCCCTCCGGAACAGATGACGCGGAACACGACGTCTCGCCCCTCGAACGCCGAAACGTCGAACGTGTCCACCCGCACCCGCCGTCCCGGCGCGTCGATCCGTTCGCCTCGGCGGGCGGCCTCGTAGAGCTTGCGCCCACCGACCTTGACGGCCGAATAGGCGGGCGGCGTCTGTTCGATCTCGCCCACCAGCGCGGCGCACGCGCGCTCCACATCGGCGAGCGAGACGGCGACAAGCGCGGTCCGGACGACCTCGCCCTGCGCATCGAGCGTGTCTGTCTCCTCTCCGAGCCGAGCGACGCCTTCGTACGTCTTCGCCAGCTCACCGAAGTACCGCAGGAGCCGCGTCGCCCGTCCGACACCGAGGAGCAGGAGGCCGGTCGCCATCGGGTCCAGGGTCCCGGCGTGGCCGATCCTGCGCGTGCGCAGCGCCCGGCGCTCCGCATCGACCACATCGTGGGAGGTCATCCCACCCGGCTTGTCGACGAGCAAGAGGCCCTCCGGCGCCGCGACCGTGTGGGTCACGGCACGACCGGCTCGCCGGCGAGCGCGGACCGCAGGCGCTCGATCGTTCCGGCGACGCCGTGGCGGGACGTGTATCCCGAGGCGAGCCGGTGGCCTCCACCGCCGAACGACGCCGCCACGGCGGCAACGTCGTGTCCGCCTCGCGATCGCAGGCTCACCTTGAAGCGACCGTCGCGTTGCTGCTTCAGCACGGCCGCCACGTCGGCCTCCCTGGTCTTCCGGATGATGTCGATCAGGTCGTCCGAGTCCGCGGGCGCGACGCCGGCGTCGTCCAGATCGGCGCGGGTCAGGTAGCTCCACACCAGGTCCGCGTCGGGGTCGTGCTGGAGGCGTTCGAGCGCCGTTCCGAACAGCCGAAGGGAGGCCGCAGGCTGGTCCTCGAACAACGCCTGCACGAGGCGCGCGTGGTCGAACGGGAACTCGCGGAGCTCCGCCGCCAGGCGGAGCGTGGCGGGCTTCACGGCCTCGTACTGGAACCTGCCCGTGTCCGTGACCAGCCCCGCGTACAGGCACGTCGCGGTCTCGATCGAGACGTCCCCTCCGAGCTGCTTGACCAGACGCCAGACCAGCTCGCAGGTCGAGGAGGCCTCCGGGTCCACGAGCCGGATCGTGCCCAGGCCGTCATTGGTGACGTGGTGGTCGATCCAGATCAGCGTCTTCGAGCGAACGGCGACGCCGCCGAGCGATGCGAGACGGTCGAGCGAGGCGACGTCGCACGTCACCATCAGCGCAGGTTCCCGGGGGAAGGCGGCGGGAGGCACCAGTGTTTCGGTGCCCGGCAGCATCGAGGCCCACCGCGGCGGCTCGAACGGCTCGTTCGGGAACGAGCAGACCGTCTCCTTGCCCAGCGCGCGCAGATGGTTGGACAGACCCAGCATGGATCCGAGCGCATCCGCGTCGGGATTGACGTGACACGCGAGCGCAACGCTCGTGACCTCCTCGAGCGCGACCGCGGCGCGCGAGAACGGCAGGGCGGCCGTCATGCGTCGTCCCCGTGCTTGGCATCGCGGAGCAGCTCCTCGATCCGAGCGCTGGTCTCGCCCGTCTCGTCCTCCTCGAACCGCAGATCCGGGAGCACCTTCATCCGTACCTGGCGTCCGATGGCCTGGCGGAGGTGGCCCCGCGCCGAGCGGAGCGCCGCAGCCGTGGCTCGCCGGGCACGATCGTCGCCGAACGACGTGTAGGACACGCGCGCCAGACGCAGATCGGGGGTCACCCGCACGCCGGTCACCGTGACGAATCCCACCCTCGGGTCCTTCAGCTTCATGATCTCCTCGGCCAAGATCTCGCGGAATTCCTCGGAGACCCGATCCGGACGCCCGCCCTCGCGCACCTCGATCAGTCCTCCGGGTAGTGGAGCGACACCTCGGCGTCGATCAGCTCGACCTCTCCCCACCGGTCCACGAGCTTCTCGACCTCGTGCAGGATCCGACGGGCGTGGTACTGCTCGCCGGCGACCGCAGCGACCGCGATGGCGGTCCGCTGCCACAGGTCGTGGTGGTCGACCTCGGCGACCGAGACGTTGAACTTCGATCGGATCCCGCCGGTCAGCGTCTTCACGACGTGGCGCTTCTCCTTCAGCGAACCGCATCCGGGGATGCGCAGGTCGAAGCGTTCCAGCGCGACGAGCATCGCGTCGCCTACAGCTCCCGAGCGACCTCGCGCACCTCGTACGCCTCGATGATGTCGCCCTCCTTGAGGTCGTTGAAGTTCTCGATGCCGATCCCACACTCGAACCCCTCGGCCACCTCGCGCACGTCGTCCTTGAACCGTCGCAGGGAGCCGACCCGCCCGTCGTAGGCAACGACGCCGTCGCGGACCACGCGTGCGCGGGCGTTGCGCACGATCGTGCCCGACACGACGTAGCAGCCGGCGACGACGCCGACCCTCGGCACGCGGAAGATGGCGCGGACCTCCGCTCGACCGAGCTCGGTCTCCAGCTGCTCGGGTTTGAGCATCCCGCCCAGCGCGCCCCTGACGTCGTCGATCACGTCGTAGATGACGCGGTACAGCCGGACGTCGACCCCCTCCTTCTCGGCCAGCTCACGTGCCTGGGGGTCGGGTCGGACGTTGAAGCCCACGACGATGGCGCCCGAGGCGAGCGCGAGCGAGATGTCGCTCTCGGTGATCGCCCCGGCGGCGCTCCGGATGACGTTGACTCGGACCTCGTCCTGCGGAAGCTTGGCGAACGCGTCGACCAGCGCGCCGATCGAACCCTGCGCGTCGGCCTTGACGATGAGGTTGAGCTCGGGAACCTCGTCACGACGAGCCTGCGCCATGAGATCCTGCAGCGTCGGCGGTCGGGCGGTGACGAGCTCGGCCGCGCGCACCTTGGCCTCGCGCTCCTGCGCGATGTGCCGTCCCTCTCGCTCGTCCTCCACCTCGCGGAAGTCGTCCCCGGCGTTGGGCGTCGCGGACCACCCGAGGACCAGGGCGGGCTTGCTCGGTCCCGCCTGCTGCACCGGTTGGCCGTTCTCGTCCTGCATGGCTCGGATCCTCGCCCAGGACGTCCCCGACACGAGCGTGTCGCTCACGTCCAGCGTCCCGCGTTGAACGAGCACGGTCGCGACCGGCCCGCGGCCCTTGTCCAGGTGCGCCTCGAGCACCACCCCTCGGGAACGACCGACCGGATCCCCCTTCAGCTCCTCCACGTCGGCGACGAGCAGGATCGTGTCGAGCAACATGTCGAGGTTCGTCTGCGACTTGGCGGACACGTCCACGAACTCGACGGTCCCGCCCCATTTCGAGGGCACGATGCCGAGCTCCACCATCTGCTGCCGGACACGGGTGGGATCGGCCTCGGGCTTATCGATCTTGTTGACCGCGACCAGGATCGGCACACCAGCGGCCTTGACGTGATCGAGGGCCTCGATCGTCTGCGGCTTCACGCCGTCGTCGGCCGCGACCACGAGGACCGCGATGTCGGTCACCTGCGCGCCGCGCGCGCGCATCGCCGTGAACGCCTCGTGGCCCGGGGTGTCGATGAACGTGATCTCGCGACCGTTGACGTGGACCTGATAGGCGCCGATGTGCTGGGTGATGCCGCCGAACTCCTGCGAGACGACGTCCGTCTTCCGGATCGAGTCCAGCAGCAAGGTCTTCCCGTGGTCGACGTGTCCCATGATCGTGACGACCGGCGCCCGAGGCACGAGGCGGCTCTCGTCGACCTCCTCCTCGGGCTCTTCGTCCTCCTCGATCCCGACGACCTCGACCTCGTAGCCGAGCTCCGAGCCGAGCGCCGTGATGGCCTCGTCCGAGAGCGACTGGGTCGCGGTCGCCATCTCACCGAGCGAGATCAACACCTTGACGACCTCCGCCGGCGTCCGGTCCGTCTTGTCGGCAACGTCCTGCGGGGTCGCACCGTGCACAAGTCGCAGCACCGGCCCAACCGGCTCCGCGACCTCGACCGGAGCCGCTTCCGAAGCAGCCTCGACCGAGGCGGCAGAGACCGAGTCCGACTCTGCGCCACCCGCGGCTCCCGTCTCGGGCGGAGCGGTCTCGGAGTCCGGCGGCGCGAGCTGCGCGGGCGAGGACGCGGGATCCGCCGCCGCCTTCCGCGTGCGCCGCTTCGGCAGCGGCTCCTCGACCGCCTCTTTCATCCTGGCCTCGGGGACGGCCTTGCCCCCCGAGGCGCGCAGCCTCGGGACGGCCTGATCGGGGACGGACGAGGACGCGGTCAGCCCGTCGATCCCCATCTCCCTCAGCGCCTCGAGCAGCTCCTTGCTCGCGACGCCCAACTCCTTCGCAAGTTCATGAACCCTCAATGGACCCGTTCCCTCTCGATGTCGGCCCTAAGGGTAGCGGCTCCCCGCTCGTCCAGGCTCGTTCGAAGCGCCCGAGCGATCGCGCCGCCGCGCACGGCTCGATCCAGACACTCCGGATCACGATGCAGGTACGCCCCTCGCCCCTGCAGGTTGGAGGCCGGATCCAGCCGAACGGCGCCCGGTGAACCGGCGACGAGCCTCAGCAGTTCCGACTTCGGCGCGCGACCCCGACACCCCGCGCACGTCCGTTCGGGCACGCGCTCAGGCGTCGGCGGTCTCCTCCGCCGGCTCAGGAACGGTCTCCGAGGCCGTCTCCGGGTCCGACGTCGAGGTCGGGTCCGACTCGCCGCCCGCCCCGGCCTCCTCGGCGGCTGGGTCGGCGGAGTCCGGATCGGGGGCCGGGGCAGCGTCCGACTCGGCGGCCCCGTCGGGCGCGGCTTCGGCCGTGGCGCCCGACGGGTCCGCCGCAGCGAGCGGCGCCGGCGAGGACGGGGCACCGGCCCCCGATCCTTCATCGGAGACAACCTTCGGGCCGCGCTGTTCGTCGGCGAACTGCGTCTCGCTCTTGATGTCGATCCGCCAGCCGGTCAGACGCGCGGCGAGCCGCGCGTTCTGCCCCTCCTTGCCGATCGCGAGGGAGAGCTGGTAGTCGGGCACGATCACGAGCGCCGTCTGCGTCTCGGGATCCACCCGCGCCTCCTTCACCTTGGCGGGCTGCAGCGCGTTCGCGACGAACGTCGAGGGCTCCGAGCTCCAGGGCACGACGTCGATCTTCTCGCCCCGAAGCTCGGTGACCACGTTGCGGACCCGCGAACCCTTCGGCCCGACGCAGGCTCCGACGGGATCAACCGCGGGCTCGTTGGATGAGACGGCGATCTTCGAACGGTGCCCGGGCTCTCGAGCCACGGCACGGAGCTCGACGATCCCCTCCTCCACCTCGGGCACCTCCAGCTCGAACAGCTTGCGGAGCAACCCTGGGTGCGTGCGCGACACGACGATCTGCGGACCCTTCGTGCCCTTGCGGACCTCCGTGATGTAGGCCTTCAGACGCTCGCCGCTGCGGTAGGGCTCGGAGGGCACCTGTTCGGCTTGCGGCAGGAGCGCTTCCACCTTCCCGAGGTCGAGCAGCGTGTACCGGCGCTCGGACTGCTGGACGATGCCCGTCACCACGTCACCCTCGCGCCCCGCGAACTCCTCGTAGGTCATCTCGCGTTCGGCGTCGCGGAGCTTCTGGAAGATGACTTGCTTCGCGGTCTGGGCCCCGATCCGTCCCTTGAACTCGTCGGTGACGGGGACATCCTCCTCCGAGAGCACGTTGATCTCGACGGCGATCTCGCCCTCGTCGTCCTCGTGCTCGATGCGCTCGAGCTCCTGGATCCACACGCGCAGATCGCCCGATTCCGGATCGATCGACGCGCGTACGCCGAACGCCTCCTCGTCGAGGTCCGGGTGCTGCTGCTTCCACCATGACTTGTAGGCGGACGCCATCGCCTCCTCGAGCCCCGCCAGGATCGTCTCGAACGCGATGCCCTTCTCGCGTTCGAGCTCCCGTAGCGCCGTGATCATCTCTTGGTTCATCGTTCGCTCCTCGCCGTCCCCCACTCGAAGACGGTCCGCGCCGACGCGATGTCCGCGTACGGGACGCGCAGCTCTCCGCCCCCGGTTGCGATCACGATCGCCTCCGGGTCGGCCGAGACCAACGCGCCCTCGAGTACCCGCCGTCCGTTCACCGGCCCGACCGTCTTCACCCGCACTTGCTCGCCGATGCTCCGTTCGAAGTGGCGCGGCACTCGCAGACTCCGCTCGAGCCCGGGCGAGCTCACCTCCAACGCGTACGGGGCGTCGCCCGCGAACCCCTCGAGGTCCAACCGGCGTGACAACCGCTCGGACGTGGCCGTGATCGTGTCCAGATCCACGCCCCCCTCTCGATCGACCATCACGCGGAGGACCCGCCTGCCGGCCTCACGCCCGAACGTCGCCCCCCAGAGCTCGAGATCCGCAGCCTCGACGACCGGCCGCACCATCGCCTCGACCTCCTCGTCACGCACGCGAACCGACCTCTTCGAAAACAAAAGTGGGCGCGAGCCCACTTCGGGTAGAACCGATCCGTCTGCTGCGGTCAGTATACCCGGCCGTCTACTGCGGCCGAACGCGGAACCGTCCTCACCTCGCCCGTCGCTGCCCGTCGGCCGTGTTCCAGTGATCTCGGCGGTTCATCCGTCGCGTCATGCGTGGCTCGTCCCATCCCCGATGCATCCGGATCCCGAGCGTGTCGCACGCCCGCACGGCGGCCTCCTCGCTCTCGAACTCGTCGCGGACCCACAGCCCGGTCGCATCGATCAGGACGAGGTCCCACGTGCGCAGGCCCACATGCTGCAGGACCGCCTCGACCTCGGGCCGCAGCTTGACGAAGTCTCGAAGTGCGCTCGAGACGCGCTCGGTGCCCACGATCGGCAAGCCTAGGGGGCCGCCGTCAGCAGGTCCATGGCCGCGCGGCCGGCTTCGGCGAGCGGCGTCGTCGAGCGCTTCCCGGTCGCCCGAAGCTTCAGGTCCACCGTCCCGGCGTCCAAGCCTCGCTTGCCGACCACGACCTGGACCGGAGCGCCGATGAGATCGGCATCGGCGAACTTGACGCCCGCCGACTGCTCGCGGTCGTCGATCGCCACGGCCGCGCCGGCATCCACGAGCTGCTGGTAGACGCGTTCGGCCTCGGCGACCACGCGCTCGTCGTCCCGGTTGGCGAGGATCACGATGACCTCGACGGGCGCCAGGACCTTGGGGAGCTTCAGCCCTGCATCGTCGTGGAACTGCTCGGCGGCGGCGGCGAGGATACGTGAGATGCCGATCCCGTACGAGCCCATCAGGTACGGCCGCTCCGAACCGTCCTCGTCGACGTACCGCGCGCCGAGTCGCCCTGAGTAGTTCGTGCCGAGCTGGTAGATGTGGCCGACCACGATGGCTCGGCCGACGTGCAGCGCCCCACCGTCGCTCGGGCACCGATCGCCGTCGCGGATCTGCACGACGTCCTCCCAGCGATCGACGCGGAAGTCGCGAGGCGTGTTCGCGCCCCGCACGTGGTGGCCGATCTCGTTCGCGCCCGTGATCCAGTTCGCGCCGGCCCGGATCGAGTGATCGGCGATCACCACCGCGTCGGGCGGCATGGCCTGCGGGCCGACGTACCCCTTCACGAACCCGCGCGCCGCGAAGTCCGCCTCCTCGAACGGCCGCACGGGCGTCGGGAAGAACAGACGCTCGATCTTCTCCTCGGCCACCTCGCGATCGCCTGGGGCGAGGACGGCGAGCGTCGTGTCCCCTGCGTGGAACAGGATGCATTTCATCGTGCGCGCGGCCTCGACACGCAGGTGCGCGGCGAGCGTGTCGATCGTCGGGGTGTCGGGCGTGTCGAGGACCTCGAGCGGCTCGGTACCCTCGGGCACCGGCTCCGGCTCCATCGGGGTGGCGGCCTTCACGTCGGCGAGGTAGTCGCCGTTCTCGCACTCGACGAAGCGGTCCTCGCCGACCTCGGCACGCGCCATGTACTCGTGATTCACGCCGCCGCCGATCTGACCGGGCTC
>Ga0187893_10005481_pt1 | contig 22747 bp, 10 predicted proteins | sample MA1701074metaG_FD_139574 | JGI IMG/M metagenome (GOLD analysis project Ga0187893, IMG submission 139574) | White microbial mat communities from a basaltic lava cave in the Kipuka Kanohina Cave System on the Island of Hawaii, USA - MA170107-4 metaG ...
CGCGACCGGGAACGTGCTCGCGTACGCGGGCACCGATCCGCGCCGGCTGCCGCCGGGCGAGGTCTACCCCGCGGCCTCGCTCGTGAAGGTGGTGACGGCCGCGGCCGCGCTCGAGAGCGCGCCGGCCGCGGCGCGCCGCCTCTGCCGCTACGTCGGCAATCCCTACCGCCTGACACCGGCGCGCGTCGTCCCGCCCAAGCGCGGCACCGAGATCACGCTGGAACGCGCGCTCGCGATGTCGAACAACCAGTGCTTCGCGCAGCTCGCGGTGAACGACCTGGGCGCGCCGCGCATGCTCGAGCTGATCCGCCGCTTCGGCCTGTTGCAGCGGCCCGGTCCGGCGCACGAAGCGGGTCAGGCGGCGGATCCGCACGGCGACCGCTTCGCGCTCGGCAAGCTCGGCTCCGGGCTGGCGGGACTGCAGATCACCGCGCTGCACGCGGCCGAGATCGCCTCCACGCTCGCCGACGGCAAGCGCCGCGCACCGCGCTGGATCGAGAGCGTGAGCGACGCGAAGGGCGAGTCCTACGCGCTGCCGGAGCTGCCCGCGCCGGTGCAGGTGCTGAAGCCCGCCCTGGCCGCGGACCTGCGCGAGATGATGATCGCGACCACGGTCAGCGGAACCGCGCGGCGCGCCTTCCGCTCGGTGCACGGCCGGCCGATCCTGCGCGCCATGAGCGTGGCGGCGAAGACCGGGAGCCTGTCGGGGAAGACGCCGCCCGGCCGCTACGAGTGGCTGATCGCGCTCGCGCCCGCCGAGCAGCCGAAGGTGGCCATCGCGGTGCTGGTGGTGCAGGAGAAGCGCTGGCACACGACCGCGTCGCAGATCGGCGCGCAGATCCTGAACGCGATCTTCTGCAGCGGCTCGAGCTGCCGAGCCGAGCGCGCGGATCAGTGGCTCACCGCAGGCGTCGAACGCGGCACCACGGCCCGCTAGACGAGCGAAGTCGACTAGAACCGGTACTGCGCGCGCAGGATGCCGGTGTGGTCTTCGCTCTCGAAGCCGACCGAGGCGATGTCGTCGTCGACCTGCGAGCGCACGTACTCCGCGCTCACGCGCAGATTCGGGGTCGCGTACCAATTCACCGCCACGGCGGTCGAGCGGAACTCCTGCGACGAGGTGGTGTAGTCGGTCAGGCCGAACTCGAAGAAGTCGCGATCGATGTCGGCGTTCGCGTAGCGCAGCGCGACCTCCCAGGCGTTGGGTCCGAGCGGCGCGGCGTCGCGTTCGTGGAAGATCCGCCCGTCGAACGGCTCGCCCGTGATGCGCCAGACGATCGCCGCCTGCCACGAGTCGGTCTGGTCGTCGAGATCGCGCTCGCCGACCGGGGTGTCCGCGTCGAAGTAGCCGCCCTGCGTGCCCTCGTAGAAGACGCGCACGGGCCCGATCTCCCAGCCGAAGCTCAGCGTGTAGAAGTGCCGGCGGTCGGCCTCGAACTTCGAGCTGTCGAAGAGCCGCGTGCCCGCGGGGTTGCGGATGCGCAGCCGTCCCCGCCAGTTCCAGTTGTACAGGTACCCGCCGCTCACGAACGCGCCGCCGGCGAGCTTCTCGAGGAAGCTCGCGTCGGGGCCGCGCAGCGAGCGCAACGGATTGAGCCACAGGCGCGCTTGCGCCTGCCTGCCGCGCTGCGGCTGGCCGTTCGCGTCGAAGCCGTCGCCGGCGAGCAGCGCCACGTCCCAGTCGAACACGCCCTCGCCGAGCTCGCCCTCGACGCGCGCCGCCCAGTCGGTGCGGTAGTCCATGTAGTAGGAGAACGAGTGGCCGACGAGCGCGAGATCCTCCGCGCGCGTGCCCGCCTCGAAGCCGAGCGGGAGCTGGATCAGCCCGGCCGACACGCGCAGGTTCGGCACGCCCTGCCACGACACGAACGCCTCGTAGACGTTCGACGCCGTCTTGGTGCCCTCGAGATCGCCGGCGATGCGCGCGCGCCAGACCTCGCGGAAGCGGCCCTCGAGGATCGGCTTGGCCAGGTCGACGCGCAGCCCCGAGGGCGAGGGGTTGTCCTGCTCGTACCAGACCAGATCGCCCGCGAACGCTCCGCCCGCGTGCAGCTCGAGCTCGCCGTTCGCGGACGTGTAGCGCAGCCCTTCGCTCGGACTGGCCCGCAGGTCGGCGCGCGCGTCGAGCGGGAGCACGAGCAACAGCCACGAGACGATCGCGCGCGCTGTCGGGTAGGATCGCGGCATGGCCATCCAGGAAGGTAAGAAAGCACCGGAGTTCTCGCTGCGCGACGAGAACGAGCGCGAGGTCTCGCTCTCGGACCTCTCGGGCAAGGACGTCATCCTCTACTTCTATCCCAGGGACGATACGCCCGGTTGTACGAAGGAGGCGTGCGGCTTCCGCGATCTCTGGAAGGAGATCCAGAAGCGCGGCGCGGTGGTGCTCGGCGTGTCGCCCGACGGCGCCGCGGCGCACCAGAAGTTCCGCGCCAAGCACAAGCTGCCGTTCTCGCTGCTCTCCGATCCCGATAAGAAGGTGATGACCAAGTTCGGCGCCTTCGGCGAGAAGACCATGTACGGCAAGAAGGTCACCGGCGTGATCCGCTCGACGGTCTGGATCGGCAAGGACGGCGCGGTGAAGAAGCACTGGAAGCGCGTCGCCAAGGCCGAGACGCACCCCGCCCAGGTGCTCGAAGCCCTCGAAGCCGGCGGCTGAGCCGGCGCTCGTGCACGACCGGCCGAACGCGGCGGAGCTGCTCGAGGCGATCGCGACCCTGCTCGAGCAGGAGGTGATGCCCGCCGTCGGCGGCGGCGGGCTCGAGTACCGCGTGCGCGTGGCGGTGAATCTCGCGCGCATCCTGGAGCGCGAAGAGCGGCTCGGCCCCGCCGCGCTCGAGCGCGAGCGCGTGCTGCTCGAGCCGCTCGTCGGCGCGGGCGGAGACCTCGAGGAGCTGAACACGCGCCTGGTGGCGAAGCTGCGCTCGGGCGAGGCGGACGCGGACTTCGAGCGGCGCGCGCTCGCGGCGCTCTCCGAGATCGCGCGCGCCAAGCTCGCGATCGCGCGGCCCGGCTACGAGCGCTACGACGCGAGCGTCGACGCATGAGCCGGCCGGTCGCGGAGGGACTCGCCGCGTACGTCGGCGCGCAGCTCGGCCGGCCCGTCTCGATCGAGAACGTGGTCGAGGCGTCGGCCGGCGCGCGCCGGCGCAACGTGCTGTTCGACGCGGTCTCGGGCGGCGAGCGGCTGGAGCTGGTCGCGTCGATCACGCCCTCGGCCGCGATCCTGCTCATGCCGACCGAGACCGAGGCGGGCGCGCTGCGGCTCGCGGAGGAGGCCAAGGTGCCCGTGCCGCACGTGCACTGGGTGTGCACGGACGAGTCGTGGGTCGGCGGCCCGTTCTTCGTCTCGACGCGCGTCGCGGGCGAGACCGTGCCGCGCCGTGTGCTGCGCCTGGTCGAGCGCGAGCGGATCGGCGCGCGGCTCGCGGCCCAGCTCGGCGACGCGTTCGCGCGCCTGCACGCGATCCCGGTCGAGCGCGCCCCGGCGGGCCTGACCCGCCCCGGCAGCGCGAGCCCCGTCGAGCGCGCGCTCGAAGCGATGCGCACCCAGATCGACACGCTCTGGCAGCCCGCGCCGGCGCTCGCGCTCGGCCTGCGCTGGCTGGAGCGCAACGCGGCCGCGCTCCCGCGCCGGCTCGCGATCGTCCACGGCGACCTGCGCAACGGCAACATCATCGTCGACGCGAGCGGGCTGCGCGCGGTGCTGGACTGGGAGGGCACGCACCTCGGTGACCCGATCGAGGACCTCGCCTGGATCTGTCTGCGCACCTGGCGCTTCGGCGCGGACGCGCAGGAGGTCGGCGGCTTCGCGGATCGCGCGACGCTGGTCGGCGCCTACGAGTCCGCGGGCGGGACCTTCGACGCGCGCGCGTTCCACTGGTGGAAGGTGCTCGGCACGCTGCGCTGGGGCGCCGGCCTCGCGCGCCAGGCGATCGGCCACATGGACGGCTCGGTGCCGTCGATCGTGATGGCCGCCTCGGGCCGGCGCGTGGCGGAGCTCGAGTTCGACCTGCTGACGCTGCTCACGGCACGACAGTGAGCGTGAGCGCGGTCGCGCCGACCGACACGCTCCAGGACAGCCCGCCCGCGAGCGGCGGGAGCGACTGACTCGCGAACGCGCCCGTCGCCGAGCCGTAGGTCGCGATCACGAACGAATCGCCGGCGCTCGGCGTGAAGCCGTTCGCGAGGCTCACGTTCAGCGCGCCGCCGAGCGTCGCCGCGCCGGAGACGGTGAGCTGGTCGTAGTCGGTCCCGGCCGTGCCCGTGCCCGCGAGCTCGATCTCGAGCGCGCCCGCGGCGTTCTGGGCGTAGGCCCCCGTCACCGCGAGCGGGCCGCTGAATGCGGGCCGCACGCTGCCGGCGCTGGTCACCCCGCCTTCGACGGCGCCGGAGCCGATCAGGCTCCCGCCCTGGATCCCGAATGCGCCGAGGTCCGAGTCCAGCGCCCCGCCGGCGAGCTCGGTCGTGCCTGCGGTCTGGGTGTAGCCGCCCTGGAAGCGAAGCAGCCCGAAGGCCGCGCGAACCAGGCCCGAGTTCGCGAACACGAAGGCGATGTTCTGGGGGCCTGTGCCCGCCGTCTTCTCGAAGGTGCCGGTGTTCGTGAACGCGGTGCGCGCGCCTCCGAGCGTGAAGCCGGTGTTGCTCGTGGCGGTGCTGCGGAACGTGCCGTTGTTCACGACCTCGCCGCCTTGCCCGAAGTTGATCACGCCTGCGGTCCAGTCGACGGTCTGTCCGACCGGGTTCACGATCGTTCGCCCGGAGATCGTCTTGGCCGAAGCCGTCGCCAGCGTCGCGCCGCCGTTGAAGACCGTCTGGCCGGGCCCGACGTGCGTTCCGCCCGACCAGGCGAAGTTCGACGCGATCGCGACCGTGTCCGTGCCGGAGAGCGTTCCGCCGGTCTGCGTGAATGCGCCGACGCCGATGGGCGTGCCGGTGCTGAAGTTCAGCGTGCCACTGACGAGATTCAGCGTCCCGAGGCTCGTCACGGTCGCCGGCGGGCTGAAGTTCACGACTCCGGTCTCGACCCGGGTGGTGCCGGCAACGGCGTGGACTCCGGTCACGTCCATGGTGAAGCTGCCGCCGAAGACGAGCGTCGCCGCGCCCTCGAAGCGGCCCGCGCTGCTGCCGCCGGCGTTGAACTCGAGCAGGCCGGAGTCGGCGCGCACGACACCCGCCGCGGTGTTGTCGAGCGCAGCGGTGATGGACGTCGCGCCGGTGCCGCCGGACTTCTCGAAGAGCCCGTTGTTTCGGAACACACTGCGCACGCCGCCCAGGTTGTAGACGAGCTGGCCGTCGAAGGTCGTGCGGAACGTGCCGTCGTTAACGAACACGCCGCTGGCGCCGGAGCTGATCTGCCCCGCCGACCAGGTCGCCGTCTGGCCGGACGCGTTCACCACCGTGCGCCCGGAGAGTGTCTTGGTCGTGCCGGTATCGATGCTCATGCCGCCCGCGGCGATCGTCTGGCCGACGCCGGACTGGGTCCCGGCGCGCCAGGTCATGGGTCCCGCCACGCGGAGCGTGCCCGGGCCGGTCAGGATTCCGCCGGTGTGCAGCAGCGTCGCCGCAACCGCCTCGGCGGTGTTGCTGAAGTTCGCCGTGCCCGAGGCGATGGCGAGCGCGCCCAGGTTGGACACGGTCGCCGCCGCGTTCCAGTTCACGACTGCCGAGGTCTCGACGAGCGTGCCGCCCGTCATCGCGACCACGCCGTTCACGTCGGTCGTCCCGCCGCCGAACACGATCGTCCCGGCGCCCTCGAACCGCCCCGCGCTCGCGCCGCCGCCGTTGAACTCGAGCAGGCCCGAGCTGCTGCGCACGACGCCCGCCGCCGGGTTGTCGAGGGTGAACGTGAGCTGCGTCCGCCCCGTCCCCCCCGCGGTCTTCTCGAGCGTGCCGTTGTTGCGGAACACGGCGCGCGCGCCGCCGAGGTTGTGCTGCCAGAAGCCGTCGAAGCTCGTCAGGAACGTGCCGTCGTTCACGAACAGCGCACCCTGGCCGGAGTTCACCTGGCCCGCCGACCAGGTCACCGTCTGGCCCGCTGGGTTCACGAGCGTGCGGCCCGAGAGCCACACCGCCGAGCTCGTGGCGAGCGCGATGCCGCCCGCGGCGATCGTCTGTCCGTTTCCGGACTGCGTCCCGGCGTCCCAGGTGAGCGGCCCGGCGACCCGGAGGGTGCCCGGGCCCGTGAGCTCGCCACCCGTCTGCAACAGCGTGGCCGCGAGCGCCTCGGCCGCGCTGCTGAAGTTCGCCGTGCCCGAGGTGATCGTCAGCGCGCCGAGATTCGTCACGACCGAGGGCGCGTTCCAGTTCACGACCGCCGACGACTCGACCGTGGTTCCGCCCGCCATCGCGTGGACGCCGTTCACCTCCATCGTTCCGCCGCCGAACACGATCGTCCCGGCGCCTTCGAATCGCCCCGCACTCGCGCCGCCGCCGCTGAGCTCGAGCCCACCCGAGCTGCTGCGCACGACACCGGCCGCCGGGTTGTCGAGGCTGAACGCGAGCTGCAACCGTCCCGCGCCCGCGGTCTTCTCGAGCGTGCCGTTGTTGCGGAACACGGTGCGCACGCCGCCGAGGTTGTGCTGCCAGAAGCCGTCGAAGGTCGTCAGGAACGCGCCGTCGTTCACGAACACGCCGCCGTCCCCGGAGTTCACCTGTCCCGCCGACCAGATCGCCGTCTGGCCGGACGCGTTCACGACCGCGCGGCCGGAGAGCCACTTCGAGCTGGCAGTGGCGAGCGTCATCCCGGCCGCGCCGATCGTCTGGCCGGTGCCGGACTGCGTCCCGCCGTTCCACGTCAGCGGCCCGTTCACCCGCAGCGTGCCCGGGCCGGTCAGCTCGCCGCCCGTCAGCAGCAGCGCCGCCGCGACTGCTTCGGCCGCGTTGCCGAAGTTCGCCGTGCCCGAGCTGATCGCGAGCGTCCCCAGGTTGGTCACGGTCGCCGGAGCGTTCCAGTTCACGACCGCCGATGTCTCGACCGCGGTTCCGCCCGTCATCGCGACGACGCCGTTCACGTTGGTCGTTCCGCCGCCGAAGGCGATCGTCGCGGCGCCTTCGAACCGCCCGGCGCTGGCGCCGCCGCCGGTGAACTCCATGCGACCCGAGCTCGCGCGGACGACGCCCGAGGCCGTGTTGTCGAGCGTGAAGCCGAGGCCCGAGGTTCCCGCGCCCGCCGTCTTCTCGAACAGGCCGTTGTTCGTGAACACGGTGCGCACGCCGCCCTGGTTGTAAGTGAACCCGCCGTCGAACGTGGTGCGGAACGTGCCGTCGTTCACGAACACCGCGCCGTCGCCGGAGCCGATCGCGCCCGCGGACCAGCTCACCGTGCGGCCGGCCGGATTCACCAGCGTTCGGCCCGAGAGCGTCTTCGTGCCGAGCTCGAGCGACATGCCGCCCGCGCCGATCGTCTGGCCCGTGCCGGACTGAGTCCCGCCCGACCACACCAGCACCCCCTGCACGGTCAGGCTGCCCGCGCCGGTGAACGTGCCGCCGGACTGGGTGAACGAGCGGTACACGACGGAAGGCGCCGCCAGCGCGAGCGAGCCGCCGGAGAGCACGAGGTCCTCGTTGCTCACGAGGCTGCGGATCGAGTCGGTTCCCGTGCTGTGCGTGACGACGACGTCCGCGGGCACGTCGATGCACACGTCATCCGCGGGGCCGGGCAGCACGCCGGTGCTCCAGTTCGTCGCCACGCTCCAGAGACCGCTCGCGTTCGGGGTCCAGCGCACGTCCTCGGGCGAGCAGAACGTGATCAGGAAGTTCGCGCCGTCGGGCGCGGAGTCGACGGTGCCGTCGTTCACGACGAGCTGGAAGGCGTACTGCCCGTTCACGTCGGGCACGAAGCTCGCCGTCGCGCTGGTCGCGTTCGCGATCGTTGCGGCGCTGCCGGCCGGCGTCTGCGTGAAGCTCCACTGGTAGGTGAGCGGATCGCCGTCCACGTCGGTCGAGCCCGTGCCGTCGAGCGTGACCGTGCGTCCGACGCCGTCCTCCCGGTCGGGGCCGGCGTTCGCGACGGGGGCGTCGTTCACCGGCGCGACGGTGATCGTGACGGTCGTGGGGTCCGTCGCGACGGTTCCGTCGTTGGCCGTGTAGGTGAAGGAATCCGTGCCGTTCCAATTCGGATCGGGCAAGTACACGAACGAGCCGCCGGCGGCGAGCGCGAGCGTGCCGTTCGCAACGTCGCTCACGAGCGTCGCGCTGAGCACGTCGGAGTCGGGATCGGAGTCGTTCGCGAGCACGCCCTGCGCGACGGCGATGGTGAGCGTCGTGTCCTCGTCGACGTCGTACGCGTCGGGGCTCGCGGACGGCGGATCGTTCACGGGCCGGACGGTGATCGTGACTGTCGCGGGCGCGCCGGTCAGGTCGCCGTCGCTCGCCGCGTAGCTGAAGCTGTCGCTGCCGTTGAAGTCGGCGGCCGGCGTGTAGGTGAACGAACCGTCGGCGTCGAACACCAGCACGCCGTTGCTCGCGTCGCCGACGAGGATCGCGCTGATCGGGTCGCCCTCGGGATCGGAGTCGTTCGCGAGCGCGCCGGGGGCGGCGATCGCGAGCGAGTCGTCCTCGTCGACCTCGTAGGCATCGGCGACCGCCATGGGCGCGCTGTTGCCGGCGACCACGTCGAGCTGGTCGCTCGCGCTCTCGATCCCGTTCGAGACCTCGAGGTTCAGCGTGAACGTGCCGACGACGTCGGGCGTGAAGCTCGCGAGCGCGCCGTTCGCACCGGCGATGTCGGCGTTGGTGAGCGCGCTGCCCGCGGGCACGGAGACGAAGGTCCACAGGAACGTGGCGAGCGGAGCGCCGTTGTCGGGGTCGGAGCTCGCGCTGCCGTCCAGGCTCGCCAGGCGGCCCACGCGCACCGCGATATCCGTGCCGGCGACCGGGAGCGGCAGATCCGGCACGGGCGCAACCGTGATCGTGACCGCGGTCGGCGCCGTCGTCTCGACGCCGTCGCTCGCGGTGTAGCTGAAGCCATCGGCCCCGTTGAAGTTCGCGTTCGGGACGTACCGGAAGGACCCATCGGCGTTCAGTGTGAGCGTGCCGTTCGCCACGTCGTCGACGAGCGCGACCGTGAGCACGTCGCTGTCGACGTCTTCGTCGTTCGCGAGCACGCCCGTGGCGACCGGTACGTCGAGAGTCACGTCCTCGTCGATCGCGTAGGCGTCCGGGGCCGCAGTCGGGGCGTCGTTGACCGGCGCGACCTCAATCGTGACGGTCGCATCCGTGCTGTCGAGGTCGCCGTCGTTGACGCGGTACGTGAAGCTGTCCTCGCCGTTGAAGTGGGCGGCCGGCTGGTAGTCGAACGATCCGTCTGCGCGCAAATCGAGCGTGCCGTTGCTCGGGCCGGAGACGAGCGCGGCGGTGATCGGATCTCCCTCGGGATCCCGGTCGTTCGCGAGCAAACCCGGAGCCGCAATGGCGAGCGCCCCGCCCTCTTCCAGCGCGTACTCCTCGCCGAACGCGGTGGGCGCGGTGTTGCCCGCGAGCACGTTCACGTCGTCGGTCGCGAATGCCTCGCCGTCGTCGACCCGAAGCTGGAGCACGTAGCGTCCGATCACGTCGGGCGTGAAGCGCGGCGTGGCGGTGGTGGCGAGGTCGATGTCGGTGTCGACGAGCGCGCTGTCCGCGGGCGTCTCGAGGAACGTCCACTGGTAGGTGAGCGGAGGCCCTCCCGGGTCGTTCGGGTCGCTGCTGCCCGTCCCGTCGAGCTGGGCCGACCGGCCGACGCGCACGTTCACGTCGTCGCCCGCGTCCGCGACCGGCGGGTCGTTGACCGGCGTGACGCTGATCGTGACCAGCACCGGGCCGGTGGTCGCGAGCCCGTCGCTCACCTGGTACGTGAAGGTGTCGGTGCCGTTGAAGTCGGGGTTCGGCGTGTAGGTGAAGGAGCCCTCGTCCTCGTTCAGCGCCAGCGTGCCGTTCGCCGTCGTGACGAGCACCTCGGCGGTGAGGTCGGCGCCTTCCTCATCGGTGTCGTTGGCGAGCACGCCGTTGGCCTCGTCGACGACGAGCGTGGTGTCCTCGTCGACGGTGTAGCTGTCGGCGTTGCCCACCGGAGGCTCGTTGGGCGGCGTGCCGACGGTGATCGTGACGGTGGCCTCGTCGGTCAGGCCCCCCTCGTCGGTCAGAACGTAGGTGAAGGAGTCGTAGCCGTTGAATCCGGCCGGCGGCGTGTACTGGAAGGAGCCATCGCTGAGGAGCACCAGCTCGCCTTGCGGCAAGAGAAGGCCTCCACCCACCGAGAGATTCTCGAGCAGCGACTCGGCGTCACTGTCGTTCGCGCGCACACCGAGCTCCGCGTCGAAGACCTCCAGGACGGTGTCGGCGTCGACGGAGTACTGGTCGTCCTCCGCCGTCGGCGGCGTGTTCACCGCCCCGTCGAAGATCGCCACCACGTCCTTCGAAACCCTGAGCTCGCGGGTGACCGTCATGGCCGTCACCGTGACGGTGTAGGTCGTGTCCTGGGTGAAGGTCACGGGCGCGAAAGGCGAGTTCTCGAAGCCCGCCTGGATCCCGCTGGGCTCGACATCCGCCGTCCACAGCAGGGTGTAGGGATCGGCGTACGAGACTCCCGCATTCAGGGTCGCGATGCCGGACTGGCCGGAGTACAGGATCGACGCCTCGACGCACAGCCAGGTGTCGCACGCGAACGTGTCGTCGATGGTGATCTGGAAGTTCGCGGTGGCGGTGGCCCGCGACCCTGTCTCGACACCGTCTTCGTCGACGGCGTCGTACTCGACCTGGCCTCCGACGAGCTCGGAGACGTAGCTCGTATCTACGCCCGCGTTCGCGCACAGCGCCGTGGTCCCCGCGTCGACCCGGACGTAGAACTCCTGGTTGTGGTCCGTGATCGAGAACTCGCTCGCCTTGTCCTCGCTCCAGATCCCGGACCCGCAGTTCCCCGCGAGCTGGGAGTCGATCAGCGCGCAGCCGCCTGGATTGAGGATCAGCTGGCTGTCCGCGCAGTCGGGGTCTTCCCCGCCGCCGCCGGGATCCTCGATCGTGCACCCGAAGAGCGGATACGCGACGACCGCGACCAGCGCGAACTGGCACGCGAGGCTGAGCGCGAGGATCCCCGCTCGGCCCCCGAGCCAGCGCCGCGGCCGCGCGCTCACAGCTGACCGCCCAGGCTGCGCAGCAGGGGGTTGCGCATGAACTTCTGCAGGAGGCTCGAGGGGGGAGCGAGGCACGCGTCGCCGGGGTCCGCGCTCGCGCGCAGCCCGACGATCTCGATCGTCTGTCCGCCGCTCGCGAGCGGGATCCCGCACGGCTCGCCCACGCTCCACGCGCCGGACCCCGAGAGCGCGTCACCCGTGCGCACGAGCGAGAACTGCGCGCTCACCGGCAGCGGGCAGAGCGGGTGCTCGACCTCGCCCGTGCACGAGACGTCGATCCGGTCGTCGGTCGCGTTCGCGCTGCAGGTCGTGAGGCCTGCGGCGGGATTCGCGGCCGCGGCCGCCTCGAGCGCGGCGACGCCGATCGGGTCGGCCGGGCAGATCGCGTTCGAGACCGCGACGATGCGGTCGATGTAGCCGGCCGCGGCGTCGCGGTAGGTGAGCTCGATGTTCCACGCGCCGCGCCACGAATCCGAGAGCGCGAAGTCCGGCGGCGGCGGCGCCACGCGCTCGAGCGCGACGCTCGAGCCCAGCACGAGCGGCGTCCCGGCTGGCGGATCCTGCGCGACGACCGTGTCGGTCGGGATCGAGGCCCGGGGCACGTCGGCGACCGGACCCGCGACGAGCCCGACCGCCGCGAGCGCGGCCTGGGCGTCGGCGAGCGACAGGCCGAGCACGCGCGGCACCGCGACCGGCGTCTCGCGCACGAAGAAGACCTGCGTCTCCGTCTCGAACAGCGTGCCCGCGCCGCGCACGTGGACCCACAGCAGGTTCAACCCGCGACCCGACGAACCGGCGGGAGTCACGCGCAGGCCGTCCGCCACGTCGACCAGCGCGCGCACGCCCGTCGGCGTGGGCTCGAACAGCGCGGTGATCGGCTGGCCGTTCAGCGTGGCCTGGAGCGTCTCGGGCCACGCGCCGCGACGGAGGTCGACCACGATCTCGACCGGCCGCGCGTCCAGCATCTGGAGCTTGGTCGGCGACACGATCGTCGCGAGCTCCCAGAGCAACGCGCCCGACTCGCGCGACGTGCCGAGCAGACACACGAGCGCGAAGGCCACGCCGAGCGCGCGCGCGATCCGACTCCGTGTCTCGCGGTGCATGCGGTCAGGGACCTCCGGGCAGCGCTTCGCTCGTGAAGCGAATCTGCCACGAGGTCAGTGACGGGCCTACCGAAATCGGCCCTGGTAAGAAGAAGATAAAGTCCGAGGATCAGCGCCCCGCGCGTCGGGGTGCCGCGAACTCAGCGAGTTCGGTGAGCGAGCTGCGTGGCCGCGCGCGGGTCCGTGCTCACGGGCCGACCGAGAGCGTGAGTGCGTTCGCGCCGTAGGCCGCGCTCCAGTCGAGCCCGCCGCCGAGCGGCGGGAAGCTCTGGGTCGCGAACGCGCCGCTGCGCGTGTCGTAGCCGAGCAGGTCGAACGCGTCGCCGGACGACGGCGAGAATCCGCCCAGCAGGTTCACGGCCAGCGTGCCGTCGAGCGCCGCCCCGCCGATCACGTCCACGCGGCCGTACGCAGTGCCGGGAGCGCCCGCGGCCGAGATCCCGATCTCGATCGCACCGGCCGCGGTCTGCGTGTAGCCGCCGGTGAAGGCGATCGTGCCGGTGCTCGCGCGCAGCGTGCCCGCGTTGGTGGTGGCGAATCCGAGCAGCGACTCGCCCGTGCCCGCGGTCTTCTCGAGCGTGCCAGTGTTCGCGAACGAGCTGCGCTCGCCGACGAAGGTGTAGAACGAGCTCTCGTCGCCGGTGATGCGGAACGTGCCGGCGTTCGCGATCCCTCCGCCGTTGCCGAAGGTGATCGCGCCCGCCGACCAGGTCGCGAGCTGGCCCGCGGGGTTCACGATCGTCCGGCCGTCGATCGTCTTGGTCGTGCCCTCGAGCGACATGCCGCCGAGCACGCGCGTCTCGCCCGGGCCCGCCTGCGCTCCCGCGCTCCAGGTCAGCGCACCCGCCACCTCGACCGTGTCCGCGCCCGAGAGCACGCCGCCGCTCTGCACGAACGCGCTCGCGCTCACGAGCGCACCGCTCGAGAAGTTCGCCTCGCCCGCCGTGATCTCGAGCTGGCCCACGCCAGTGACCGTCGACGCCGGGTTGAAGTTCACGGTAGCGTTCTCGACCCTGGTGCCGCCCGAAGCGCCGTAGCTGCCGTTCACCTCGATCGCGCCGAAGGTGAATGCACTGCTGGCCGCGCTGATCGATCCCGAGATCAGGTGCGGGACCGCGATCGGCGAGGTCGCGCCGGCGAGCTCGAGCGTCGCCGCGCCCTCGAACGCGCCGCTGCTCGTACCGCCGCCCGTGAGCGCGAGCGTCCCCGAGTCCGCGCGCACCACACCCGTGTTGTCGAGCGTGAGGCCGAGGTCCGCGCGGCCGCCCCCCGCGGTCTTCTCCAGCGTGCCGGCGTTCTCGAACAGGCTGCGCTCGCCGACGAACGAGTAGAAGGAGGTGCCGTCGAACGCGACACGGAACGTTCCCTCGTTCGCGATCCCGCCGCCTTCGCCGAAGAGGATCGCGCCGTCGGACCAGGTCGCGAGCTGGCCGAAGGCGTTCACGAGCGTGCGGCCGCGGATCTCTTTGGTCGTGCCGTCGAGCGACATGCCGCCGAGCACCTGCGTATCGCCCGGGCCCACCTGCGCGCCCGCGCTCCAGGTCAGCGCACCCGCCACCTCGACCGTGTCCGTGCCCGAGAGCACGCCGCCGCTCTGCACGAGCGCGCTCGCGCCCACCAGCCCGCCGCTCGAGAAGTTCGCCTCGCCGCCCGCGATCGTGAGCTGACCCACGCCGGTCACCGTCGACGCCGGGTTGAAGTTCACGACGGCGTTCTGGACAACGGTGCTCTCCGACACGCTGTAGGCGCCGTTCACCTCGATCGCGCCGAACGTGAACGCGCTGTTCGCCGCGCTGATCGGACCGGAGAGGACGTGCGGGATCGCGGCCGGCGACGTCACGCCCGCGAGCTCGAGCGTCGCCGCGCCCTCGAACGCGCCGCTGCTGGTGCCGCCGCCGGTGAGCGCGAGCGAGCCGGAGTCCGCGCGCACCACGCCCGTGCTGTTCAAGGTGAGTCCGAGCTCCGCGCGGCCCGCGCCCGCGGTCTTCTCCAGCGTCCCCGCGTTCGCGAACATGCTGCGCACGCCGACGAACGAGTAGAACGAGGCGCCGTCGAACACGACGCGGAACGTCCCCTCGTTCGCGATCCCGCCGCCTTCGCCGAACAGGATCGCGCCGTCCGACCAGGTAGCGAGCTGCCCCGCCGCGTTCAGGAGCGTCCGGCCACGGATCTCCTTGGTCGAGCCGTCGAGCGTCATACCGCCGAACACCCGTGTCTCGCCGGGGCCGACCTGCGCGCCCGCACTCCAGGTCAGCGGGCCCGCCACCTCGACGATGTCCGCACCGGAGAGCACGCCGCCGCTCTGCGCGAGCGCGCTCGCGTTCACCAGCCCCTCGCTCGAGAAGTTCGCCTCGCCGCCCGCGATCGTGAGCTGGCCCACGCCGGTCACCGTCGACGCCGGGTTGAAGTTCACGACGGCGTTCTGGACGACGGTGCTCTCCGACGCGCCGTAGACGCCGTTCACCTCGATCGCGCCGAACGTGAACGCGCTGTTCGCCGCGCTGATCGGACCGGAGAGGACGTGCGGGATCGCGGCCGGCGACGTCACGCCCGCGAGCTCGAGCGTCGCCGCGCCTTCGAACGCGCCGCTGCTGGTGCCGCCTCCGGTGAGCGCGAGCGTGCCGGAGCTCGAGCGGACCACGCCCGTGCTGTTCAACACGAGCGCGAGCTCCGCGCGACCCACGCCCGCGGTCTTCTCGAGCGTACCCGCGTTCGCGAACACGCTGCGCTCGCCGCTGAAGGTGTAGAACGACGTGCCGTCGAAGGCGACGCGGAACGTGCCGGCGTTCGCGATCCCGCCGCCCTCGCCGAAGCCGATCGATCCCTCCGACCAGGTCGCGAGCCGGCCCGCCGCGTTCACCAGGGTTCGGCCGGCGAGCCACTTGACCGTCATCCCCTCCAGCGAGAGGCCGCCCTGCGCAACCGTGGTCCCCGGACCGAGCTGGGTTCCGCCCGACCAGGTGAACGGGCCGCGCGCGGTCAGCGTGCCGGGTCCGCGCAGCTCGCCCGCGCCCGACAGGACGAACGCCTGGTGCGCCACGGACGCGTTCGCGAGCTCGAGCGATCCGCCGTCTAGCACGAAGGTCTCGTTGCTGATCAGGCTGCGCACCGAGTCCGTGCCGAGCGAGTGCGTCACGGTGATGTCCGCCGGCACGTCGATGCACGCGTCGTCGGCCGGGCCCGGCACCGCGCCCGTGCTCCAGTTCGCGCCGACGTCCCAGTCGCCGCTCGCGTTCACGGCCCAGCTCACCATCTGCTCACTGCAGAAGGTCACCTCGAAGCTCGCGGTGTCGGGCTCGGAGTCGAGCTCGCCGTCGTTCACGACGAGCTGCACGACGAACACGCCGGACGTGTCGGCCACCAAGCGCGCGCTTTGCGAGGTGCCATCGAGCAGCGTCGGGGTGCTGCCGGGCGGCACCTGCACGAAGCTCCAAGTGTAGGTCAGCGCGTCGTCTTCGAGGTCGGACGAGCCGCTGCCGTCGAGCGGGATCTCGAGCCCGACGATCCCGACGCCGTCCGGTCCGGCGCTCGCGACCGGCGCGTCGTTGATGGGGTCGACGGTGAGCGTGACGGTGGTCGGCCCCGTCTCGACCGTGCCGTCGCTCGCGACGTAGCTGAACGAGTCGGTGCCGTTCCAGTCCGGGTCCGGCGTGTAGACGAAGGAGCCGTCTTCCGCGAGCGCGAGTGCGCCGTTCGCGGCGTCGCCCACGAGCTCCACCGCGAGCAGGTCGCTGTCCGGATCAGCGTCGTTCGCGAGCACGCCGTCGACGGCCGCCACGACCAGCTCCTCGTCCTCGGCCGTCGTGTACGCGTCCGGGCTCGCGGTCGGCGGATCGTTCACGGGGCGGACAATGATCGTGACGATCGCGGGCGGGCCGGTCAGGTCGCCGTCGCTCGCCGTGTAGCTGAAGGCGTCGCTGCCGTTGAAGTTCGCCGACGGCGTGTACGTGAACGAGCCGTCGGCGTCGAACTCGAGCGCGCCGAACGCGGGCGAGCTCGCCAGGCTCGCGCTGACCGGGTCGCCCTCGGCGTCGACGTCGTTCTCGAGCACACCCGGCGCGGCGACGGCGAGGATGCCGTCCTCGTCGAGCTCGTACGAGTCGCCGAGCGGGAGCGGTGCGCTGTTGCCCGCGATCACGATCACCTGGTCGCTGCCGGAACTCGCGCTGTCGGTCACGGTCAGCTCGAGCACGAACGAACCCTCGACGTCGGGCGTGAAGGTCGCGACCGCGGAGCTCGCGCCGGCGATGTCGGCGTCCGTCAGCGCGCTGCCGGCCGGGAGCGGTGGGACGAAGCTCCAGTCGAACGAGAGCGCGGGCGCGCCGCCGTCGGGGTGGTGGCTCGCGCTGCCGTCGAGCGTGACGAGCCTGCTCACGCGGATGGCGACGTCGGGCCCGGCGAGCGCGAGCGGGGTGTCGGCCACCGGGTTCACCGTGAGTGTGACCGTCACCGGCGCGCTCGTCACCGGGCCGTCGGTGGCCGTGTAGCTGAAGGCATCGCTGCCGTTGAAGTTCGCGCCGGGCACGTAGCGGAACGAGCCGTCCGAGAACAGCGTCAGCGCACCGTTCGCGGCGTCGTCGACGAGCGCGACGGTCAACGTGTCGCCGTCGGGGTCGACGTCGTTCGCGAGCACGCCGCCGGCGCCCGTGACATCGAGCGAGAGATCCTCGTCGGTGACGTAGGCGTCGGGCGCGGGCTGCGGCGCGTCGTTCACCGGGTTCACGGTGATCGAGACTGCGGCGACCGCGCCGTCGAGATCGCCGTCGCTCGCGGTGTAGCTGAACGAGTCAGTTCCGTTCCAGTCCGGGTCCGGCGTGTAGACGAAGGAGCCGTCTTCCGCGAGCGCGAGCTCGCCGTTCGCCGGGCCCGTGCCCGCCTCCAGGCTGGCGGTCAGCGCGTCGCCCTCGGGATCGGAGTCGTTCGCGAGCACGCCGGGCGCGGGCACGACCAGCCCGCCGTCCTCGTCGATCGCATAGACGTCAGGCGCCGACAGCGGCGCGGTGTTGCCCGCGAACACCGAAACGAAGTCGACCGAGGCGCTCTCACCGTCGCTGACCTCGAGCGCGAGCACGTAGGTGCCGATCACGTCGGGCTGGAACGAGGGCATGGCGGTGTCCGCGCCCGCGAGGCTCGCGTCGCCGAGCGCGCTGCCGGGCGGGAGCGGCGAAACGAAGGTCCAGCGGTACGTGAGCGGCTGCGGGCCGGCGTCCGGGTCGTCGCTCGCGCTGCCATCGAGCGCGGCGATCGCGCCGACGCGGACGTTCACGTCGGGACCCGCGTTCGCGACCGGCGGCAGATTGGCGATGTCCACGTAGATCGAGACCTCGATCGACCCGACCGAAGAGGTCAGGTCGCTCAGCGTGTACGAGAACTGGTCGAGCCCGGTGAAGCCCGCGTTCGGTATGTAGGTGAACGAGCCGTCGCCCCCGAAGACGTCGAGCGTTCCGTTGGCCGGGCCGCTGCCGCCGACGAGCGTCGCGACGAGTGGGTCGCTGTCCGGATCCGTGTCGTTCGCGATCACACCCAGGGACGGATCCACCGAGAGTGTCTGGTCGCGCCCGGTGTTGTAGACGTCGGGGCTGCCGTTCGGCGGGTCGTTCACGCCTCGAACCTCGATCGTGACCGTCGCGGGTTCGGAGTACGACAGACTGTCGTCGCTGGCGCTGTAGTAGGTGAACGCGTCGACGCCGTAGAAGTCCACGCCCGGCGTGTAGACGAACGAGCCGTCCTCGTTGAACACGAGCGTTCCGCTCGTCGGGTTGCTGAGCAGGATGGCCGTGAGCGGATCGCCGTCGAGGTCGGAGTCGTTCGCGAGCACGCCGGGCGCGGGCACGTCGAGCACGCCGTCCTCGTCCATGACGTACTCGTCAGGGTTCGCGACCGGCGCGCCCGGGTCGCCGCCGACCAGCGCTGTGACGCTGTCGGACACCTCGACCACCTCGCCGACGTCGTTGAGCTCGGTCAGCCGAACCGTCACGGTGTAGGTCGTGTCCACGGTGGGAAGCGCGGTCGCGTTCGTGGATGTCTCCTGCCCGGGCTCGATGCCGCCGTCCACGGGATCAGAGGTCCACAGCACCTCGAAGTCCTGGCCGGAGGCGTCGACATCCACCGAGAGCTGCACGTAGGGATCACCGGGCGACTGCTCGATGCTCGCGCGGATGCACAGGCCAGAGGGCGCGCAGACCTGCCCGGTGTCGATGGTGACGTTCAGGAAGAACGCAGTGTAGCCGTACGGGACCAGGCTGTTCGGATCGGCGCTCGGATTCAGGTAGGTGACCTCGGCCGGGATGGGCTCCGACTCGTACTCCTCCACCGACGGGTCGGTGCACAGGCTCGTGCGCTCGAGGGGGCTCCCGGACGACTTTCCGCCCGTGACGTAGAACTCCTCGAAGTTCTGCGACGAGGCGGAAAGCCAACGGGCCTCCGCGCCCACCCAGACCGACCCGTCGCAGGCGGAGGAGAGTTCGTCCTCGATGTCGGTGCAGCCCCCGGGGGTCACCGTCACGTCGATGTCGGAGCAGAATCCTTGCGGCTCTAGGTCGAGAACGCTGCAGCCCAGCATCGGATACGCCACCACGGCGACGATCGCGAGCTGACAGACGACGCCGAGCGCGAACAGCCAGCGCGCGCGGGCGGCCCGTTCGGTGTCGCGACCCGTCACAGCGCGCCACCGAGCCGGATCAGCAGGCTGTTCCGCATGAACTTCTGCAGCAGGCTGGAGGGCGGGCCGCCGCATGCCGGACCGGGGTCGCTGCTCGCGCGGCGCCCGACGACCTCGATGGTCTGCCCGGCGCTCGCCACCGGCACGCCACAGGGCGCGCCGATCGTCCACACCCCGCTACCGGTGAGCAGGTCGCCGGAGCGGACGAGCGACACCTGTGCGCTCACCGGCACGGGGCACAGCGGCTGGTCGATCTCGCCCGAGCACGAGATCTCGATGCCATCGCCGGTCGCGGTCGCGCTGCAGTCGCTGAAGCCGACCTCCGGGTTCGCGGCCGCCGTCGCCTCGAGCGCCGCGACACCGACCGCGTCCGCGGAGCAGATCGGGTTCGAAGCCGTCATCACGCTGTCGATCGCGCCGGTCGCGGCGTCGCGATAGGTGAGCTTCATGTTCCAGAGGCCGAGCCAGTCGCTCGGGATCGCGACGTCGGGCGGCGGCGGCGCCACGCGCTCCAGCGCGACATTCGATCCGCGCAGGAGCGGCGTCCCGGGCAACGGATCCTGCGCGACGACCGTGTCCGTCGGGATCGAGGCCCGCGGCACGTCGGCGACCGGCCCCGCTACCAGGTCGACCGCCGCCAGCGCCGCCTGCGCCTCGGCCAGCGTCATGCCGACCACCGACGGCACGTCGACCGGCGCCTCGCGCACGAAGAAGACCTGCGTCTCCGTCTCGAACAGCGTCCCCGCGCCGCGCACGTGGATCCACAGCAGGTTCAGCCCGCGGCCGGGCGAACCCAGCGGCACCGCGCGCAGTCCGTGCTCCACGTCCACCAGCGCGCGTACGCCGGTCGGTGTCGGCTCGAACAGCGCCGTGATCGGCTGGCCGTTCAGCTCGGCCTGGAAGGTCTCGGGCCAGGCGCCGCGCCGGAAGTCGACAGCGATCTCGACGGGGCGAGCGTCCAGCATCTGGAGCTTGGTCGGCGACACGATCGTCGCCAGCTCCCAGAGCAGCGCGCCCGCGTCTCGCGGCGAGCCGAGCAGACAGACGAGCGCGACGAACAACCCCGCCCGAAACGGCAGCCGCCGTCGTGTCTCGCCGGCCATCTCGGCCTGGACTCTGACAGAGGACCAGAGACGCGCCTACGCAATTCGGCGTTGGTAAGAAGAAGATAAGATCTGGAGGCTCAGCGCCGGGCGAGTCTCAGGCCCGCGAGCACGGCCGCGGCGCAGACCAGAAACGCGACGTTCTCTTGAACGAGGAGCCCGAAGGCGCGCGCCGCCACGACGGCGAGGAGCAGCGCGATCCGGGCGTCCAGGTAGAACCGGAGAGCCCGCGACGCCGTGGGCGCGGCGGCACGCACACGCTGCAAGCCTTCCCAGATCCATACCAAATCGGTCGGCAGGAAGAGCAGCGCGTTCTCGCTCCACGACCAGTCCGTCCCCCGCGCGAGCACGATCAGGCCCCAGACGAAGAGACCGGCGAGGCCGAACACGAGACCCGCGAGAGCCTGCGCTGCACCGAACGCTCGGGCGAAGCGCGCGCGAACGGTCCGGGCGCCGACCGACAGCGCGAGGACTCCGAGGCCCAACCCGGCCACCAGTGCCCTTCCGGCGTACGGACTTCCGGTCTGGGGTGGCGGCGCGCGCCGCCGATTCAGCGCCCGCGTCGAGGACACGAGCGGCGGCGAGTCCGGCGCCGCGCCGTTGCGCGCGCGCGCGAGCACACCGGCGAGCTGGTCGGGCCGGAACAGCGCGTCCCAGCCCGCCATGCGCCGGTCGTAGGGCGGACCGAGCACGAGGTCCAGGAAGATCAGCGCGTCGAGCCGCCCCGCCTCGCCGCGCAGCGTGAGCTCGCGGATCGTGTGCGGATCCTCGAGGCCCGCGGCGGCGCGGCGCAGCGCGCCGTCGCTGACCCGGTCGAGCAGGTCGCGCAGCCGCGTCACGCAGTTGTCGCGCACGTGGTCGTAGGCGTAGTGGCCCTGCGCCGGATCCTCGCGCGCGAACAGCGCGAGCTCTGCGAGCAGGCGCGCGAGCTGCTCGTCGCGGAGCGCGAGGCGCTGCACGACCACGTCCCGATCGCGCGCGCGCTCGGCGCGAAGGCGCGGCGACCACGGGCCGACGTCCTCGTAGAACAGCGCGCGCGCGTTGAAGAACTCCCAGAACAGGCGCGGGCTCGCCACGTCCGCCATGCCGAGGTCGATCGCCTGGTCGCGTCGCCCTCGGGTGTCGACCACGCGCAGCACGGTGTGCCCGAAGCGCTGCCAGACGGCGTCGCCCGGCCCGATCGTCGCCACCTCGACGACCGTCTGCGCGCGCGCCCGCTGCGAGCGCGAACGCCGGCGCACACGCGGCGAGGCACGCGGCTAGAATCGCGAGCGCGCGATGCCACCGGACTTCTCGCACTACTGGACCTGGGCCGTCGATCCGGTGCTCCTGCGCGTGGGCGCGGCCGAGATCCGCTGGTACGGCGTCTGGTTCTTCCTGGTGTTCGCGCTCGGCTACCCGATCTGGCACCGGCAGATGGTGCGCGCCGGTCACGGGGTCGTGCCCACGAGTCGGATCATCATCTGGTCGGCGGCGGCGGTGATCATCGGCGGTCGGCTGGCGGAGGTGCTGTTCTACTCGCCCGCCTGGTTCTTCGCTCATCCGGCCTCGATCCTCGACGTGCGCCACGGCGGGCTCGCGAGTCACGGCTCGGCGGTCGGCCTGATCGCGATGCTCTTCCTGTACGCGAGACACTACCGCTACTCGCCGATCGAGGTCGCCGACCGCTTCGCCATGCCGGCGATGCTGGGCGCGGCGCTGGTGCGGATCGGGAACTTCTTCAACTCCGAGATCGTGGGCCGGGAGTGGCTCGGCGCCTGGGCGGTGCGCTTCCCGGTGTACAGCGCGCGCAACCAGCTCGACTGGGAGCGCGCCCACGGACCGCTCGGCTGGCAGGCCGTGCCCCTGCCCCGTCATCCGGTCCAGCTCTACGAGGCCGCGGGGATCCTGTGCGTGTTCGCGATCCTGTGGTGGGTCGACCGGCGCACGGGCGAGCGCCGGCCGCGGGGCTTGCTCGCGGCGCTCCTGCTCGTGCTCTACTTCTCGTTCCGCTTCGCGGTGGAGTTCGCGAAGGAGACCGTGGCGTCGCCGCGACTCGTGCCCGACGCCGTGCAGCACGTGATCCGCGTGGCGCCCGAGGCGGGGCTCATGACGGGCCAGTGGCTCAGCCTGCCGTTCGTGGCGCTCGGCCTGGCCGGGGTCGCGCTCGCGCTGCGCAAGCGCCTGCCGCCGACGCAGCTCTCCGCCGCGGACCGCTAGCCTCACCTGCGCGGGCGTCGCTACGCGCGCCCGGCCGGCACCTCGAAGCCGAACAGCTTCGCCGCGTTCAGGCCGAGGATCTTCGCGCGCTGCGCGTCCGTGAGCTTGCTCATCGTGCGCTCGATCGCCTGGGCCGAGTGCGGCCACGTGCCCTCGTGGTGCGGATAGTCGTTCGCCCACAGGAAGCAGTCCTCGAGCCGCCACTCGTCGACCAGGTCGAGGCCGGGGCCGTCCTCCTGGAACGACGCCGCGCCGTGCTGGCGGAAGTACTCGCTCGGCAGCTGCCGGAGCTTGGGGAACGCCCACATGTGGTGCTTCTTGTAGCCCTCGTCCATCGCGACGAGCGCCCAGGCGACCCAGCCGATGCCCGCTTCGATCGACGCGAAGCGCACGCCGGGGAAGCGCTCGAGGATGCCCGACGCGCACAGGTTCACGACCGGCTCGATGGTCGGCGCGAGCGAGTGCGCGACGTAGTTGATCACCGCGCCGCCGTTGCCCTTCGCGGCGCGCGGATCGCGGCCGGTCGAGACGTGGAAGGTCACCGGCTTCCCGGTCGCCTGCACGCACGCCCAG
>Ga0187893_10005482_pt1 | contig 22743 bp, 24 predicted proteins | sample MA1701074metaG_FD_139574 | JGI IMG/M metagenome (GOLD analysis project Ga0187893, IMG submission 139574) | White microbial mat communities from a basaltic lava cave in the Kipuka Kanohina Cave System on the Island of Hawaii, USA - MA170107-4 metaG ...
AGGAATCACGGATGAACGTGGACGAACTCCGACAGGAAGTTGCGAAACTCATCTGGTGGCATACGATTGATCTCGGTCATGGCATCATCACCCCCGGCTCGGATAATTCCCTGTACAAGTTGCAGCAGCTTGGCATTCCCGAGAAGTTACAGGGCATGACGGTCCTGGACATCGGGGCGTCCGATGGATTCTTCTCGTTCGAGGCCGAGAGGCGAGGCGCAAGTCGAGTCCTGTCCGTGGATATTTGGAGCGGCGAACAATGGGGGATGCAGGCAAAGACCAGCTTTGATCTTGCTCGAAAGGCGCTCAACTCCAAAGTAGAGAGCATGGAACTGCACGTGCTCGACCTTTCCCCAGAAAAGGTGGGTGTCTTTGATGTCGTGTTTTTCCTCGGAGTCCTCTACCACATGCGCCATCCCTTGCTGGCACTCGAACGGGTGTTCAGCGTCACTGGGAAGCAACTGCTCCTGGAAACGCACATCGAACGGCTGGGAGGGACGAAACCAGCGATGGTTTTTTATCCCGGAACGGAACTGAACAATGATCCGTCCAATTGGTGGGGACCTAATCCGGCCGCTGTCGAGGCGATGCTAAAATCCGTCGGCTTTCGGAAGGTGGAAAAGTTTCGAGAATATCCCTCAAGGATCAAAACAGGCCTGCGGCACGACCTCAAGAGAGCGATGCCGTTCCTTCACAACAAAGACGTGACCAGAGCCGTCTTCCACGCCTGGCGCCAGCCGACCTGATACAAGCACACCCGTAGATCACTAACGACTTGCAGCTCACATACTATCTGGTGGGATTTTCCTGGTGAACTGTTCTCTGACGGACGGAAGTGTCAGCTACGCTGCTAAGAGATGCGGGACCCGAGAAGGTTTACTTTTTGGCTTGACCCGGGGGTGTCCCGCCTGGAAGGTTCCGGCCGCCGCCGACGGACATATTTGGTGGATTCCCTCCTTTTCCGACCCCGAAGTGTCCACCGTGACCGCCCCCTGCCGTACCACCGCCGGCTCCACCACTGCCACCGCCTCCACCGGTGCCGCCCCCGCCTGTTCCGGAACCCCCGCTGATGCCGCCTGTTCCGTCAATCCCTACAGTGGCCGCTCCTGAGGTGACCGCTGGCGGGGTCGAGGTAGTTTGGATCGCGCTCGCGGATGTCCCGCTACCTTGGGTGATCACTGCCTGGGGGCTTCCTAACGACTGCCCGACCGTTGCACGGATGGCGCTGAGGGCGCTTGCAGCTCGAAGGGTATCCTTTAGGTCAGTCCCTTCAATAGCCTGGCTGACCTTGGAGGGAGCATCCTCCGCAGCCGAGGCTGGCGGGGACGGGGGCTGACCTGCTAGCGCAGTTGAAAACTGGCCTGGATGGACGCTGACTGTCTGCCCGCCTGACGTGAACTCAACGTCCCCTCTGCTACCGATATTCGCGATGCCGCTGACTTCTCCGTCGAGCCACACCACAAAGTAGGTACCGCGCGCCGCCGCCGCCGCCGTGGGCGTGCGCACCTCGAACTTCGAGCCGGCGCCCGTGAAGACTTTTCCCACTAGAGCACGCAGTCTTCCCTGGACTAGGTTCACCACGCTACTCCGCAGGTTCTCGCTCGGGCGATAGATATGCTCGGTGATCTCAATCCGGCTGTGCTCCCCCACGGTTAACAGACTGTCGTCGTCAAAGAGCGCCTTCGTCCGTGACGCCCTCTGCGTCTCAATAATGTCGCGGAATAGGACATCGTCGTCGAGCTTGACCGGGACTGCGCCTGCGGCGTTTGGATGGGCCACAGTCACGTGCCCTTGGATTGCGGTGAACTGACCGATCGCATCCGTCAAGGCGGCTTGTGCAAAGATCCCTGTGCCCGCCAAGGAGAGAGAAAGGACAGCCCCTAGAGTCACGATGCAGGGTTTCAAGGGCATCTTGGAATTCTCGCGGAGAAAGCTCATTAGCGCCTTTAACACCATTTCTAATCTCTTACATGATCTGTGGTCAGGCTTCAAGTGGAATTTCTAAATGACCCTAAGCACGCGGAAAACGGGGTCCAAAAGAAACACTATGGATTCTTTGGCCGTACCTCACCCGTGGTCCGTGGGGCTGACCACGTGAAGCTTTGAATCATCCAACGATCGCCTTCCTTGACTAAGACATAGCGGACCTCGCTGACCTTCCCATCGAAGCCCTCCACGGTGCCGCTGATAGTAGCAACGTTATTTTCAATTTTCCGCGAGAGGAATGTGCTTCCATAATTTTTCGCGACCACACTGTTTGCCCGGACTAGAGCCTCAAAACCGTTCGCCGTCAGCTGCTCCTTCGCCGCTGGGGTGAGATAGTCGTACGCCTGTGCGTAGTTCTCCTTGTCGATTGCTTCGAGCTGGGCACGAATGACTCGGACTGGTTCCAAAGTCCTCCCCCAATACCACCAGCCGGCACCGCAGAGAAGAACCAGTATTATTAACGTCTTTCGCATTCAGTCTGTTTCTTCGCTGAAGACAATCCCCTGATATTTTCTTTTTGACCCGCTCAAGAGAATACGCAAATCCATTTGAAAAATCTATCTTGACCCTCTGATCCGGATACGCCCAGGAAAGCCGTGGCGCAGGACTTCGATCGTGTCACTGTCAAGGACGCTGACCGCCGCTTTCCCCAGATAGTGCTATCCTTACTAGTAGAGGAACCATGTCCGGGTGAGGCACGGGGAGGAATAAGCATGGCGGAACATCGCTTGGGACGCATGAGGACTTCGATGATGGTGTGCGCTGCAGCCATCTTCCTGGTGGGGCTGATTGAGTCTCAGGCAGGCAAGCCCATTTATTCCTATGTTGATGAGCGTGGAAATATAGTGGCGACCGATCGCTTGGAAAATATCCCGGAACGTTATCGTGCCCGGATCAAAGTGACGGAGAGCGCGGACAGTGAGAAGCCGTCGAGCCAAAGCGGAGCACCACCTCTCGCTTCAACATCTCTGCGTGGAGAAGGTCTGCTCTTCTGGCTGATTGACCATCTGCCTCCCAACATGATTCCCGGGATGAGCACCTACCAGTCTGTCATGCTGATCGGCGGCTTTCTCGCGATGATGCTGTTCTATGGCGCCGGCAAACTGACCGGCAGTGCGTTTTTGCGGCTCCTCTCGCCGTGGGCTGTTGGGTTCCTGGGACTCGTCACCCTGTACTTCATGTTTGTGTCCGATCTAGGCGATAAAGTTGCGGCGCGGTCTACCACCAAAAGCAGCGGGAGTCTCATCCACCAATTCCAAGAGAAAAGCAAACACATCGAGGGACAAAAACAAGAGAGACTCCAGCAATTCAAGCAGATAGGCGACCGAGACTAGACCTTAGAGGCGGGACTCGAAACTGACACAGGCTCTGCTACTTCCGGATGACGGGGTCTAGGTTGAAGGCCACGCTGATGCGCGGGGCCTTGCCGGCGTAGGTCCCGACGGCGTGGAATAACCAGCCGGGAAACATGACACACTGGCCGGCCGTCGGCATAAAGGAAATGTTCCTGCCGGCGTCGTGTAGTTCAGGCATGGCGTAGCGCAGATACGGAGCGAGCATCCGAGGCAGACACCCCCGCGGGTCGAAGAGAAGCAGGTCCCCTCCGCACTTGCCGTCTGAGGAAATATCCCCCACATCCACGTAATAGACTCCGGACCAGAAGGTGCCGGGGTGAGGGTGGGCAGCGTTGCTTCCTCCTTTGCGCTGCACGTTGGCCCAGGTTTCGACGAGCTGCCAACTCGGACGACTTCCGCTGAGGTCTGGAGCCCGTTCGGAGAATTCGGTCACTTGCGTGGCGACCTGGATGACGGGGTCAAACAATCCCTTCAACGCCGGGCCGGCCCACTCAAGCATGGAGAGGTCATGTGGAGAGGACCACCCCACTACCTCGTAGTCAGCGTAGGCGGGCGTCGAGGCCTCTCGTTCGAGGATCGCGCGGCGAAGTTCCTGATTGATGTGCTCGTGGTCGGGAATCGTGAAGACTAACAGCGGTGTGGAGAAGATCGGCCGGACGTTGATTTCCAGTTCCTTTGCCATGCTGTGGCTTTCTTGCAATCAGGAAATGGAGAGGGTCACACGCTACTATACAGGAACATGGTGGAGCACCATCAGTACTATGCCACGCCTGAATAGTACCGCAGGATATTCGACACCGAGAGGACGCCGACAATCGTTCCGTCCTGGGTGACCGCGAGATGGCGGGTGGCCTTTTCCTTCATCAACCGCACCGCCTCAATGATCGGCTGGCTGCCCTCGATCGTAATAGGCGGCTTCCTCATGCACAGTTTGACGGGTGTCGTAGCCGGATCGATCCCTTCCGCCACCACCTCCCGGGCTAGGTCTGTATCCGTGATGAAGCCCACATAATAGTGCCCGTCCGCGACCAACAGTGAGCCGATCTTCCATTTCTGCATCAGACGGCTCGCCTCTTTGAGTGTGGCGTCAGCCAGCACGCTGCGGATGTCATTCGTCATGTGTTCGGCAACCTGGGGACCAATCATTGCCTGAGCCAGGCGTTTCTTCTTGGCCGCTGCTGCCCGGCGCGCTTCGAGTTCCGAGATACAGCTCTCCAGCACCCGCTTGCGTTGATTGAGACTTTCCCGATCGACGTCGTGCGCTCCGCTTTCTGGTGCCTCGTCCGGGAAATTGACCAGTCCTGCCGCTTCACCGAGTTGAGCATATTCGTAGGTCTCGACCAGCTCAGAGGTCTCTCCAAGGATCTCTCTGAGCAACCGTTCCGTCTCTACATCAAATTCATCGATGGTCGAAGCAGCTATTCCCTTGCCCTTGGAGAGAAACGGCGTCAAGCGAGCAAGCTGCTGCCGCAGCCGTTCGATGTTCCGATCAATGGACAAGCTACGTTTCGGTCGGGTTGTAGACCGTTTCTGCATAGCCCCCTCCCTTTCCGCGTGTCACGATGATACGCGCCCTGGATAGGATGAGCAAGAGGGGCACTCAGCAGGGGGACGCAAGCAGCACAGGAACTTCTCAGGACAGAGAGGCGGGTCCAATCCTTATTAGATTGCGGTGAGATCTGCCGGGCTCTTCAACGCCCGCGCAGTTTGCCGCGCATTTCCTTGATCATGTTTTCCATGTCTGCCTCGGCTTTGGCCCGCTCAGTCACCAGCCGGTCGAGGTTGTAGGGGCGGGCCGGGGGTTGGGGCTGAGGGGCAGGAGGGGCCTGCGCCGAGGCTGACGGTCCGGGCGTCCCGGACGCAGCCGTCTGGCTCGGCGAACTGGGTATCGGACTTGGCTTTGCCGGAGCCGGTTTGGTGGCGGACGCAGGCAAATCCGTCGGATCTCCCGCGCGATCAACCGTGACCCCCTGCTCGCGCAGCCAGGTCCGCGCCACATCCGATTTGAGCGAAAAACTGATGCTGGTAATCGGCAGGCCGTCTGCGGCCACGCGGGCAATCGCGGTATTGACCCCGATCACGCGCCCTTCTGTATCCAGCAGCGGGCCGCCGGAATTACCTCGGTTCAGACCGGTTTCGGTCTGGAAGACGTGCTTCCCTCTGGTCTTGTTGAAGTTCTCGAACTCCGCGCTGATCACACCTGTGGTCAAGGTCCAGAGTCCCCCTTGCTCCGGATGCCCAATGGCCAGGACTCTGTCTCCAATCCGGACCCGGCTCGAGTCACTGAGTTCCAGGACAGACAGCGAAGCAGGCGTCCCCTCGAGCCGCAACAGGGCCAGGTCCAACGGCTGTGAGAACGCAAGGACGGTCGCTTTCACGCCTCGGGACAAGTCAGTCTTCGGATCGCCAGTCACCCGATCCGGCTTCAAATACACAAAGAGCCTTGGATAGGGCTTGCCCGTTCTTTCCTCCACCACTACATGGGCGTTGGTCAGGACGAGCCCATCCCGCCGGATGATCGAGCCGGTACCCGCGTTTCCTTTATCACCAGTCGTCGAATGGCCCATCACCATAACGACCCCTGGCGAGGCGCTGGCATAGATCTGCTGCGGGGCCAGTTCCGCCGCCTGCACGGTGGCACTCCACAGAATCACGACGACTACGATGCTGAACAGTCGCTGCGTCATTACCATCGCTCCCTCCTTGACTAGGCTGGGCCAGTCACGTCATGGGACGCTGACTATGACCTGCTTGCGGCTGACGCCGCCTGCCGTATCAGCTAGGCTGATTCGCACCGTATGGGTCCCGGAAGGCAACCGCGCATCAGGAATATGGATCCCTTGTGGCGAGCTATAGGGTCGCACGCGATCGGTGATATCAATCGAGAACAGTTTCACCACCATGACCTTGAGGGTGGAGACATCCACCGGCGCGGCGCGAGGCTCGAACCGAATCGAAACCTCAACAGGAACCGGCGTGGACGTTCCGTCATTCGGCTTGAGGAGCTCGATCATCGGTCCTGTATCCGGCAGGTCGCGGCCGATGTCAAAGGGCATTCCCCCTTGCAGACGAGATTGCTCAGGCGGAGCGGGTGGCATAGCGGCTTCTTCCGGCGTGATCAGCCAGATGCCCTGCGCCCGCGCAGTAGGACTCAACGCGGCAAGACCGAGAACAACGCTGCATGTGAGGAAGAGGTGTCTGATGCGCACGGAGCCGTGACTCCTTCGATGCGTCATCGAGTCTCCTTCTTGACTCCTAACCTTCCCCGACGTTGACTCTTGGCTATATCTTAACAGAAGCGAAGGCTGGAAGCTTGAGTGAGAAAATCCGTCGGGAGAGGAAGGTTGTACCTGCCTTTCAAGGAAAGGGTCAAGTCATGGATTTTGTTGGAGGACCCTGCCTATTCTGCGAGCCGCACTCCGACTTCATCAAGATGGCCCAAGAGGTCAGCGGGGTCCTGGTAGACACGGTAGGCGCCGGCACGCTCAAGTTCTTCCCGCCCGTAGCCACCTGAAAGGAGGCCGACTCCAAGCGCCCAGGCCCGTCGGGCAGCGAGCATATCCCAGACGCTGTCACCAACGACGACGCACCGGTTGATTGGCACGGCGAGGCGCTGAGCAGCAGTTAAAAACAGATCGGGGTCCGGCTTGGCATGGCGCACTTGGTCACGCGTGACGACCGGCACGCGCTCGCTGAGGTTCAACAGTTTAAGCGTGCGCCGCGCACTCTCCAGCCGTCCACTTGTCGCGATCGCATGCGGCACCTTGCGAGCCGACAAGTGGTCCAGCAGCTCTTGCGCGCCGGGAAGGAGGCGAAGAGAGGCAGCCTGCCGTTTGTACACTTCCCCATGCAAGCGCTGGATGCGTTCTGTCACCTCTTGATTCACAGGGTGACCGATCTCTCGAAGGGCGGCGTTCAACAGTAGCCCGCCGCTCATTCCGATCTGACGATGAATCCGCCAGACTGCGAGGTCAATCCCTTCAGCCTGGAAGGCTTCCTGCCAGGCCAGCACATGCTGGTAGACACTATCCACCAGGGTCCCGTCCAGATCGAACAAGAAGGCCAGGCTATCGCTTGGCGGCAACCCTCTCGACTCCATCCTCAACCCAGGTTGTGATTATGATTCCATGAACAACTGATCCGGATAACACCAGCGCCAATTCTCTCCTGGCTCGAACGACCTGATGATCGGATGTGAGGTCTTGTGATAATGCTTGGTGGCGTGCTTGTTCTTTGATGAATCGCACCAGCCCACGTGGCCGCAACTCAGGCAGAGCCTCAGGTGCACGCACGTATCACCTTTCGCTAAGCTGCCCCTTGTCCTCTAGTGCATTGCGAAGTGTTTGACCGCGGCCATAAACCCACCATCAACACGGAGGTTTGCCCCGTTGATGAAGTCTGCCAATGGACTTGCGATAAACGCGACGAGATTCGCGACATCCTCCACACGACCCAGCCGATCGGTCGGGCTATAGAGCACTTCTTGGCACAAGCGCCGTTCGATGCCTTTCCAATCAGCATCCCATCCGCGCTTCTCCGCCACATCGCGCCAGACGGTTTCCGAATCCGGTGTCACAATCGGTCCGGGACTGATCGTGTTCACCGTGATGCCGCTGTGCGCGAGTTCATGGGTGAGACTCATCGTCAGATTCACATTCGCCGCCTGGGTGGCGGCAAAGTCGGCCAGGTTCGCTTGCGGTTCAGCTCCAACTCCACCTGAAATCTGGATGATGCGACCCCAGCCGCGATCGCGCATTTGCGGCGCCATCAACCGAACCATCCGAACGAGCGACACTACGTTCTTGTTATACATGTCGCTCCAATCCTTGGGCGTCGCACTGAGCCAGCCATGCTCAGGAAAGACTGAAGCCTGATGGATCAAGATTTCAACGCCGCCATATGCGACCATGGCGCGGTCAGCGACATGTTCAGCTCCTTCGTCTGTACCCAGATCGCCGAAGGCCACGCTAGCCTTGCCGCCGCTGGCTGAAATCTCTCGCACGATGCGGTTCACTTCCTCACTCGGGCCATGCATGACGACCGCCACGCTTTCGTGCGCGAGTGTCTGGGCAATGCCTTCCCCGATTCCTTTGCTGACCCCCGTGACTAAGGCTCGCTTGCCTTCCAGTTTGAGATTCATGACGAGCTCCTCCTCTCAGCGATCACCTTAAGAGGAAAGGCAGGTAGGGTACTGGGCAGCCTAACTCGTCGTGCCCTATCTGCTCACCGCATCAGATGAGTAATTTGAGGCTGGTTCGGCTTTAACTGAGACAAGGATGCGCCCAGAACAGACCTGTTCTCAAGCTAATTTTTAACGGATGAGATCCGCCTGTATATTGGCAGGTTATCCAGAGTACCGTACTGAAGTAGGCTCAAGACTTCACGTCTTGGCTCGTCGCTCGCTAATGCCGAGGCGGAGCGCTTCGACGTCTAATTCGTGTTCGAGACGGTGGAGCAGTTGATCGCTGATCGTACTGTCGTTTCGCAGGCTGATCAATGCCAGGCGTGCATTCGGATTTGATGGTGCTGGAGCCAGCGAAGCGCTGCAGATGAACTAGCAAGACGCTGTCCCAGGCTCAGGCGGTGGCGACGGCCGGCTCCGTCGCAGGATGTCGCGCTTCCAATGGGAATTCCCGAGCCCGCCAGGCCTCGATTCCTCCGGCCAAAGGCCTGACTTTGGTGATGCCCTTGCTGCGCAACAAGAGCGCCATCTTGGCAGCGGTCGCTTCATTCGGGCAGGCGCAGAACAAGACCACGTCCCGGTGCCGTGGAATCTCATCGTGGCGATGTTCGAGCTCTTCCGCCGTCATCCGAATCGCACCCGGAATGGTGTAAGGGTCCGCCTCGTGATCCAGCGTGCCGCGCAGGTCCACGATGAGGAGGTCACGCCTCTCGTCCATTATCTGTTTCAACTCGTCCACGCTGATGCGGGCGATCCGCAACTGACGCAGCAGAAATTGACGATGGAGATATTTGTACATGATATACGCACCCAGAGCTCCGGCCAGGATGAACGCCGCCGACGCACCCACCTCCGCATGCTGCATGGCGATCCGCTCGATCTGATCGGCAAACAAGTAGCCCGGTGCCACGAAGGCAATCGTCCACAGCAACGCGCCCAGGCCGTTGTAGATGAAGAACCGTCGCCCACTGACCCCGAACAAACCGGCGAGGGCGGGAGCGATCGTACTCAACCCGAAAATAAATTTGGCGATGACCAGCGACCGGACACCATGCCGCTCGAAGAGCGTCTCCGTCCGGCGCACGCAGGAATCCGGTTCCAACGAGATACGGCAAAGCAGCATCAGAGCCTGTCTGCCACGATGGCGCCCCAAGTAGTACCAAGCTAGATCACCCCCGAAACACGCGAGGACTGACAGGCCGATTGCTGCCGTCAGATTCATCTTTCCGGCGCCGGCCAAGGCACCCGCCGCCAGCAGGACCGGCACGGCTGGGATCGGCAACCCGATCTGCTCGACAAAGACGACGGCAAAGAGCACCGCCTCGCCGTGCTCGAATAGAAATGCGATCGTTTCGTTCACTCGGGTCTCCCGCACCCTTCACGCACTGCCACAGCCACGCATCATCGTCGGACTTACTTCTCTATGTCGAACCCATCGTTCTTCCACCAGCGCCAGCCGCCTTCGAGCTCCATGACTGGATACCCCTTGCTTGCGAACTCCACCGCAGCCGTTGCGGCCAGGTGACAGACGTGAGAGTAACAGTAGACCACGTTGATCTTGTCTTTGCGCAGTGTCGCCTTTACGACCTTGGCGTCATGCCACTGGTCCTTAGGCAGATTGACCGAGCCGGGAATGCGTCCTTCAGCGTAATCCTCAGCCGCACGCACATCCACGATGTTCACCGGCTGGCCCTGTTGGGCCCACCGTTCCAGCTCCACAGGGCCAGTAGTAAAGGCCATCTTGTCCTGAAAGTATTTCTTGGACTTCGCCGCGCTCGGAATCTTCAGCTTTGTTGCGGTTGCCATGTTTGCTCTCCTTGATCGATGAACGTTAACGGTTATAGACGCAGGGGCTTGATTGGCGAGAGGACTGCCGTCGGGTTCTTTTTCCAGATCGCTTCGCTGGCATCCACGTAGAGCTCGACTTCGTTGCCGTCGGGATCACGAAGATACAGGCTCTGGCTCACCGTATGGTCACTCATGCCGCTGATATGGACGCCTGCCTGCTCCAATTCCTTCTTGGCTGCACGGAGTTCCCCCAAGCTATCTCCGATCTTGATCCCGATGTGATAGAGCCCCAGCCTATGACCCGATGGTGGCGCTGGGGCGTCCCCAACCTCAATCAAGAGCAGCTCGTGATGGGTTCGGCCTGAGGTCAGGGCGGCCGCCGCGCCACCGAAGATGCGCCCGACCTCTTTGAAGCCGACCAGGTCCCGATAGAAGGCAAGCGATTGTTTCAGATCTTTCACATAAAAGACCACATGGCCAAGGTAGCGCGCTTTCATCGTCGTGTCTCCACGAGCCGTTGCAGGTGTGTGTGCATCTCGGCAGCCGGCAAGCGTTTCCGGTCGCCATGTCCGGGCAGCACCCATTCAAAGCGATAGGTCAGCAGTCGGGAGAGCGAGTCCAGGAGCTGCGGTCTGTTCCAGACCAACTGTTCGGGCGCACCGAGTGTGCCCGTCTCGCGATCCCACCAGAGGTGATCCCCTGAGAAGAGATAGCGCCCGTCATACAGAAGCGCCATGCTGCCGGCGGTGTGCCCCGGGACCGGAATGAGTTGCATCTGGGACGTGACGGCAACCGGCTCTCTGCCCTGGACCAGCCGCTCGGCGTCCGGCATTGCCTCCGCATCTTCTGCGTGAATGATCCGCGTGGCTTTGAAATGTCGTGCATACTGCGCAGCGTCCGCGACATCATCCTCATGACTCAGGAAAACGTACCGGATGCCGCCCATCCGCTCGAAGGTCTCGACCAGATGCGACACGTACCGAGGCGAATCCACCAACCAATTGCCCTCAGCGTGGCGGACGAAATAACTGTTCGCACCGAAGGACTTTTCGGAATTGAACCCGTTGTAGTAGACGCGACTCTCCAGATGGAGCGGAAAGCTCTCCATCGCCTGGAGCAGATGCATCTTGTCTTTCTCAACCGTCCCGATGGACCCAACCGGACAAGCGATGAGCGCCCGCCAGGCGTCCTGCCGCTCCGGTTCGGTTTCGGGTTGGCGGTAGACCGATGAATATTCGCCCTTTTCCTGAAACGTCGTCGGGGCCAACTGCCGGCAGGTGTCGCAGTTGATGCAGGTTGAGTCCACGAAGAAATCGCCCACCACGTTGGTCGAGAGCTTCTTCTTGAGATCAGCCATGTCTTATACCTCTTGCCCTGCTCCGTGATGGTGAGCATGGACGACCGCATGCCCCCGACCCCGGCTAATGAGCCAACGGTTCACCGGTAACGCGGCGACGAAGGCCAGGGCTAACGACAGCGCCAGGCTCACCCAGAACAGCAGGCTGGAGAGCCCCGCGTCCATTGCGCCGGGAACGGCGAGCACGACTGCATTATCCACGATCTCCATGACCGTGATCGAGAGCGTATCCGACGCGAGGGCCAAGCCCATAGCCGTCTTGAATGCGATCCCGCCGGTCAGGAGCGGCCAGAGGGTCAGCGAGTAGCCGAACAGAAAGGCCAGCGCGACGGACAGGGCGATGGTCGGGACGTTGCCCCAGCCGAGCGCCAGCCCGATCACCAATCCCAACACTTCGCCGATCGCGCAACCGGTCAGACAATGCACTGTGGCCGAGAATGCGAGATGGTTGAGCGAGGCGCTGGCGTTATGGCCAGACTGGTGGTTGTGATGGCTCTCATGTTCCTGGTGCTCGTGAGCGTGGGTCATGGATTCCCATCCTTTTGTTCTTCCGTGCTCAGCTCGTTTCCCAGATCAGCACTTCAGCCCCAGAGCCAGCATCTGCTGTCAGACGAGGCGAGCCGACCGCAGTCAGCCGCACGGCGTCGCCGGTTCCCAGAGCTCCCACTCCTTCCAACGTCGTAGACCCCTTGGCAAGATAGAGGTGTACGAATCTGGCATCCGGGATATTCACAGACTCGCCCGGCTTGAGACGCCCACCCCAGAGCACAGCCCCCCGTTGCCGGATGGAAATCGCGGCCTCATGACCGCGGCCTGAGGCAATAGATACAAGCCCACCGCGATCAAGTTGACTATTGATGTCTAGCTGCTCATAGCTTGGGGTGATCCTCTCCGTGTCAGGGAGCACCCACATCTGGACGAGATGCACGTCCTTGTTCTGCTGTGGGTTCATCTCCGAATGCCAGATCCCTGTCCCCGCGCTCATCCGCTGCGCGAGTCCAGGATAGATGATACCCCTGTTCCCGACCGAATCCTTGTGCTCCAGCTCCCCATCCAGCACCCAGGTCACGATCTCCATATCCTGGTGCGGATGGGTCATGAATCCGGTTTCTGGGTTTATGACGTCATCATTGCTCACAAGCAGCAGCCCGTGATGCGTATTCCGCGGATCATAGTGTCTACCGAAGCTGAAGCTGTGATAGGAGTCGAGCCAGTTCATCTTTGTATGGAACCGCTCGTGACGACGACGAATGTCAAGCCCGGCCTTGCTGATCCGGTTTTCCTCTGTCGCTTTCATAATTGAGCCCTTCAAGAAGTCTGATCACTTCGTCAACCGCTTCGAGATCAGACCATCCACCGACCACCTGCCTGATCCGGTGAGGACCAGGGCCACGCTGATCCCGAGCACAAGCAGGTGATACTCATAGCCTTCACCCGCCTGCTTGCCGGACCAGTTCATGAAAAAGCCGTGCGGCCAATGGACCAAGTTGATCGCACCCAGCATGATGACACCGATGCTCGCTGCGCTGAACCGCGTCAGGAAGCCCACGAGCAGCCCCAGGCTGCCGAAGAATTCCCCGATGATGATCAGGAAGGCGATGAGCCAGGGGAGATGCATTGTTTCTGTGAAGAAGTTCAGCGTCCCGGAAAAGCCGAATCCGTTGTACCAGCCCAACAGCTTCTGGGCTCCATGCGGAAACATGACGAACCCCAGCGTCAGCCTCAGGATCAATCCTGACCAGGCATCATCTGTCGCGAACAGTGTCTTCATGTCATCCCTCCTCTGCTTTGGCTTTCGATTCCTCAGTCACAATGCTGAGTTCCATCTTGTCCGCGCGCCGAATGACCGTCAGTATTGACGGCAGGCCGAGCTTTTCCTCTGCGAGCAGCCGGTGCAGGTCATCAATGCCGGCCACAGGCTGACCGGCAAATCCGATGATGACATCGCCTTCCAGCAGACCTGCTCGTTGCGCCGGGCTGTCAGGTTCAACAGTCACGACCAGAATGCCTGTCTCGACCGACAATTGATAGTAGCGGACCATGCGCCGAGGCAGCGGTACAGTTTGCCCGCCCACCCCGATATAGCCACGCCTGATCCTGCCGTCCTTGATGAGTCGTCCCGCGACAAACTTGGCTGTGTTGATACCGATGGCAAAGCAGATGCCTTGAGCCGGCAGAATGACCGCTGTGTTGACGCCGATGACCTCTCCACGCGTCGTCACCAGAGGCCCGCCCGAGTTGCCGGGGTTCAGCGCAGCATCCGTCTGGATTACACTATCGATCAGTCGACCGGACGTGGATCGGAGCGATCGTCCGAGCGCACTCACCACCCCAGCGGTCACCGTGAACTGGAAGCCATAGGGATTTCCGATCGCGACGACCAATTGTCCCGCTCGAATGGCCTGGGAATCGCCCAACGAGACAGCAACCAGGTTGGGCGCATCGATCCTGACCACCGCCAGGTCGGTGTCTGGATCGTCGCCGATCAGATCTGCCTGAAACCGCCGGCCATCCGAGAGGGTCACTTCGATCTTGGTGGCCTGATGCACGACATGGCTGTTTGTCAGGATAAACCCATCGGGCGTGAAGATAAATCCGGAGCCGTTGCCACGCATCTCCTGAGGGCGACGTAAATCGGGCGCACGCCGGCGACTCGGCTGGTGGTGAACTTCGATGTTGACGACCGAAGGGCTGACCCTCTCCGCCGCGGTGATCACCGCTTGCGAATAGGCGTCAAGAAGCTGGTCATCGGTAGGGGCCGTCTCAGGCAGACGGATCTCTTGAGTCGGCATATTGTCTCCTGCCATCAGTCGGAGAACCCGCTGCATGGCAATCCCGCAAGTGTGAGAACCTAATTGACCTTGATAATATAATTCTAGTTAGAACAATATCAAGCGGGGAAGGTAATTTTTCTTTGCTGGCAAATACCTCTGTCAAACCAATCGCTTAGAACCTCTCCGGCAAGTGACGGAGAACGAAGACAGATGGGATGACAGCGTGCAACCGTCCAGGAGTCTTCGAACGGATGAATCGGGCGAACGGCTTTATCCCCTGGGACAAGACAACGAGAGAGGTTAGTGACGGCTATAAAAAGCCGCGATGGTCTGCGCCACGTGGGAAAGGTGGTCGTCGGTGAGCTCGGCGTAAATAGGCAGCGAGAGTGCTTCTTCTGCTGCGCGCTCGGAGACGGGGAAGGCGCCTTTCCGGTATCCAAGCTCTTGATAGCAGCTCTGCAGATGCAGTGGCACGGGGTAATACACTTCCGTTCCAACACCCTTGTCCTTCAGATACAGTCGAAGTTCATCCCGATTCTGCGCACGGATCGTGAACTGATTAAAGACGTGGTGATTTCCCGCGTCGGTCCTGGGCAAAGTAACCCGCTCCAGCAGGTTTGCGTCCCTGAACAACTGCTCGTACCGGACCGCATTCCGTCTCCGCCCTTCTGTCCACCGATCCAGGTAATTCAGCTTGACGCGCAGGATGGCCGCCTGCAGCCCATCCAGGCGGCTATTCATCCCTATCAGTTCGTGCACATAACGGACCCGGCTGCCATGGACACGGAGCATGGCCACCGTCTCGCTCAAACGACTGTCGTTCGTCGTGACCAGGCCGCCATCGCCGAACCCACCGAGGTTCTTGGACGGAAAGAAACTAAAGCAGCCGAGATCCCCGAGGACTCCCGCTTGAACTCCTTTTCTGGACGCCCCGATCGCCTGGCAGGCGTCTTCGATCACCCGGACTCCATGGCGCTTGGCAATGTCACGAATCGCTTCCATCTCGGCACATTGCCCGTACAGATGAACGGGAATGATTGCCTTGGTGCGAGCGGTCACCTTCCCTTCGATCTGGCTCGGATCCATGTTGAAGGTCTCTGGGCGAATGTCCACGAAGACCGGCTTGGCGCCGAGCCTGGAGATGGATCCGACTGTCGCAAAAAACGTGAAGGGCACCGTGATCACTTCATCGCCTGGCCCGACGCCCAGCGCCATCAATGATAACAAGAGCGCATCGCTCCCCGATGCCACGCCGACGGCGTGCGACGTCCCGACATAACGGGCCAGCGCCTGTTCCAGTTCAACCACCCGTGGTCCCAATATAAACCCCTGCTCGTCGCACACGGCCTCGATCGCGGCCATGACTTCTCCTCGTATCTGACGGTACTGCGCCTTCAGGTCCAGCAACGGAACGACCACAACTCCCCCTTTCTAGGAAATCGACCTGTTCTCATGGAAGGCATCGCTTCCAACCGCACGCTTTCTATCGGACAGCAGCCCAGCATAAAGCTGTTCATATTGCTTCACCATCTCGTAGATGTCGAATTCGCTTGGCAAAATGCCTCCATTGCGACGCAGCAGCTCACGATAATCTCTGTCCGTCAGTATCTGACAGATTCGATCAGCCAGACCTTGTACATCACCGGACTCACAGAGCCAGCCATGATATCCTTCGACAATCGCCTCTGCCGCACCCCCCACTCGCGTAGCCACAACGGGGAGACGACTTGTCCTTGCCTCTAATAATACACGTGGCAGACCCTCCCAGTGGGAAGTCAGGAGGAATGCGTCCAAGGCTTGCATCAGGCCCGCAACATCCCGACGCCAGCCGACGATCTGGACTCGGTTCTCCAGCCGAGCGTTCTGAATCTGTTCCTCGACGGCATGACGGAGTTCGCCATCCCCAACAAGCACAAAGCGAGCCGACGCAATCCTGGAGCAGACAAGAGTCGCTACCCTCACAAAGTCCTGTGGAGCTTTTTGGGGCTTCAGGCATGCGACCGTCCCCACGAGGAGTTCTTCTCTCCCCACACCCAACTCCGTGCGCAACTGATCCCGATCGACCTGTGAAAGAGAAGCCTGGAAACGGCGCGGGTCAATCCCCGGACGGATCAGAGTCACTTTATCCCGAGAAAAGAGACGCCAACGGAGACCAGCCTCAATGTCGGCCTTGGCCACCGCGACCCAATGTGTCGTCACCAACCCGGTGAAGCGTTCTAGAGCAATAAGCAGGTGACGGAACAAGGCAGGCTGTGTTGGCGTGATGCCAAACCCATGGATCGTGTGGACAATAACAGGAATGCCGGCCAGCCATGCGGCCCAACGGCCAAGAATCCCGGCCTTGGAGCTGTGGGTGTGGACAACACTCGGCCGCAATCGGGAAAGGAGATGCACCAGCATGATCAGGGCTTTCAGATCCCGGATCGGCCGAATCTCACGACACAAAGTCTGAATGATTACGACCTCGACTCCTGGGAGAGCCATCGCCTCCGTGGTCAACAAGCCGTCGGGACCGCAGACCAGCACTGGCCGGAATCGCGTACGATCAAGGTGAGCTACCGTGAAGAGAGCGACTTCCTGGGCTCCTCCGAGCTCGAGCTTGGTAATAATGTGACAGATAGTGTGCACAGCCGAGTCCCGCTCGTACTGATTTACGACTCAATTGCTCATCACTGTCGCAATTGTTCAGCGAGCTTTTTCCCCTGCGCCATGGCATCCTCCATCGAGCTGTGTTCCCAGCGGCCGTAGCGGCCGATGGAATAAATGCCGCGACGCTCGAGCTCTTCGAGTATCGCCGGCAGGACGCGGGCCCTGTGCTTGTCGAACAAGACATAGGCATAGCAGATATCCCGAACATCGGCTACGACGATCTCGTCCTCCGGCCTGAGGATGCCGGCCCGTTCCAGTCCCTCACGGATTTGCTTGAGCAAGACAGCAGGCGCGATGACTTTTGTTGGCTGGTGAGAGACCTCGACGTAGAGAGAGCTGCAGCCTGGTCGCCCCAGCGTAGGCGAAAAGTTCATGGGAAATCCCACCCGATAAAAGGGATACTCCGGCTCCGGAAAATAAATCCAGTGCTTATCGGAAACGCGTTCCCGTGCCACACCAAGATTGACGTTATAGACCGAGACACAGCGCAGCCCGGCGGCCGCATCACGGATTGCTCGGGGAAGATCCGTACAACAGCGAACCAGTTCCGGGATCGGGATCGTGGAAATGAGAGCCTCATAGTCTTCTCTATGCCCATCCTGAAACAGGGCCCGCCGACGCCCTGTGTCAACCTCGACGAGCTCGCAGCCACAGGTGATCTCTCCCACAGCAGGCAGGAAGGCTTTGGGTAGGACTCCTATCCCTCCTCGGACCGGATACAGAAAGGAGGGGTTGTAGCCGAAGGCCTTGTCCTTGATCCCCAATGCCCCGTTCACCACATCCTTGAGCTCAGGCTTGGGGACCAGCCACGAAACCCAGTCCGACGTCAGTTCATCTAAAGACACTTGCCAGAGTTTTTCGTTGAATGGCACCATAAAATGTTTCGCCATCCCCTCACCGAGGTTCTCCAGAATCCAGGCTTTGAAAGAACGGTCTTCCGACTGGGTGGAAGGGGCGGACGGGTGAGCCAGCGTGGCGATAAAGCCCAGCAGACATTCGCGGACCACCTCGGGAGGCAATCCATAGGTATTCACTTGGAACGGATATTCGGTGTAGGTCCGGTGGGAGTAGATAAACGAGCGGCGGATATGCTTTTCCAAGCGACCAGCCAGGAGGCCCTCAACGAGGGTCCTGATCTCAGCCTGACGGAAGTGCAGGAGGTGCCCGGTCATATCGAAGGTAAACCCGTCCATCTGATAGGACCGACAGAGGCCTCCCGCCTCTTTCTCCTTTTCGAACAGCCGATACGGCACGCTGGTCAGATGATACGCTGCGCTCAGGCCGGCGAGGCCAGCACCGATGATGACGATCATGGGGCCCTCCGCGCTGGCTCCGGAGAGGGTTCTCGCTGAAGCATTGTCTGGGACGGCCGGGACATATCGATGCGCTTCAGCCAGATGGCAGCCATGACCAACAGTGCCATTGTGGCACCCACGAGGACCAGCGCCGTCTTCATGGCCAGCATCATCATCCCCAGCGCTGTCCCACCCAGGACAAACGCCGCTCCATAACTCACCATGACGACTTGAGGAACCGAAAGACGCCAGTGTCGTAGCCGAAGAGCGAAATGGTCATGACTCCCAAGGAACATTGGAATCCCCCTGAGGCGGCGGATATACATGACAAACAATGTGTCAAAAATCGGCACACCCAGAATGAGGACAGGCGCCAGCACCGCGACCGGATGCACCGCTGTATACTTCCCGATCATTGCCAGGGCCCCCAGCATGAGTCCCAGGAACAAGGACCCGGCATCTCCCAGATAGATCTTCGCGGGATAAAAGTTGTACCAGAGAAATCCGAGGAGACTCCCGGCAAGCGCCGAGGCCATGACCGCGACGAGCGCATCGTGATTCACGACCGCCACGACGAAGAGCCACCCGCACGCAATCAGCCCGACGCCTCCGGCCAGCCCGTCCATGACATCAACGATATTGATGGCATTGATGATGCCAACCATCCACACGACCGTAAGCAGGAGGTCCAGCCAGTCCGGCAGCGCCGCGATTTCGATACGGATCCCGCTTCGGATCAACACAAACACCGCGATGAGCTGGCCGATTAGTTTAGGCCATGGCTTGAGGACGCCGAAGTCGTCGATCAAGCCCAACATGACCACAAGGGTCCCGCCGAGGACCACCCCCAAGGCGTCCTGTCTAAATTCGAAAGTCAGTGCCAAACTGATGAGAAACGCCAGATACACAGCCAGGCCGCCGAAGTAGGGCACCGGCTCGGCCTGGAGTTTGAGCCGCCCATCAGGGCGATCCACGATGTTGAATTGGAGTGCGGCGCGACGCGCCAGCGGCACCCCATACAGGGCCAAGAGCAGCGCAAGGACAAAGGTGAGTGCGTACAGTAACACCGTTAGCTCTCGCTCCGGCCCAGTCGCCTATAAAGCTCGTCCAGATACGCACGATAGCGATCTTCTGAATGCCGCTCCTCGACACGACGACGCGCAGCCTGTCCCAGACGGTCACAGCGCTCTGGATCTTTCAGAAGGCTGATGACGGCTTGGGCAATCTGCTCAGGGTCCGGCTTGATTCGCACTCCCGTCGTTTCATCCACCAGTTGCCAGGTCAAGCCGACATCTGTCGCCACCGTGGCCGTACCACAGGCCATCGCTTCCAAGATGCTCTGGGAAGGATAATTGTCCAGTCTCTGCAAGGACACGAACACGCGTGCCCTGCTGAGCACCGGCGCAAGGTCTGCGTGAAAGCCAGTTTCGACTAGGCCACGCAGGTGCATGTGGTCCAAGGCCTGTTCAACCAGTGGACGAAGTGGCCCCTCTCCCAACAAGAAGCACCGGGCACCTGGAACCGCCTGAAGGATTGTCGGCACGGCTTCAAGGAAGAGAAGAGGATTCTTCTCTTCAATCAGGCGGCCTGCAAAGACCACCCAGTGTTCTTTCTTCGGATCCGGCTGATAATGGTCCAGGTCAACCACACTCCCAGGTGAGACAGTAATCTTCTGGTCGAAATGTCCGCGCTGGACCAAATCTTCCCGTACTCCCTGCGTCAGCGCATCGATCACGGCGCACCGGTCGAGAGCGATCTGGTAGATGGGTAAAGCCCAGGAGGCGCCAACATGCCCAGCCAGATTACGGTGCATCAGCGAGATCACCATTCGATGGTCAGGACGAAGCAGCATCAGCGGGAGCGCCACATATGGCCCGCCCAAGGCAAGATGAAACATGCAACGGGGAGCCAACGAATATCGAGCCAGAAGAAGACCTGCGAACAGAAGATAATCCAGCTTCCGCAGCCAGAACCCCAGTCTACTCTGCTGCAGGCCCATCCATCCTGTTAGCAGTTCCAAGGGCTCAACGAACTGCCACATCTGTTTCACCGGTCCCGTCACTACACCCGCCTCCTTAAGCTTCCGCCAGAGGCCAGCATTGACAACCAGCATCGTGTTGACATCTTGATCGGCCATGCGCGCAAACAGCCGGCCAAGCCGTCGCTCTGCTCCCCCGACGCCAGTGTTATTGATCAAGACGAATACGCGGCGCATGGTTGCGCGTCCAGGAAATTTCGGCACCAGAGTTCCAGGTTCAGCCACCGCCAGATTATGGAACTGATGTTCTTCAAGCCAGCTACATGGGCATCAAACTCTTTCAGTGCAACTGTCACGTCCAAATACCCTCGTGCGCGGGTGCGCGAGTCCATGAGTATGTCTTGCACTACGCTCCGAAGTGACGTCCTAAACCAGACATCTTCAGGAGTCACAAAACCCATCTTATCGACCCGCCAGCGAACCTGGTCTGGCACTTCCCCTTCCATGGCATCTCGGAGAAGCATTTTCGTCCAACCGTTTCGGATCATAAGCCCGGTGTCCAAGCCATAGAGAAACTCGACCAAGCGGTAATCCAGAAATGGCAGGCGGGTTTCAATCCCAAACGCCATAGAATTCCGGTCTTCATAATGCAGGAGCGCGCGAAGTCCGTTACGCGTAAGGAGCTGGCGTTGCAGAGTGTGGACATAAGAGTGACAGATCGCCGGCTCTAAAGAATTTTCTGCCCACTCCCGCCGAAAATCACCAGCGATCCAAGCTACGCTTCCGGTCATCCGGCCTCGAACTGCACGGATGAGATGCCGTGGCAACAGTGCTCGCGCTAGGTTCGCTGGGATGTGCGGCGGGATAGCCCCATGCAGTCGACGATAGCAAGCCAGCTCTCGCATCAGGCTCAGCCACCGTCCCTTGGCAACCAGATCAGCGAAGAACGCTCCGAAGATGCCATGGTAGCCACACAGCAACTCATCGGCTCCTTGCCCGTCCAGAAGCACTTTGATGCCTTGCTGGGACGCCAACCGCATGACGTTCCATTGGGCGAAAATACTGGTCGAGCCAAAGGGTTCATCCTGCTGCCACACCAATTTATCCATCGTGACGACCAGTTCCTTCGGATCCGGAAACACATAGTACGGTTCTGCACCGGTCCGCTCGATGACCGGCCGGATAAACCGTCGCTCATCATAAGCTGGATCTTCAAAACACGACGAGAAAGTTTTCTGTCGTTCCCCGATGAGCTGCCGTGGGACAACCGTGTCGCCAAACATGAGCTCATTCGCGACACAGGTAATGGATGACGAATCCAGCCCACCGCTCAGGCAGGTCCCGATAGCCACGTCGCTGCGGAGACGCAGGCGAATAGCGTCGCGAAACAAATAGGCAAACTGTTCCGCTGCATCTTCGGGCACTCGTGGTCCTACCCCGTTCTCATTCGGCAGATCCCAATAACGAGTCAAGGTCAGCCGGTTACCATCAACCGTCAGATAATGGGCCGGTAGGAGCTGAGCAATGCCTTCGAAGAATGTCCCATCCGAGTAATCCAGATAGGCGCCGTCCAGGTAGTCAAAGACTGCCCGTTCATTCGCTCTTGGCCGAGGCATAGCCGGAAGCAGCGCTTTTATCTCTGAGGCGAATGCGAACCGCTTGCCATCCCAGAAATAGTAGAATGGTTTCACACCAAGCCGGTCGCGGGCGCAGAAAAGTCGGTGACGTTCACCATCCCATAGTGCAAAAGCGAACATCCCGTTGAATCGCGTCAGACAGGCTTCGCCCCATTCCAGATACCCTGCGAGCATCACTTCCGTATCCGAGGCAGATCGGAAGGTATACCCTTTGTTCTTCAGCTCTTCACGCAACTCTATGTAGTTATAGATTTCTCCGTTGTAGGTGATCCAATGACGTCCATCTGTTGTGGCCATTGGTTGGTCCCCTCGTGGTGAGAGGTCAAACACAGCCAGTCGACGATGCCCCAACCCGAGCGGATAGTCATGAGTCGCCAGGCTTGGTTCGCGACCAAGGGAACCACGAACAAATGTCGGCTGGATCTTTCCTAACGGATCTAGCAGCGTATACCCCTCTCCGTCCGGACCCCGATGCGCCTGTATTCGTGTCATGGATTCCAACACACGCAGGTCAACCGCATTGCCTGTTAGGTCATATAGGCCCGCAATGGCACACATAAAACTGCTGCCTCAACTCTGAGCTAGCGATTCATAGGCCTTCAAGAGGGTCTGCTCCTCTGTTTCCCAGTTGTAGACCGTCCTCGCCGCCTGCCAGGCGTTGCGTTTCATCTTCTCCAGCCGGGCCTCGTCCGCCAGCAGCTCATTGATCGCCCGCGCGATCGCCTGAGGATCTCCCGGCGCA
>Ga0187893_10005483_pt1 | contig 22740 bp, 22 predicted proteins | sample MA1701074metaG_FD_139574 | JGI IMG/M metagenome (GOLD analysis project Ga0187893, IMG submission 139574) | White microbial mat communities from a basaltic lava cave in the Kipuka Kanohina Cave System on the Island of Hawaii, USA - MA170107-4 metaG ...
CCTGCAGTGGGAATATTTGCTGAAGAAAGGCGACAAGGCGCCTTACTGCGCAATGGCTCATCACTTGAAGTCTCCGCTTATGGCTTCGGAACGCTCGCTCAACCTGCTCAACACAGCCACGAAGGCACAATCCGAAGCGTACGTGATAGTGTCGGGCAATAGCACGCTGGACGAATGGTGCGCCGACTATTACCGCAACCAGTACATCTCCGTCCAGACAGGCATACCCTGCGCGGAGAAGTGCGACATAATGATATTGGGCGACGTCGTCACGCAGCTATACCTTCCGCAGAAGCTGCAGAAGTACATCGACATTAGCTTCGACAAGTCCAAGGACAGGTCCGACGTCAACGATCAGGAGTTCTACAGGCTTGTCTACAACGCGAAGTCCGAAGTCCGCTTCGTCGTGATAAAGAACCCCGCCATAGCCGAGCACCTCAGGCGCCAGGTCCTTTCATATTTCAAGCGCGACCGTGTCGCCATTTTCGACGTCAACGACTGTCTTGTGGACGGCTTCCTTATAACCGACTTCTCCGACTACCTCAGCATAAGGGAGAGCTTCAGCAAGGAATGCAGCGAAGCCATACGTCTTGCCTGGCTGCAATACAAGAAAGGCGAGCTCGACTACGACAAGGCTGCGAACGCCGCGATAGGAAAGTTCGCCCTAGGACTGAAAGGCCAGCCGGTGGAGAAAGTAGCGAAGATGGCTGCGGACTTCGTCGAGGAAGGCAGGGTACCGCTTTTCAAGTATTCGCGAAGGCTCTTCAACCTGGTCAGGTCCTATGCAAAGACAATAGCTGTAACAAAGGGCACTGTAGTCATCGACGCGATGAAGAACATATTCCCGTTCGACTTTGTGTTGTCGACAAAGCTCGAAGCCAAGGATGGCGTCTATACAGGACGCGTTGAGAAGAGCCTCGCAGGAAAGGGAAAGAAAGCCGCCGCTCTCAAGGAGCTGATGTCAAAGAACAAGCTGGGCTTTGAGGGCTCCATGGGATTCGGAGACAGCCAGCACGACCTGTCTTTCCTGGACATGGTGGGCACGCCCGTAGTCCTCAATCCCACGCCTGAATTGCTTAAGGTCGCGAAGAAATCCCGCTGGCTCATTCACAATCCTTCTGACGACACGGAAAAGCTTCTGTCTGAGGTCAGAAGGACCCTTCATGAGAGGCAGGCAAAGCAGAAGATAGAAGTTGCAGTAAAGCAATAGGCTACCTGTCGAAGTCTTTCCTCTTCCTCCTCAATTGGAATTTCTTGTGCTTTCTCGCAACATCGGGAACCGCTTTTCCAATAGCTTCTTCGAGCTTTTTCGGGTTATAGCGGGTCTCCTGCCCCAGCGATACAAGGACGCAGTTAACCACTTTCCTCTCCTTTCCGCTGAATATTTTCTCCAGCTCCACTTTAGTCTGCTCGGGCTTCTTCGTCCTGACCCATCCCAGAAGGTTTGCCAGCTTGTGGACGTGCGTGTCGACCGGTATGACATCTTTTCCGAATCCGTAAAGCAAAACACAGTCAGCAGTCTTCTGCCCGACTCCCGGCAGGGAAAGCAGGCTTTCCGCATCGCGAGGGACTTTCCCATCGAACTTCTCCGCAAGGGCTTCGCACGTCTTCTTGATGTTGTGCGCTTTCTGGTGGTAAGGGCCTGAGGGCTTGACTATTTCCTCAAGCGCCCTGAGAGGAAGCCTTGCAATTTTCTCGGCGGTATTGTACTTTCCAAACAAAGCCCTTGCGACCTTCTCGGTCGTCTCATCCCTTGACCTCTGAGAAATGATGGTTCCTATAAGCACTTTGAACGGAGGCTCCCTCCTCCTTGCCCATATCATGTTGTATTGCCTGCACGAAGGGTAGCGCTTGAGCAAATGCTTGACAGTGTTAGCAGCGTCCATTGTGAAACTTACAAGCCAGATTAGAAAAAGCCATTTCTATGATAGCGAAAACCGAAGTTTGAGCAAATCCTCAGATTTTCTCTGTATTTTCCATCAGCTTTTCTATAGTCTCTTTCTGCTTCTGCTTTTTCCGCATATCTTCAAACTTTTTCACAGTCTTCTTTTCTTCAGGCGTTCCTTTTATCCACGTAAGCCTGTTGGTGCGCCCTCGGCGCTCCTTCCTTACCCAGCCTCTTTGCTCTAGCTTGTACACTATCCGCGTCATCTTGGGCCTGCTGAAGTGGAATTCCTGCTCTATCTTGTTCTGGTAGGCTGTCTTGTGCCGCATCATGTAGCCTACCACCTTGCCTTCATCCTCAAAGAAGCCTTTCAGGAACTCTCCCTTCGCCCTTTTCCTATAGTAGAGCACGCCTATGGCCGCAACGGCGGCAAGAACGGCTATCACTCCGATTAGCACGGAAGGAAAAGCCTGCGTAGTGCTGTATCTGGCGAACAGCGGCACAGACTGCGGGCTTGCAAAGTCCCAGGATATTATTATGCTTCTCCCGTCAGAGCGAATCGTGCTGCCTTCCTGAGGATAGTGGCTGTCGAGAACGTAGCCCTGCGGGAGCACAAGGTCTGCGTGCAGCTCTTCTACATTAAGCCCCAGTGCAAGCTCGATGAAGAACTGGAAAGTATTGTCGCTTCTTATCACGTATTCTCTGGAGCTGAACGCCAGTTCCACGTGCGTGTCGTTCTTTGGAAACACTTCTATCACAGAGGAAGAGCCTTCCTGCCTTATGTTGAAGCCTATAGTGCCGTAGGAGTTGCGCGCATTTATGTCATATGCGCCTTTCGTGACGAAGCGTATCCTTTCCGCAGGCTCCTTGAGCTCCAGTACAACCGTCTCCCTGACATAATCCTCGGAAACTGCGAAAGTTATGCTGTATTGCTCGACGCTTATCTCCTGCGCCAGCGCAGCCGTTGCAAGCAGCAGCACAGCGGCAGCGAAAATAATCCTTTTCATAATACGGCTCTTCAGGGAAATGCTTAAATTTCGCACTTTTACTGAAAACGACTGTTTCAGATTGTTTCACGTCAGGCTTATCCTTATGAAACAGTATAATAGCCAAAGGTGAAATGCAATGAAAAGCCAGAAAATAGCTTCGATAGTCGCCATCGCAATGATGGCAGCTGTCCTAGCAGTCCCGGGTTTTGCCCAGGAAGTTTCCACCAACGGAGCAACGGTAAGCGAGCAGTCGGGAGAGCTGGATTTCGATGACGAAGTCGTCACCGAGACCGAGCTCAGCGTGGTCGAGCAGGAGTATAATACGTCCACGGACCCCGAAGGCGTCGGCTATCCGTTCAAGCGCCTTGGAGAGTTTTTCCAGGACGTTTTCACCTTTGACCCAGACGCAAAGGTGAGGCTCCGCATACAGTTCGCCAAGGAGCGCCTCTCAGAAGCCAACATCATGGCGCAGCGCGGCAAGCATGACAGGGCAGCGGAACTCATCAGGGAGCACGAGACGAATGTGGACGAGATTGAAGTCCGCATAAGGGAGCGTGTCAAGATGGGATCTGACGTATCGCGGATAGCCCGCGATACCGAAGAGTCCACTGCCAAGTCCGCTCTTGTCCTTGCCCTTGTGAAGGAAAAGGTCCCTGACCAGGCAAAGGCTGCAATAGAGCGCGCAATAAACAAGTCTCTTGAGAAGAAAGCCCGCGTAGAAGCTGCGGCTGATGTAAGCGAGGAGATCAAGGACGAGGAAGAGCTTACAGACGCAGAGATCGAAGCGAGGATAAAGGCCAAGTATGAAGCCCGCCTCAGAGAGCTGCTCAAGAAGCACGAGGAAAGGCTGAGCAGCCTTGAGCACAGGTTCCAGGAAAGGCTTGAAAAAATCCTAGATAACCTAGAGCGCAGGATTGCCGAAGCCGAGGAATCCGGAAGGGAAGAGCAGGCCGAAGCCCTCAGGAGAATCAGAAGCGAGGCCGAGGAGAACCTTGAGCGAAAGATCGAGAGCATAGGAACCGTGCGGGAAAGGATGAAGACAAGGATAGAAACCCGCATAGACAGGGCGGGAACCACCGCAAAAGCAGGAGTTGAAACCGAGACTGAGGTCGAGACAGAGACCAATGAGGAGGAAGAGGCCACATCCAACTCAGGTTCCGGAAGTTCCAACAGCTCTGGCTCGGTAAGCTCAGGAAGCGGAGAATAGAGGAAATTTTCTTTTCTTTTATTCCAATTTTTATTTCATGGTTGAGTGAAGTCAAGTGAAGGATTTTGAGGAAAGCGTTGCAAGGGCCCTGGAAGCTTACTGGAAATATTCTACTTTTTCGTCGATAGACACAAGCATAAATGTAAATATTGCGACAGCCTCCTCGGAAAACCACGGAAATTAAAGATTTAGATACAATCATATGGAATGAAATTTGCCCATATGTCTGACGTCCACCTTGGCGTCTGGAACAACCATCCCGAGCTGAAAGAACTGCCCCTCAAGGCTTTCGAGAAGGCCGTCGACATATGCATCAGCGAGAAGGTCGATTTCATAGTCATTTCAGGCGACTTCTTCGACACTTCAATGCCTCCCATCGATGTCATCAAGTTCGCGGTGGAGAAGCTCCGCTTCCTGAAGGAAAGCGGAGTGCAAGTTTATGTGATAGCAGGGTCTCACGACTATTCGCCTACGGGCAAGACGATGCTCAACGTCCTGGAAGCCGCGGGGCTCATGACGAACACCCACATGAAGATGGTGGAAGACAGGAAGACCGGGACAAAGATTTTCGGCATTGAGGGCCTGCGCGGCGGCCTTGACAAGCAGCATTACGACAAGATAACCAGTGATATCTTAACGAGCAGCGAAACAGGCCGACGCACCGAAGGTGCGTCAAGCAGCTTGAGCAATTCGCAAGAAGGTTTCAAGATTTTCATGTTCCATTCAGCCATCAAGGAGTATTCGATACCCATGATGGAGTCGGTGCCGCTGGCGGCGCTGCCCAGGGGCTTCGACTACTACGCAAACGGCCATATCCATGTGAGGGAAGAGCACAACGAAAACATCGGAAAGATAGTGTTCCCCGGACCCATATTCCCTTGCGACTTTGCGGAGCTCGAGAAGATAAAGTGGGGCAGCTTTGTCCTGGTGGACGTGGACAGCAGCAAGCTTCGCAGCATGGATTACAGGATGCTTAGGATGTGCGACGTGGAGCTTATTCAGGTAGAGGCGGACGGAAAAAGCGCAAAGGACGTGGAAAGCTCATTTATGGATGCGATTGACGGAAAGGAAATCGAAAGCAAGATAGTTCTTCTGAAATCCAAAGGCACTCTCAAGGAAGGAAAGCCTTCTGACATAGACTGGAAGCGAATATCGGCGTTGGCAAAGGAGAAAGGCGCCGTCTCGTTGAAGAAGAGCGTTCACCTTTCCGAAAAAGAAGCCGAGATAGTGAAGCCCACGGCAACCAGCGTCGAAAGCATAGAAACCGAAGTCATAGAAAGCAATTCCGGGAAAGGGAAGATAAAGAAAGAAGCCGAGAAAGACCTGATAGCCAAGCTCATGGAAGCATTGAACGTGGAGAAGGCTGAAGACGAGAAAGTCTACATCTATGAGGAAAAGATCAAGGCCAACATGCGGAAAGTGCTGGGAATATAATAACGAAGCTGAGAGCTGAGCAATTAGTAACAAGCTATGGTGAACAAATGCTACTGAAATCCCTGAAGCTGGAAAACATACGGAGCTACCTTGACGCAAAGGTGGATTTTCCCGAAGGCACCGTGCTTTTTTCCGGCGACGTAGGCTGCGGAAAGTCAACCGTGCTGCTCGCCGCCGAATTCGCCCTGTTCGGCATACAGCGCGGCGAGCTCAGCGGCTCCGACCTGCTCCGCCACGGGAAGGACTTGGGAAGCGTGAAGCTTGCTTTTGAGGTGAACGGCAGGGAAGCCTCTATACAGCGCACTCTCAAGAGGGACAAGAAGGGCGTGAGCCAGGACGCCTGCCACATAGAAATTGGCGGAGCGCGCCTGCAAAAGACAGCGGGGGAAATCAGGGCGTTTGTGCTTGAGCTGCTTGGCTATCCGTTTGAATACCTCAACAAGAACCCGATAATATACCGCTACACAGTCTACACCCCGCAGGATGAAATGAAAAGGATACTTACGGCAGACTCGAACGAGCGCCTCTCTATAATCAGGAAAATCCTCGGCATCGACAAGTATGGAAGGATACGCGACAACGCGGTGAACATAGTCGCAAAAGAGCTGCGTGCCATGCGAAGGGAGCTCGATGCCGCCAGCGCGGACATGGACGCGAGGCAGAAGGAGCTTGCGGAAAAGCAAAAGCTCCTCATGGACCTCGGGGCGGATTTCGCAGACCAGAAGGCTCAGGCGGACGCCGCTGCAAAGGACGTGAAGTCCAGGGAACAGGAGCTGGAAAGCACGTCGAGGCAGATAAGGGAACTGTCAAAGCTGAAGGAAGATATTGCCCGCATGGAAAGCAGTATCAGGGAGAAGGAGCAGCGCAACCGCCAGATACAAAGGGAGGTTTCTGACGTCGAGGCGAGGCTTGGCTTCATTGAGGACGAAATCAGGGAAAAGCCCGCGCCTCCTACCGAGCTGTCCGAATCTGAGATACTGAAACGCAAAAGAGACTTGGAAAAAAAGAAGAGCGAGCTGTCTTCTGAAAAATCAGTCCTTGAAAGCGAGCTGAGGAAGCTCCAGTCCATATTCACGCGGGGGAGATGCGACTTCTGCGAGCAATCGGTTGCAGATCCCGCGTCTTACAAGGCAAGGATAGAGGAGAAGTCGGACAGGATGTCATCCCTATCAAGGGAAGTTTCCTCCGCAAGCGAAGAGCTAGTGGAAACAGAAAATATTTACAGGAAGCTCCTGGCATTTGCGTCCGTTATGAGCGCGTTCGCCTTGAAGGAGAAGGATCGCTCCGAAAAGAAAGCCTTCCTCTCCGCAAGAAATGATGAGCTCCGGAAAAACAAAGCAGAAATGATAGACACGGAAGAGAAGCTCGTGTCCCTAAAAGCCAAGGCCTCGGCGCTTCCGGAGCTGGAAAGCGCCGAGAAGCTCGCAAAGTCTGCTCTTGCGGCTGCGCTACAGAAGAAAAGCGAAGCTGAAAGGGCCCTTGCAAGGACAGAAAGCCAGATAGAATCCCTCACGAGGGAGTGCAACAGGGCAGAAACCGATATTGCGGAGAAGAGGAAGAAAAAAGAGAAGTCCGAGAAAATTGCAGGAACCATAGCGTGGCTTGAGGACGTCTTCATACCTCTTATGGAAACTATGGAAAAGTCAGTGATGCTGACCGTTCAGGATGAGTTCAACGGCTTTTTCCAGAAATGGTTCTCCATACTCATGGGCTCCGAAAGCCTGTCTGTGCGCGTCGACGACAGGTTCGCACCTATGATTGAGCAGGAGAGCTATGAGACCGAATACGCCAACCTTTCCGGAGGGGAAAAGACTGCTGTGGCCCTAGCCTACCGCCTCGCCCTGAACAAGGTGATAAACTCCCTGATCGAAACGATAAGGACAAAGGACCTGATTATACTTGACGAGCCTACGGACGGTTTCAGCGCAGACCAGATAGACAGGATAAGGAACGTGCTCGAAGAGTTAAATCTCCGGCAGATGATTATTGTAAGCCACGAGCCCAAGGTCGACACGTTCGTCGACAGCGTGGTGAAGTTCCACAAGGAGGGCCATGTGTCAAGGGTTGTAAACTAAAATATCATGACGAGCGAAGCGAGCAGTGAACAAATCGACGTACCGAAGGTACGTCATTCAGCAGCTGAGCAACTACTAACTTAACGAAGCAGAGCTGAGCAAATGCCGAAAATATCATTCGAGGCCGAAGACGGAGTCACGATAGTTGCGGATTTCTACGACTCGCAGAAGAAGAAGGCTGCTCTGCTGCTGCACATGATGCCGGCCACCAAGGAGAGCTGGGTAGACTTTGCCCGCGCCCTCACCAAGGCGGGAATTTCTGCACTGGCAATAGACTTGCGCGGCCACGGCGAGTCCGTAGAGTCGAAGTCAGGCAAGCTTGACTTCAAGAAATTCTCGGACGAGCAGCACAAAGACTCAATAAAGGACGTAGAAGCTGCAATAAAGTGGCTAAGGGAAGAGAAGGGCATCAGGGAGATTTATGTTGCCGGCGCTTCTATAGGGGCAAATCTCGCCCTGCAATGCCTTACGCTCCACCCCGAGATAAAGAAGGCAGTGTTATTGTCAGCAGGCTTCAATTACCGCGGAGTCGAGACCAAGCCGCTTGCGGAGCGGACTGCGCTGGACCAGAAAGTCTTCCTCGCGGCGGGAACTTCAGACAGCAATTGCGCCGAAGTCGCCGACAAGCTCTCGGACCTTATTCAGGGCATGAGTTCCGTGAAGATCTACGAAACGGAAAGCCACGGCACCGACCTCTTCCAGGTCGACCCCTCGCTGATAGGCAAGCTCATCGAATGGCTGAAGGAATAGTGGGCCCAACGGGATTGTTGCGAAGACCGATAGGTCTTCGAACTGCCAAACAAGCTTTGCTTGTTTGAGCACGAACCAAGGTTCGAATCCACCTTGATGCATGGCGAAGTCAAACTTCGCCTGCACAGCAAGACTGAAAGCCCTGCTAGTGGGCCCAACGGGATTCGAACCCGCGACCCCTTGGTCCGAAGCCAAGTGCTCTATCCTAACTGAGCTATGGGCCCAAAAGATACAAGGCTGACCAAAGAATTAAAGCATCTATTTCTCGAGCCTTTTCTGCAGCATCTGCCTTATTACAGAAGGGTCCGCCCTGCCATGCGTGGCGCGCATTACCTGTCCTACGAGGAACTCAAACGACTCTTTCCTGCCCGTGCGGAAGTCCAGCACTGCCCGTGCATTCGCAGCAAGCACCTGCTCCATCACCGGCTTGAGCTGGGACTCGTCGTATATCCTTTCCATTCCTTTCATGCGCAGCAGCTCTTCGGGGTCGGGGGGCTTGGGAGAAGCAACCAAATCCCTCAGCAGCAGCTCCGCTGCCCTTTCGGTAACTTCCTTCCTCTCGAGCGCCTTGAGGAGCTTTGTGAGATGCTCGGGGGTAAGCTTCGTGTCTTTCAGCTTGAAATTGCCGTAGTTCAGCGTCTTGAGCAGCACTTTCGAGAAGAAAGGCGCCGCTATCTGGGGAGAAACATGGACTATTACTTTCTCGAACGCCTCGGCAAGCGAAGGCTCTGAGGTTATTGCCAGCGCTATTTCCTTCTCGACGTCAAACTGCCGCTTGTACCTGGCGACTTTCTGCGAGGCAAATTCAGGCAGCGTCGCTTCTATTTCCTTTATTTTCTTCCTCTCAAGCGTGATGAGCGGCAGGTCCGTGTCAAATATGTAGCCGTAATCCTCTTCCTGCTCCTTTGTGCGCATCGACCTTGTAACTCCTGCTACAGCGTCCCAGCCTCGAGTCTCCCTCTCTACTTTCTTGCCCTGTGAAATAACGCTCTTTTGCCTTACTATTTCGTACTTCAGCGCCTTCTCGACGTCCGCAAAGCCCGTGACGTTCTTTACTTCCACGCGTGTTTCTGCTATGGAAACGTTTGCATCAGCTCTCATTGAGCCTTCTATCGAAGAATCGTACACGCCCAGATATTCCAGCATGCTCGAGAGCAATCGCATGAAGTCCCTCGCTTCCTCGGGGCTTGAGAAGTCGGGCTCCGTTACAATCTCGCATAGCGGCGTCCCGGAGCGGTTGTAGTCGACAAGGACGTATTTTGCAGATTCAAGCCCGCCCGAATGCACCAAGCGTGCCGGGTCTTCCTCCAGCTGTATCCTGCGTATGCGTATTTTCTTGTCGCCTAGCTGGAGATGCCCTTCGTATGCGAAAGGGATCTCGTACTGCGTGATCTGAAAGTTCTTCGACATGTCGGGGTAGAAGTAAGACTTGCGGCTGAAGAACGTTTCAGGCGGAAACTTGCAGTTAAGCGCGAGGCCTATCCGTATTGCGTACTCCACGGCTTTCGCGTTGACGCGCGGCTTGCTTCCGGGGAAGCCCAGGCACGTCTCGTCTACGTATGTGTTCGGTTCCCTGACAAACTTGTTCGGGCACCCGCAAAACAGCTTGCTGCTTGTCAGCAGCTGTACGTGAACTTCAAGTCCGATTTTCATTTATATCCCTTCTGCTCTATTCACTTTATCTTCAGGGGTCGTAGTCTAGCTTGGTAGGACTCTGCCTTGGGGCCAAGCGAAGCCGACGAGCAAGTGCGTGGCAGCGGATTCGCTTGCCAATCTGGCAGCAACCTGAGTTCAAATCTCAGCGACCCCATCAAGCTTTTCCACGAAACTTTTGGAGTATTTAACGCTCAGCAGTTTCTTTGCCTCTCCTATTGGTACCCACCGGTGCTCCGAATGCTCATCGCTGAGCCTGAATTTGAGCTTCTTTGATTTTAGCTTGCATAGGTAAACCAGCAGCATGAGGTAGACATTTCTGTCTTTCAGGGCCTTGAAGTTGGATATTGTTGCATCGAATAGCTTTCCGATATCAACATCTTTTCTAGATATACCAAGCTCTTCCTCGACTTCCCTTCTTAGTGTTGCATCTATCCCATCTTCTTGCTTAATCCTTCCACCGGGAAAGTCCCAGAAGTCTACATCTGAGTGCTTTCTTTCGGCAGGTCCTGAGTTCAGAAGCAACATCTCATTCTTCTCGTTCATTATCAGGGCTTTTATCCCGATGCGGAAATCTGCGTCTTCCTTGTGGGCTTCTGTCATTTTCCTCTTACCTCCTTGAGCCATTTCATGAATTCTTCAAGCAAGCTTTCTTCAGCCAAATCTCCTATTCCAAGGTGGCCTTTGCTGTTGAGTATGACCATGCGATGGTTTCCAGAACCGCTTTCTATTTTTGTCTGCAGCTCGATGGAGTGGTTTAGGTTCACGACGCCGTCGTCCTTGTGGTGAATTAGGAGGGTGTGCTTGTCCTTCAGCTTTTCGATGTATTCAATAGGGTTCAGGTCTACATTTCCCTTGGCGAATCTCTTCCAGTCAGAAGTTCCAATTCTCCAGACGTTCTGCCAGCCCCGCTTCCATGTGCTGTAATGTTTCATCTGGTCCGTTTCTTCTGCGCGTTTCTTGAAATCATTTGGTGCCGCTAAAGCGACAATTTTTCTTATATCGTCAGACTTCGCGCCCGCTACCAGAGCAGCTGCTCCTCCGAAGCTTGCGCCAACAAGAATTATATCTGAAGCGTTCCAGGTCACTTCCGTGTTATCCCAGAGTTCCACATCTTTTCCTTTCTTGATTCCTTTTATGACTGCCAGAAAAGTATCGGCAGCATTGTCGAACGTGCATACGCCGTCGCTTGCGAACGTGCCCTCAAAGTGCGGAACCCATACCATGAAGCCCTCTTCGACCAGACGATTCACAATAGCTGAATCGTTCCTCTCAGGCGAGCTAAGCAAGCCATAGCCTAGCACCACTGCCGTGCTCGGCTGGGCGCCCTTTTTGTAGAAGACATCGCTTATTATCTTCCCGAACTTCAGGCGATGCTTGTGCTTCTCTATCTTCATTTCTTCATTACCTCGTTCTCAAAAGCTGCGGCAGTTTCAATAATACGCGCTTCCTGCAGGTGGTCGCCGAGTATGTGAAGGCCTATCGGCGTTTTCGCCTTCACTGGCACGGAAATGTGGGGGATCCCTGCAAGGTTCGGCGGGACTGTTAGCACGTCCATCGAATATTCCTGAAGCGGCGTAAGCGACTTCGTCTCGGTGAATTTCGGCGGCATTATGGGCATTGTTGGCGAGACCAGGGCGTCCGCCTTCCCAAAGGCTTTCTTGAAATCGTTGATTATGAGAGTCCGCACTTTCATTGCCTTGAGATAGTAGGCATCGCGGTAGCCCGACATTCTGGCGAATGTGCCGAGCATCACGCGCCGCTTCGCCTCCTGGCCGAAGCCCTTGCTCCTGACTTTAGAAAAGTACTCGTTGAACGTGCCTGTCAAGTCAGAGTGCAGGCCATACCTCATGCCGCAGTACTTGGCTAGATTTGTGCTCGCTTCCGCCGTAGCAATTAGGTAGTAAGCAGATATAGCATACTTTGTGTTGGGCAGCGAGACTTTCACGGTCTTAGCTCCGAGGTCTTCCAGCACGCCTATTGCCTTTTCGGTCTCCTTCTCTACTTTTGCATCAAGCCCCTGGAAATATTCCTTTGGAATTCCTATTTTCATCCCGTGGAGCTCTTTCCTGTCCGCAAACTTGGTGTAATCGCGCCTCGGCTGGCTCAGGCTTGTCGAGTCGCGGGGGTCGTGCCCGGCAATGACAGACAGCATCAGTGCTACGTCGAAAACGCTCTTGCCAATCGGGCCGATCTTGTCAAGCGAATTGGCGTAGTCTATCAGTCCAAAGCGGCTTACAAGGCCGTAAGTCGGCGTGAGCCCTACCACAGAACACCATGCAGCAGGGCAGGAAATGCTTCCGCCTGTCGACTGGCCCAGAGCTACCGAAGGTATGTCCAGAGCTTGAGTCAATCCAGCTGCTCCGCTGCTGCTTCCGCCGCAAACCCTTTCAGGGTCTAGTGGATTTTTAGGAACCTGGTAAGCGGAGTTGGTGCCAAAAGTCCCGAAGCCGAACTCGTCCTGGTTAGTCTTTCCGACGAACATCGCGCCGCTTTCCTTGGCGCGTGCGGCAACCGTAGAGTCAAATGGAGGAATGTAGCCTTCGAGCACGCGCGAGCCCGCTGTTGCGCTGTAGCCTTTTACGATAATATTGTCTTTCGCACTAACGGGCAGACCGAAAAGTGGGCCCTCCAATCCAGGAGTCCTTTGTATATCGATTTCCCGCAGAAAAGAAAACTTCTTGTTTAGCGCCCGCAGTTCCTTCTCAAGCTCCTCGACGAACCCTGTCCTGTCTATTGAAGCGCCCTTCGCCCTCTCGACGAATTCCCTGACAGAAATGCTGTATTTTCCCATAGGCAGACCTCAGAGCTTTTTCTTCATCAAAAAGGCGTGCTTCCCTTTGCCCCACTTGTTTTTGATGATTTTCGTAATTTTGTATCCGTTTCTGGAATAAAACTGCACGGCACGCCAGTTTGAATGCAGTGTCTTCAGCCATGCCATCTTTTTCTTCTGCCTGCGCCCTTGTGCTTCCATCTTTTTGAGCAATAGGGTGCCGGCGCCCTTGCGCTGGTACTTAGCGGAAACGTACAGGTGATGAATATACCAGTTCGTGCGCGTTTCGCAGGCGCCCCATCCAATCAATTTTTTCCCTTCCTCTGCCACTACAAAGTAGCCTTTCGGCGGCTGGTGGTCCCTGAATATTTTCTTGAGCTTTGAAAGCCGGAGCGGCCTCAGCAACCCGACTTCCTTGTTTATGCGAATCAGCTTTGGCAAGTCTTCTTCCGTTGCTTTCCTTGTTTTAATCATACGACCTTCGGACCCTTGAAATGGCCTTCCTGCTTATGCCTGGTGTTGTCCAGGGCCTTTTCTCTTCCAAGATAAGTCTCGATCTCGTCCTTCCTAAGCACGTCCTTCACAGGCAGCGGCTGGAATGACGGCTCAACGTTCTTGACGTCCGCCTTGCCCAGCAGCTTGAACGCATCCAGTATGTTGTTCAGGTCGGACTGGAACTTCTGTACTTCCGCGTCGGTGAGCTCTAGCCTTGCTACGGCTGCCACTTTCTTCACAACGTCAATAGAAATCTGCTCCTTCTTTCCTTTTGCTGCGGGCATAGTATACAAGTAAAAATCAAGAATATAAACCAACGAGCTGGCGAGCAATATTAATCGGGGAATACAATGTCATTTATGAAATGCGTAATCCAGATTAGAGGCGAAGGGCCGAAGAAAGCAAATCTTATGATAGTGGGCGAAGCCCCTGGAAGGGAAGAAATGCTGAAGAAAAAGCCTTTCGTTGGAAGGTCGGGGCGCTTCCTCAGCAAGTCGCTGCATGCGACAGGAATTCACAGGGAAAAGTCTTACGTGACCAACATAGTCAAGTTCAGGCCGACTAAAAAAGTAGGCGATAAGTTGAAAGACAGGGCGCCAACCCACGAAGAAATTTCTGCTTGCCTTCCTGTTTTCAATAAAGAACTGCGGTCTGTAAGTCCTCGCATAGTCTTGCTTTTAGGAAATTCATCCCTTAAGGCGATATTAGATAGAAACTACACAGTAGGAAAAGACCGCGGCAAAGAAATTAAGCGAGGAAAAGTCACTTACATAGCGACCTTCCATCCAGCTAGCGCAATGCGCAACAGGAAGCAGCGCAAGATGTTTCTGGAAGATTTGAAGAAATTGAAAAAGCTATTAAGTTAACGAGCGAAGCGAGCTATGGGTAGTAGCCTGACTATTCGTTGACGGTAAGCGTCGCCTGTATGTTCGGATGCCCGCGGCCGAACAGCCCGTCCCAGCATGTCTTGCAGTAGATTGTGAATGTGCCAGCCTTGTCCGCAACAAATTCTATGGCCTTTTCCTGGGTAGAAGAAGCGGAAGCCTCGTTTATCCCATACTCATCTATCGTAATACCGTGCATATGGCTTTCGGTGCCCGGCGCGACTTTCACAAGAAACCTTGCCGTATCGCCCTTGTCGACGGTAAAGATTGAAGGCTGATAGCCTGTATGGAAAATAGTCACATGGAACTCCTTTATTCCAGGCACTATAGCCCCTCCGGAAGTCTCGGTGTTTGTCGAAGGTGCCTGCCCTACACATCCTGCCACAAGCACGATTGCAAGCAGCGGAAGCAATGCTAGGAGCCTCATGGCTCTTATTTTGAATTAGCATATTAAAAGCTGCGAGTAATAACGAGATAGGAGATTCTATGAAAGCAGTGATAATGGCAGCGGGCGAGGGTACAAGGCTCAGGCCTGTAACTCTTACAATGTCCAAGCCCATGGTCCCACTGGCAAACAAGCCCATGCTTGAATGGATAGTCGACGGGCTCAAGGACGTTGCGACAGAAATATTCATCATAGTGCGGAAGGAGCAGACAGACATAATCCACCACTTCAAGAACCGCAGCAACGTGAAATTTATCTACCAGGACAAGCCATTGGGCACGGGCCACGCACTGCTGCAAGCCAACGTCTACCTTGCAGGAGATTTCCTACTGCTTAACGCCGATATACTCACGACTCCGAAGAACGTCAAGGAAGTAGCCGCCATGAGCGCGCCCGTATGCTCAGGCTACAGGGTGGAGAATCCCGAGATATTCGGCGTCCTCAAGGTCGAGGGCGGGAAGGTTACGGGAATAATAGAAAAGCCCTCCAAGCCCCACGCAAACCTCATCAACGCGGGAATCTACAAGCTTAACGACAGCATTTTTGCGGGGCTCAAGAAGCTGGAAAAGTCCGAGCGTGGCGAGTACGAACTGACGGACGTGCTGCCCTACCCGATGAACCTTGTCGAGATAGACAAATGGGCACACATAAGCTACCCGTGGGACTATCTGGAAGCTAACCGCTTCGTGCTTGAGAACTGGGGCTCCCAGATCTCTCCGAAGGCGAAGATAAAGCCCGGGGCAGTCATCGAAGAGCCCGTGGCAATAGGCGACGACGCTGTAGTTGGACCGAACTGCTACGTGCGCTCCTTCTCTTCCGTCGGGCCAGGCTGCAAGGTAGGCAACGCAGTCGAACTCAAGAACACGATAATAATGTCCGGAACGTTTGTCTCTCACTTGAGCTATGTCGGAGACTCGATAATAGGAAAGAACTGCAACGTTGCTGCAGGCACGATATTCGCAAACCTCCGCCTGGACGACAAGTCAATAAGGATAGCCCATAACAGCAAGCTCGTCGACTCTGGAAAGCGAAAGCTCGGGGCAGTCGTCGGCGACGGCGTTAAGTTCGGAGTGAACTGCACCGTCATGCCCGGCACGCGCATCTGGCCAAGCCTGATGGTACCTCCCTGCTCGATAGTCAAGGGCGACGTCCAGAAGCAGCCCGACCTGAAGATCTGGAAAAGGATACTTTCAGACTAAGCCCAATTTAAGTTTTGGTTCCTAATTCTCGTAATCTAGCGAACGAAGTGAGCAAATAGGAGCGAGCAAATCATGTGCGGGATTGTAGGAGCAGTTTCAAAATCACGCTTTGGCAGCGACAGCGTTCTGAAGGCGCTGAAGCGCCTGGAATACAGGGGCTACGACAGCTGGGGCATCGCGACGAACCGCGGCTTCATTTTCAAGAAAGTCGGGCAAATCAATCCCGACAAGGTTGCGGAAAGCGCTACTGTGGCTATTAGCCACACGCGCTGGGCAACCCATGGTGGCGTAACTGAAAGCAACGCCCACCCGCACTCCGACTGCGAAGGCAACCTGTTCATAGTCCACAATGGAATCCTCGAGAACTATAGTGACCTGAAGCGCGAACTTCAGGCTAAAAGCCATTTTTTCCGCTCCGAAACGGACAGCGAGGTCATAGCTCATTACTTTGAAGAAAAGCTCAAGGAAGGCAAGGATGTAGAGGATTCTATAATAGATTTCATGAAAATAGCAAAGGGCACTTTCGCAGTTCTCATAGCAAGGCGCGACGAAGACGCGATATGGGCTTTGAAGAAGGACAGCCCCCTTGTTGTAGGCATAGTTGATAGCGGCTACCTCGTAGCCAGCGACATCTACGCCTTTTCCGACCGGACGAATGAAGCGATCTGGCTTGAGGATGGCGAGTTTGTAAAAATCAGCGCAGAAGGCTGTAGGTTCTATGACAGTTCTGGAAAGAATGTTGTAAAGAAGAGCCAGATGTTTTTCTGGCCCGAAGAGAAAGCGCCGAAAAAGTTCGAGCACTACATGATCAAGGAGATAAATGAAGTGCCTGAAGCGGCGGCGCGCCTGCTGTCTTCGTTGGCAGCCGAGCAGAAGGAGAAGCTCAAGCGCCTGATAGCCCTTGTAAAAAAGTCGCACAAGACGATTTTCGTCGCTGCGGGTACTTCTTACCATGCTTCTTTGCTGGGCGTCTATTTCCTGAACAAGGCAGGCGTAGAGGCGCAGGCTATAATAGCGAGCGAGTTCAAGGATTATTCTTTCATCGACAAGAAGACGCTCGTGGTAGCGCTAAGCCAGTCCGGCGAGACTATGGACGTAATTGAAGCGCTTAAGGTTGCAAAGGAAAGGGGCGCGAAAATAGTCAGTATAGTCAACGTGCCGTACAGCACTATACAGAGGATGTCCGGGCTATCGCTGGAGCTTTCGGCGGGACAGGAAGTCTGCGTCGCGTCTACAAAAACATTTACAAACCAGGCGCTGCTCTTGCTGTCGCTGGCTGTAGGACTAGGCTACAAGGCTGGCATAGCAAGTATGCCTGAAGAGCTCCGGAAAGTCTTTGAGCAGGAAGGAACGATAAAGGAGCTTGCTTCAAAGCTTGCGCGGGCAAAGGACATATACCTCATCGGAAGGGGCCTCTCCTACCCCGTCAGCAGGGAGATCGCCCTGAAGCTCAAGGAGATCAGCTACATTCACGCCGAAGGCATGATGGGCGGCGAGCTCAAGCACGGAACCCTCGCGCTCATCGAGCCCGGAGTTCCCGTGATAGGTCTCGTGGACAACACTGAGATAGTATCTAATCTGAAAGAAGTGCAAGCGAGAGGGGCGAATGTGCTGACATTTTCAGACTGCGAAACAGAATTCTCGGGAATAAAGCTGCAGGCAAGTAGCGAGCCTTGCTTCGCACTGGCAGCCACGGTCGTCGGACAACTGCTGACTTACTACATAGCAAAAGAAAAGAATCTTCCAATCGACAAGCCCCGCAATTTGGCAAAATCCGTTACGGTAAAATAACGAATAAAGTGAGCAATCAGCTCAGTTCTATTTGCGCCTCTTCTGCTGCTAGTCTGTATCATAACTAGTTAGCTATTTTCTTCTCTTCTGCTGCTTGAATAGTCGCTCGATATCAGCAACAGTATTCGCGTCCTTCGGCGACTTGTCGTCCCTGATTCTTAGAAGGCGAGGGAAGCGAAAAGCGTAGCCCGTTGGGTACTTCTTGCTTTTCTGTATCTCCTCGTAGCCAACCTCAATAACAACCTCAGGCTTCACTTTTACGATTTTGCCGTGTTCTTCTGTGATAAGCTTCTTCAGCCGTTTCGTCAGGTCCTCCAGCTGCTCTTCCGTGGTTCCCGAGGCCATGCGCCCGCTTTCTAGGAACTTTCCGCTCTTCGTGTCGCGCGCGGCGAGTATGTAGGAACTGAGCCACTTCGAGCGCTTGCCTTCACCCCACTCTGCACCTACAATGACGAGGTCCAATGGTTCCATAATCGGCTTGACCTTCAGCCAGAAGCCTACCCGCTTGCCGGGGTCGTAATGAGCGTCTAAGTTTTTGACAATAACCCCTTCCATGCCTTTGGCTAGCGCGCCCTTGTAGAACTTCTCGGCTTCCTTGAGATCTTTAGTTTCTATATGAGAGACGAGCTGGAACTTGCCTGGCACTTCATGTATTATCTTCTTCAATTCGCGCCAGCGCTCGCTGAAAGGTTTTTCCATCCAGCTTTCTCCGCCCAGCCACGTGAGCTCGAACAAGTCAATCCGTACAGGAATCTCCTTCGCTATCTTGTCAATGTCATGCTTGCGCTGTATTCTCCTGGACAGCTGCTGGAACGGGCGGGGCGTCCGGGCTTTCAGGTCTACGGCAAGGATTTCGCCCTCGATTATGCACTCCTTCGCCTTGACGTTCTCTTTTGCCCAGGCCGCGACTTCGGGGAACTGGTTCGTTACGTCCTCGAGCCTGCGGGAGAATATTTTCACCTTGTCGCCGACCTTGTGTATCTCTGCCCTGAATCCGTCAAGCTTCCATTCAACTGCGGCATTTTCGAACGAGCTGAAAGCCTCCTCCAGCGAAGCCGCGGGCTCTGCTAACTGCACTTTTATCGGGCGGAACAGCTCCACCTCTGCCTTGATCTTGCCTGCTTTTGCCATTTCTGCGACTTTGCCGAAATCGTTTGTATAATTCCACGCCTTCTCGACCAGCTTGGCGTCCTGCTCGAAGGCTTTTGCAATCGCATCGCGCACCGTGCCGTGCGATACGCCCACGCGCATTTCGCCGAGTATGGTCCTTACTATATAGCGCGCCTCTTCCGGCGCAGCCGCAGAAAGCAGCTCCGACACAAGCGAAACTTTCTTTTCCTGCGACCCTGTGCCGGAAATTTCCGGCAGCTTCATTATGTTGTCAAAGACCAGGTCTACAGTAAGCTCCTTCTTTCCCAACCCTTTCTGCTTCCTGTGCTTGTCGAAATGCTCTGCAACAAGTCCGAGGTCTCCGGTCTCCTTGAACTTCCTGACCGCTTCGGCGGAAGTCGCCCCGTACGTCTTCTCGATTATCCTGAGCATCATCTCGCGGGCTATGCCCAGCTCGACCCTTCCCGTAGGCATGACTATCCAGCCCAGTGACAGATGAACTACTTTGTACAGCCTGTCGGAAGGGGTGCCCTTGTAGAGCTCTGCCAGGATGTCCCTTTTTTCAAGCTTCTTGGCAGTCTTGTCAAGCGCCTGGTAGGCTTCCACAAGCTTCGAGTATTTCATAGCTGTAATTTCGCGGGCTTTGCTTAAATTAATGCTTTTTAAGAGTTCCGTTCAATCATTAGGGAATCGTGGAAAGAATATGGCAATCAAAAAGTTGTGGTACGAAATTTTGGCGCCCGCACAGTTCGGGGAGAAGCCCATAGGCGAATCCCTCGCAGCCGAGCCAAAGCAGCTAATCGGAAGGGTCGTAAAGCTCGCGCTTTCGGACCTGGGCAACGAGTTCCAGAAGTTCTACATCAAGCTTGTGCTGAAAGTCGTTGACGTAGAAGGCACCCGCGCCAAGACCCAGATAGTCGGGCACGACTGCATGTACGAGCGGATATACAGGATGGTCCAGCGCCGCGCCCGAAGGGTTGACTGCATCCAGGACACCAAGACCAAGGACGGACGAAAGCTGCGCGTCAAGACCGTGCTCATAATCCCCAGGAGGGTAGGAACTTCCATCAAAGATTCAGTCAGGGCAAGGCTCCGCGAAGTCGTCGACAAGGAAGTCTCGGCCCTCACTTTCGAGGAGTTCATCAACGCAATAATCAACGACAAGATACAGCAAAGCGTAAGGGCAGAATGCAAGAAGATATACCCCATCGGCCAGGTCGAAGTCAGGAAAAGCGAGCTTCTTGCATAATCTGCCAGCAATCTTAGTTTTGTATCTTATCTGAAGCAATTCGCATTCTAACGAACTAATAGAAATTGGCTGGAAAAAGAAAAATTTACTTCTTGTCTTCGTACTCGATGAGGAAGTCGCCCACTACGACCGTGCTTGCATACTTTAGGTCGTCAGACTTGAGAAAGATGTCCTTTCTTCCGCCCTTCAAGTCAACCTCAGTCTTTCCGCCAAGGTCAGCAATTTGAAGTGCAATCCTGCCCAACCCTTCTATGTCGTATGCGACAGAGTGGCCCGCGAGGATTCTGCTCCTCTCAAGCTCAGTAGGCTTGATGTGGTACTTCGGGCGCTTCACGTCAACAAGCTTGCCGTTTTCGAACGTCAATGCATATTTTGCGGTATCTATTGCTTCTCTTGCTACAATGCTCATTTTTTCATTTCTCATTCTTTCACCTTTGTGTTTCGGAACGAAGACAAAGCTTCCAAAATTATATTAAGATTGCTAGAATCCGAAACTTGACAAATTTGGTTAAAATAAAAAAGCCTAAGTTAACTCGCTTGGCGAGTTACTAGCACTTCCTGCAGGCCATCTGCTCTGCCTGGCGCGCGTTTGCCGAAGCAGATATCCAGGACATGCCTGCGAGCAGGAACATCACGAAAGCCAGTACTACAGAGATTCCGTAGCTGGCTACAGTGGTTCCAAGCACCCATTCAAGGTTCCCGGCTATCAGGCCGCCAAGGAAGAAAAATACGCTTCCCAGGACCCAAAGCCCGTGAACGAACCAGTCCCATCTTTCCATTTTCTTTCACCATTAATCTAACGAGCAACAGCGAGCTATCCGTGGATAACCGTTGTCACTACTACCCGATAATACCCACCGAAAGCTTCTTAAAGGCTTCGGTCGCCTATGTTAGAGCCTCGCCCCCTTTACGGGGGCGGGCTCTTTAGATGCAAGGAGATGGTAAAATGGCCGAGTATTTTTTGATATCGGGCTACATTCCTGATATGGACGAGGTGGACCTGGGCGTTTTCAAGTCTGTGCTGCAGAAGCCTTTTGTTATGACTCAGCTTTTCGGCGCCATAGGCGCAGACAAACGCGAAGGCCAGAAGGCTATGGTTGTTGACGACGAAGCTTCCGTAGCAAGACTGGCAGGAATTGGGCTCAAAAACAAGGGCCTCCAAACTTACGTCTTCAACGACCCTGCAGAGGCTCTTAGCAAGTATGTCGAAATAAAACCGGACGTTGTCATTACAGACTACGTCATGCCGGGCATGACCGGCCTGGAGATGGTCCAGAAAATGAAAGAACTTGACAGCGGCAAGGCGCAGTGAAATGACCGACTTCTACTTGATGGAAAACACGATTCCTGTGATCAGGATTCCGTTCCTCAAAGGCGTTATAGTCAAGCCTTTCGACAAGTCTGAGTTTTACAATGCGATAGGAGCGGATTACAGGGCAGGGGAAAAAGCCGTAGTCATCGAAAGGGAAGCCATTGTGCGCAAGCTCATCAGTGACTTGCTGAAGGAAAAGAAAGTATCAGTCTACGCATTCTCGAACCCCGTGGATGCAATCGACCATTACAAGGAAATAAGGCCGGAACTTGTCATCGCCGGTCTAGAGGGTCGCAACGAAAACAGCGAGCTCTCGGCTCTATGGGCAATGAAGATATACGACAGGCTCCAGGCACAGCAGAACTAGCTATTTTTTCCCTTTCTTCGGCGCCTTGGCAGCCTTTTCCAGGATGGGCTCTACGTCCCTTACAAACCTTCGTACGTATTCGCGCATCATCTCAATCTCGCGCTGGGGTATCTCTTTCGACTTTTCCTCGTCCAGCAGCTTGCGCATCGTGACGACTTTCTTGAAAATCTCGGAATAGTACGGGTCTATGTGCCCCTTGTCTATTAGCTCTTCCTTTATCGCCTTTGGAAGGTCCTTCGGGTCAGGCGGAAGCCTCTCCATTTTCTTGAGCGTTGCGACGGTAGCTTTGATGAGAACTTCGTAGTTCTTCTCTATCATAGTCGCCTTCTTTCGATCCTGAAGCTTAGTAAGCAACTGCTCCATGCGCTCGACGTAGCGCTTTGCCTTGCCTATCCACTCGTCGAGGTCGGGGCCCGAAACATCCTTGATTTCCTTGTGCTCGACCTTCTTGCGGAAGTCCACGACTCCCGTGAAATAATCAAGATACTCCTGCTCGAGGAGCTTCTGGTTCACCAGGTGCTCCTTTACCGCTTCGGCGGTCTGCTTTGGCGTGGTGGGGTTCTCTCCCAGGTACATGAGCACAGCCTGCGAGGTGTTGAGCATCGCATAGTAAAGGTCCTCTGCAATCATGTAGAGCTTCGCAGTCTCCACGCGCCGTATCTTCGGCGGCGAGGCTTCCATGAATTTTTCAACAGCCTCGAGCGTTGCAGGTATTTTGCCCAGCTCAAGCAGCTTTCGGACGGGTATGAAAAATCCTGTATCGTAAAGGGCCCAGCCGTCCCTGACTATGGTATAGAGCAGCGGGTGCCCGATTCGTGCCATGTCCCAGAACTCGGAAAGCGTCCAGGCAGGCTGCACTGAAATGTCCTCGGAAATCTTCTTGCCCATGTCCTGGATTGCTTCGTCAAACTGCTCCTTCTGCTGGTCTCCGAGCCTTGCAGCCACGTCGTCGATTATCACGAGGAGGTCTATGTCGCTCTTTTCGGTAAAGCCTCCCCTGACTAGCGACCCAAAAAGCACGACGGCCTTGATGAAGTTGGTGCCGTATTTCTTCAGCACTTCTTCCTTGAACTTCTCGGCAAGCCTGACCTTCTCCTTGCGTATCTTCTCCATCTTTGCAGA
>Ga0187893_10005484_pt1 | contig 22736 bp, 17 predicted proteins | sample MA1701074metaG_FD_139574 | JGI IMG/M metagenome (GOLD analysis project Ga0187893, IMG submission 139574) | White microbial mat communities from a basaltic lava cave in the Kipuka Kanohina Cave System on the Island of Hawaii, USA - MA170107-4 metaG ...
CACGATCTCCCGGCTCCACGCGGCCGTGTCTCTCGGCGTGCGGCTCGTGATGATGTTTCCGTCGGCGATGACCTCGGCGTCGCGGTACTCGGCTCCGGCGTTCTCGACGTCGTCCTTGATGGCCGAGACGCAGGTGCACTTGCGACCTTTGAGGATCCGGGCGGAGATCAGGACCGACGGGCCTTCTCATCTACCAGCGTCACGCGGACCGCCAGGAAGGGCTTCTCCTGCAAGTACTCGATCACCTGGAAGCGCTGGCGCCCGCGGGCCACGACCATGCGCTGGCCGTCGAGGGCCGTGAGGAGTCGCTGCACCTCCGCGGCCGTGCCGACCCCATACAGGTCGGCGGGGCCCGGCTCGTCGACGGTGGGATCCCTCTGGGCGATCACGCCGATGGGAACCTCGCGCCGCACCGCCTCGTCGAGCGCCCGGACGCTGCCGGGCCTGCCCGCCGTCAGGGGAACGACCGTTCCCGGGAAGATGACCGTCGTGCGCAGGGGAAGGATGATGAGCGCGTCGGGAGGGAGCGAGAAAGTCTCTCCACCCTTGGCCTGCGAGGCGGCTTGCGGCTCTGCGCCGCTCTTTGGCTCCAGTGCTTCCAAGCTCATCGCATCCTTCTCAGCTCGATCGAAAGGAGGCCATCGATCAACCGGCTGTCCCCGATCGTGAAGCAGCCGCCATCGGGCAGCTTCAGCCGGCGCTCGAACGGGCCCGATGGGATCTCGAGGAGCTTGAAGCGGCCATCGGGCCACTCCTCGCCCATGCGCCGCAACCCGTCGATCACCAGAACATCGCCATCGATGCGGATCCGGATTTCGTCGGCCGACACTCCGGGGAGCGCGGCCACCACCCGAAGGCCTTCGCCGACTTCGATCACGTTCATGGGCGGCCCCCCGAGCGGCCGGCCCAGGAGCGGATCCCCGCGCGCGGCGGCGGCGGCCTCGAGAAAACTCCAGTGGATGCGGCCCGCCTCGCGAATGAGGTGCTCCGCCTCGCATCACATCCAGGCTTCCAGGTCTCTGCGGCTCATGTTTACGACTCAGCCTTCCTTTCCAAGGCTGCGAAACTTTCATCTCTTCAGGGGACTTTTTACCTTCGGTTTCCCTCGCGGCCACCGGCCAGCGCGGTAAGGGCTAACACCGGTCGAGGCGCGACGGTCATCCGAGTCCCTTTTCGGGTTAGATTGAGCAAATCAGGTTCCCCGAGGCACCAGAGGGCGGATTTTCACGCGCCGGCTTCCCGCCGCGGCAGTCCTTCCGGCGCGCGATGGGGCTGGCCTCCGGTTTGCACTGCAGTAGCCGGCTGAAGGACCGGCTTGATGCTCCGTGCGGAGCGCGCGGCTTTCGGCGGCATTCAACGACCGCATGATCGGACGAGGTGACCCATGAAGGTTAAGGACATCATGACCCAGGAGGTGAAGACCTGCCGGGCGACCGACCGACTCGCTCGGCGTTGCGGCGAAGTTCATGTGGGAAGGTAATTTCGGCGCCGTGCCCGTGGTCGACGATCAAGGGCGAGCGATCGCCATGGTCACGGATCGGGACATCTGCATCGCGGCCTACACGCAAGGCCGTTCGATCTGGGACATCCCCGTCGAGGTCGCGATGTCGAAACAGCTCTACTCGGTCAAGCCGACCGACTCGATCGCGCAGGTGGAGCAGATCCTCCAGACGCAACAGGTCCATCGCATGCCGGTGGTCGGCGGCGACGGGCGGGTCGTCGGGATCGTCGCCCTCCAGGACATCGTGCGCGAAGCCGTCCGGCAGCGCCACGGCATGCGCAAGGAAGTGAGCGATGCGCAGATCGGAAGGATGGTGGCCGCGATCCACGTCCCCGCGAGCCTGCAGGCTCAATCGCCTCTGGAACAGACGGTGACCCCCGCGGCGTGAACGAGGAGGCGAGCGTTTACTGCGATTTCGGCGCCGGCATCGCGTGGTCCGCGGGCTTCACTCCGCGCTTGGCCCCGCCGAAGCGGAACGGCAGAGGGCTGTACTCCCCGACGATCTCCACCTTCGCCCGTTCGGGGATCTTCTCCTCTAGGCCGACCGCCCAGTAGCAGGCGTTGACGAGGAGGCGGCGCAGTCCCTCGCTCTGGAAGTCCTGCGAAGCGCCCATCGTCGTCGCGAAGACGCGGCCTTCCTTTCCGGAAGCGCCCTTGTAGGTCTTCGTCCAGGCGACCGGCATGAGCGGGTCGTTCTGCTTGCCTGCGACGGGCTTGTCGCTCGGCTTCATCCCCTCTAGTACCTGCCCGAGGACGAGGGGGACGCATCCTTCGGGGAGCGGCAGGCGAACCCTGTAGACGTCCGACGGCCCCCAGATGTCCTCGCACCCCAGCACGACCGGATGCTTCTCCATTCCCTTGGCGATGACTCCGCGCGCGCTCTGAGCTCCGTGGTTCCCGTGATGCGCGACCCAGGTCTCGCCGAGGACTTGCCGGCCGAAACCCTGCTCGAAGCCGGGGACCTTCGACTGCCAGTCCCACCTGGCGTAGGGATCGTCCTTCCCGGCGGCCTGGAAGCCGTGAGTGGCAGTACGGAGGCCGATGACCGGCTTGGCTGCGGCCAGGAAGTCGTCGATGGGTTTCATCTGCTCCGGCGGCAGGCGCCGGAAGCGCGTGAAGACCACCATCAGGTCGGCAGTCTTCAACGCATCGAGGCCCGGGATGTTGTCGTTCGTGTTTGGGTCGATCTCGCCGGTCTTCTTGTCGATCGCGAAGAGTACCGTGCACTTGAAGCCGTGATGCCTCGCCAGGAGCTTCCCGAGCATCGGGAGAGCCTCCTCCGAGCGGTATTCCTCGTCGCCGCTCACGAGGACGATGTGTTTGCCCTTCCCGGGCCCCTCCGACCCCTCGTAGTCGACCCACGGGTCCGCGGCGAGGGCTCTTGAAGTGAATGGATCAAGGAAGGCGACGAAGAAGAGGGCCTTCGCGGCCGGAAAGACGCGATTTGAATTCATGAGGTCTCCTTGTTCCGTATCGTAATCAGCGACCTGTACGCTCCGCAATGCAGGAAAGACGGGCGCTTGCATGTACGCAACCGCAAGCCTTCATCGTCCTGGCGGGAACTGGAGAGGGATAACCGCTGAGATCGCAGAGGATCGCAGGGAAACCGACCCCGCCCCTCTGCGTAACTCTGCGTTCTCTGCGGTCAATTCTCAATTGAGAGAGGGAACGGGCACGGTTTCGTCCGTACACCCGAGACGGACGGTCATCACAGATGTTCACTGAAGCATACGGAGCTTGCGACCGATCAAGACGACCGCTGCGAGTGGAACGAAGCGGCCAGGAGGATCACGGTCTTCTTGCCCGAGATCCCTCGGCACCGGGCCATCGATGGATCGCGACCGCCGGGGCATCTGGGCGCTTCCGGCGGGTTCACGGAACGGCTCGCGGCTAGAGCTTCGCGCGCTTCTTCTCCGACGGCTTCGGGGCGCTCTCGGGGTTCTTCTTCCGCGCTTCGGCGAGGAGTTTCCACGGCTTTTCGCTGAGGAGGCGGCTGAAATCGATGCGGCTGTTGCCCGATTTGCCCGTGCCGCCGATGAAGACGAAGCACATCTCGTCCGTCGTCTCCTCGCCGAGGCGGACGGCGCGCGGCGGCCGGTGAGGGTTCAGCGGGTTCTTCTCGGAGTTGTCGAACACCGCCTCGAGGAGGAGGTAGCTCCCCGCCGGCGCCTCGATCGGCTCCCGTAAGCGGTACGTCTCCTGCCAGTTGTAGTCCCAGTCGCGGATGGCGATCAGCCGTTGCGCCGTGCCGTCGGGCCGGAGGAGCGTCGCTTCGATCTCCTTTCCGAGGAGATGCATGTGCGGCGTGAGATGGAGGAGTTTCGCGGGCTCCTGCACTTCGAAGACCCCTTTGACGGGGAAGCGCTCCTCGCCGCGGGGAATGGCGAGGAAGACTCCGGCGAGCGGAATCGTGCGGAGCCGCTGCGTCACGGGCTTCTTGGCGAAGTGGATGCCCAGCTTCGGCCGGTCCTTCTCCTCTTTCCCCGTGCGGTGGTAGTGGACCTGGAGGACCACGTCCGATCCTGCGGGCAGCCGGTAACCGACGCCCTCGGGAAATGGTTTCATGACGTTGCCCGGCGCCCAGCCGCCCAGACCTCCGTCGGGATTGAAGCCGACGCCCATCGCCACGTTGTAGCCCGGGCCGCGATCGGCGAGTTGCTTCCCCTTCTCCTTCTCCCGTGCCTGGGCTTCCTTCTCCTTCGCTCGGCCGCGGGTGTCGTAGAACTGGAGCGTGTGGTGGACGACCCGCCGGTTGCCGGGGCGGACCTCGATCGCGCTGACGAAACGATCCTCCGTCAAGCCTGTGGGGAGGACCATGACGCGGAAGAGATCCTTCCCCGTCGCCGCGATCGTCATCTCCTCGGAAGGCTCGAGGACGAGGTCCGGCTCCCCGAGGCGCCAGCCGTCGGTGAACTTGGCCGGCGGGGGCAGGTCCTTCGCATCGCCCTCGGGCATTCCGGCCTCGAGCCAGCGCTCCAGGGTCCGGATCTCCTCCTCGGGCATCCTCCGCTCGTCCTCGAAGAGGCCGTCGGTCCCGATCGGTTTCCAAGGCGGCATCTTGCGCGAGCGGGTGAACTCGACGATGTCCTCGCCCCAGCGAACGGCGTCGCGGAACGAGAGGAGCGGGAAGGGGCCCACTTCTCCCGGGCGGTGGCAATCCTGGCAGCGGCTCTGGAGGATCGGCATCACGTCGCGGTTGAAGGTGACGGCGGCGCCCGCTGCCGTTCCCGCCCGCTGGCGCGGCCGGATCTCGCAGCCGAAAGCCGGCGTCGCGGATTGGCTCACCTCCTTGCCGGCGAGGACCGCGTCGATCGCCAGCTCGAGAGAGCGCCGCGCGGGGGTCGTCTTCCGCTTGAGCCGTGCCGAGTAGCCGTCGTCGACGCTCCCCCGGTAGCGGAGCGTGAACCCGCCGTCGAGGAGGAAGACCTCGGAGTTGACGCGAGCCTGGAGCGCCTCGACCGAGCGCCCCTTTTCATCGCGCAGCACCGGGAAAGGGACGCGGAACTCCTTGGCGTGCGCGGCGACCTCCGCGGCCGTCTCCGCCGGGTTTGCGTTGATGCCGACGACGAGGACGCCGTCGCCGGAGGGCCGGCGCGAAAGCTCGGCGATGTCGGGGAGGTACGCGTTGGCCATCGGGCATCCGGTCGAGAGCATGGCGATGACGATCGCCTTCTTCCCCGCCTGCGCGTGGAGGGACCATTCTTTTCCGTCAAGGTCGGTCAGTATGAGGTCCGGGATCTTCTGGCCGAGAAGATCCGCGGCGGGCTCCTCGGCCGTGGGGGCCGACGCAGGAAGGGTGAGGATGGAGATGATCGGCAGCAGGGCGATGGCTTTCATGGTTCCTTTCTTGTATCGATTGCGACCCCCCAGCTCGGCCGGGTCCGGGGCATGAGGATCTTACACGACTTTAGGAGTCCGGAGCGCCGCCGATCGACAGTTTCTTACACCCAGTTCCTACACCCTGACTTCCACGGCGCGCTCCCTTGCGTCGCGGCGGGCCGGCCTCCAGAATTACGCCCGCTCGATCGAAAACCGGCGCATCGCCATGGAAACAGTGCGGAGAGCTTGAAGAGGTTATGCTGGAGATTCTGACGGCGGCGGCCTGGCTTTCGGCCGCCTGGTCGGCTCAGGAGGTCGCCCCCGCCGATCCCGCCAAGACCGTTGCCGACATCGACGAGGTTTTCGATCCCGCGCCCGTCCTGCGGATCAGGATCGAGATCCCTCCCGACTCGGTCCAGAAGCTCCGCGACGAACGCCGCGGTTACGTCGCCGCAGCGGTGCACATCGACGGCACCGCCCATGAGAAAGTCGGCATCCGGCTCAAGGGGAGCGCCGGCAGCGCTCGCGAGATCGACGACAAGACTGGCTTCACCCTCAAGTTCAACCAGTTCGTGCTCACGCAGCGCTTCCGAGGACTCAAGAAGGTCCTCCTCAACAACGCGGTCCAGGACCCGAGTTACATCTCGGAGCTTCTCGGCAACGAGATCTTCCGTGCCGCGGGCGTTCCGGCGCCGCGGATGGGCCACGCGCGCGTGGAGGTGAACGGCCGCGATCTCGGGCTATATGTCGTCGGCGAAGCCGTCACGCGCGATTTTCTCGCCCGCTGGTTCAAGGATCCGTCGGGAAACCTCTACGAGGGGCCCGGCGAGGTCGACGCGGAGGACCTCGATGCCGACAACCGCGGCGGCGCCGCCGACCGCCAGGACTTGAAGGCCCTGCGCGATGCGGCGCAGGAAAGCGATCCCTCGGAGCGCTTGCGGCGGCTCGAGGCCGTTCTCGACGTCGACCGGTTCCTCTCGTTCCTCGCACTCGAAGCCATCACCTGGCACTGGGATGGCTACGGCGTCGGAGTGAACAACTACCACCTCTACGGCGATCCGACTTCGAAGCGGATGGTCTTCATCCCCCACGGCGCGGACCAGCTCTTCCAGGATCCCGGTGCGCCCGTCATGCCGGGCTTTCAGGGGCTCGTCGCCCGCCAGCTCCTCGAAACCGCCTTGGGGCGTAAGCGCTACCGCGAGCGAATCGAAGCGCTCCTCGGCGCCCATTTCGAGATCGGAAAGCTCCACCATCGCGTCGTTGAGCTGGCCCGTCGGATCCGGCCCACCCTCCATGAGATCGATCCCGGCCAGGCGCTTGCCCACGACGAGGTCATCGCCGAGCTGGTGGGACGCATTGCCGGGCGCGTTCGGAGCGTCCGCGAGCAGCTTGCGGGGGGAGATCGACCCGCTGGCGACCGATCCGCGGCCGGGCCGCCGATCGAGTTCGACGAGAAGGGAGTGGCTCGGCCATCGGGCTGGGAGACCCTCACGCACTCCGGCGAGGCGGAGCTGGAGTTCGTCGAGGGTGAGGGGATCAAGAAGGGCAACGCGCTGCGGATCCGCGGCGGAGGGGAAGCGAGGGATTTCATCGCTTCGTGGCGCGCCCGGGTGAGCCTGCCGCCCGGAAAGTACCGCTTTGCCGGCAACGTCAAGACCCGCGGGGTGAAGCCGGTTTCTCGTCCTCCGGAAGATGCCGGCGAGAGGACGGGCGGCGCGGCCATACGGATCTCGGGCGGGAAGACCGACCGCGGCCTTGCGGGCGACAGCGATTGGTCGAGGCTCGAGTTTGCCTTCGGCGTCGGCGGCGACCAGCCTCAGGCGGTCGTGCTCGTCTGCGAGCTGCGCGCCGCGGAAGGGACGGCATGGTTCGACGAAAGCTCGCTCGAGGTCGTGCGGATTCTCGCGGAGGAGCAAGCCCCGCCGCCGCCCGCAGAATGATCGGCGCCGTCGCCTTGACCATTCTCTGGTCCCTCGGCTGGGTCGCTGCCGCGATCTGGCTGTGGCGCATGGTCCTTGGGATCCGGGCGTTCCAAAGCGCCCCCCGGATCTCGACCCAGCCCGCGCCGCCCGACGCACCCCTCGCGACGATCCTCGTTCCAGCCCGAAACGAGGAGATGAACATCGAGCCGTGCATCCGGAGCCTCCTCGGCCAGAAGTACCCGCGCTTCGAGGTCGTCGCGGTCGATGACAACTCCACCGACCGCACCGGGGAAATCCTGCGTGCCCTGGCGGCGGCCGAAGAGCGGCTGGCGGTCCTCTCGACGCCTCCGACGCCGGCGGGCTGGACCGGGAAGAACCACGCCCTCGCGCTGGCCGCCGGGAGGGCGAGAGGGGAATGGCTCCTCTTCACCGACGCCGACACGCGCCACGAGCCGTACGCCCTCCCGAGCGCGATCGGTTTCGCCGTGGAGAATCGGCTGGACCTCCTCAGCCTCTCGCCCCGCGCCATCGCCGGCAACTGGATCGAGAGGATCCTCCAGCCACCTGCCCTCGGCCTTCTCGCCCTCTGGTTTCCCATTGACCGCATCAACGACCCCGCCGACCCGCTTGGCTACGCCAACGGACAGTTCCTGCTGATGAGGCGCTCGGCTTACGATGCCCTCGGCGGCCACGAGGCGGTGCGCGAGCGCTTCCTCGAAGACGTGGCGTTCGCCCGAGCGGCCAAGCGAAAGGGGCTGAAGCTCGCGGTCACTTTCGGCCGTCGTCTCTTCGGCGTGCGCATGTACGACACGCTGCCACGCTATTGCTACGGCTGGAAGCGCATTTATCTGCACTCCTACGACCGGAGGCCGCTCGTCCTCGCCGGGAAAGGGCTCGACGTGACGATTTGCATGCTCCTACCGGCCCTGACCGTTGTCCTGACGGCGGCCAGCGGCGCATGGTCGCTTGAGGCGATCGGCGCGACCGTCTCAACGGTCATCCACCTCCTTTACGCCGCGAAGGTAAACTCGACGTTCGGCGAGAGTCGCGTCTTTGCGCTGTTTCACCCGCTGGCGGCGGTCGTGCTCGTCGGGATCTTGCTCGGCGCACTCAAGGATGCCGTCACGGGCGCTCCGACGCGGTGGAGATAGACGAAGAGCACTACGCGTTCAGTGCGCGGTCCAGCCGATCGATCGCCTCATCGACCTCGGCCGGCGATTTGACGCCGATCACGACGGCGTCGATGAAGGGGGCGGTCATCGCGTAGCGGACAGATTTCTCGCGGTCCGCGGCCTCCTTGAAGTCGCCGTTGCCGACGATCTTCATGCCGATGACGCCCTTTCCGGCGGTGTGGATCTTCTTCAGCTCGGCCACCGCGTCGTCCTGGATGCTCGCCTCCGACCACTTTCCGGTCGCGCCGTCCATGTGGTGGCCGCGGTGGTTGCAGCGGGCGAGGTTGACGTCGACCCAGCCGCATGCCGCCACCTCGCGCAGGGCCGGGAGGCCGTGGCAGGAGACTCCGTGCGCACGGATGATCCCCTTTTCCTTGGCCTCGGAGAACGCATCGCGCATGCGTTTCAGGTCCTCGGGCCAGTTCTTCCTCTGCGCGCAGTGGATGAGGAGGATGTCGATCGTCTCGACGCCCAGCTCCTTGCGGAAGCGGTCGAGGACCTCGAGCGGCTTCGGCGGCTGGATGGGCTCCCACATCATCTTCGACTGGATGACCAGCTCGCCCCGCGGCAGGTCCTTGATCGCCTTGCCGACCATCTCGTGGATGCGGTACATGTCGGCGGTGTCGATGAACCGGACCCCGCGGTCGTAGGCGTGGCGGAGGAGCCGCGTGAAGCTCTCCTGGCCAATTTCCCGCTGGACGGCGCCGCCGTTCGACCCGGTGCCGATGCCGAGGCGGGTCGGCTTGACGCCGCTCTTTCCCAGGACGACCCGGTCGATCGCGGAGCGTTTCGCCTTCGCTTCCCTCGAGGTGTCCTCGGCGCCCAGCGCCGGAATGGCTCCCGCCGCGGCGGCGGTCCCGGCCAGTGTCTTCAGGACGAACTCGCGCCGGCCGATCGGCCGGTCCATCCCCAACTCTCGCGTCTCCATGGCATGCACCTCCGGGGCGACATGGTCCCATCGGCGACCGCGGGGGTCAAGACCGCTGCGTCCACAGCGGAATTCATCGGTTCAACCGACGAGCGGGTTGCGCGTAGCGATCTCCGGGAAACGGCCGAAATCTCGGTCGGCAGTCCAGAGCTCCCGGACTCCATGGAGCTTGCACAGAGCCGCAACCCTCGCGTCGTGGACCTGCGGTCCTCCCACGCGGCCGTTTTCCAGGCAGCCTCGAAGCGTCGTCCAGTACTCCGGCGTTTCGGTCATGAGAACCAGACTCGCGGATTCAAGCCAGGCCTCGATCTGATCCACGGCTTCTGAAAGCTCGGAGGGCGGCGCATAGATCCTGGGATGCGTCGCCACGGCGATGAACTCGTGGATGCAAGGCCATGGAATGCACCAAGGAGATCGCCCTTCGGCAAGCGAGGTTACGCAGCGCGACGCCGCTTCGTGCCAGGGGGAATCGCTTCGATGGGCGTAGACAAGGATATTCGTGTCAACGGCGATCAAGTACCCCGCCCCTCATAGATCATGTCGCGGATCCTCTCCCACGATCCTTCCCGGATTCCCGGCTGGACCCCCTTCCCGGACACGGAAGCGTCCCGCAGTCGGAACTTCTCGCGCGTCTTGCGCTCGCCAATGACCCATCGAAGCCCTTCCTCCACCAGGGAGCGCAGGGTCCGCTTCTCCGCGGCGGCGAGGGCCTTTGCCTGGCGAAAGAGAGAATCAGGAATATCCATGGTCGTCTTCATATGGCTAAGTATATCGACCGATATGGGAGAATTCAACCGCTCGGACTAGCATCTTTCGCCTTGACACCGCTCCCATTGCCGGCCACGCTCCCCGCGACAGCAACGAATCGGAGCGCAGGAGCCATGTTCAAGATCGGAATCGCCGGTTTCGGGTTCATGGGGCAGACGCACTTCACCGCTTACCGCGAGGTGAAGGAGGCGAAGGTCGTCGCGCTCTTCGATTCGGACCCCAAGGTCTTCGAGAAGCCCGCCGCGCAAGGGAACTTCGCGACCGCCGGCCTGGGGGACATCGGAGGGATCGCGAAGTTCGGCGACTTCGACCGCTTTCTCGCGGCGGACCTCGACGCGATCGACGTCTGCACGCCGACGTTCCTCCACCGCGAGTTGACCGAGCGGGCGCTTAGGAGCGGCCGGCCGGTCCTTTGCGAAAAGCCCATGGCCCTCGCGGTCGCCGACTGCGACGCCATGATCGCGGCCGCGAAGCGGGCCGGGAAGCTCCTCATGATCGCGCAGTGCGTGCGGTTCTGGCCGGGCTGCGATGAGATCCTCGCCGCGGCAAGGAGCGGCCGCTACGGCCGGCCGCTTTCCCTCACGCTCCGCCGCCTCGGAGGCGCTCCAGGTTGGAGCGGCTGGTTCCTGAGGGAAGACAGGAGCGGCGGCGGCGTCCTCGACTGCCTCGTCCACGACTTCGATTTCGCCCGCGCGGCCTTCGGCAAGCCGACCGAAGTCTCGGCGAGCGGCACCGACGGAGCCCTCGGGCCCGGCTCGGGCGTCGCCTACTGCCGCGCCGACCTGCGCTACCCCGACGGCCCGTCCGCCGTGACGGTCGAGGGCGGCTGGGCGATCGGCACGTCATTCCCCTTCAGCATGACGGCGTTCCTCCAGTGCGAGCAGGCGACGCTCGGCTTCGGCATCGATCCTGCAGCCGCGCTCGCCGTCTACCATCGAGATGGGCGGAAGGAAACGCCTCGACTGCGCGAGGGCCAGGGTTATGCGTGGGAGATCCGCCACTTCCTCGAGAGCCTCACCGCGGGCAAGCCTCCTCACCTCTGTCCGCCCGAAGAGTCGCGCGATGCGATCGCGATCGCTCTCGCGGCGGTCGAATCCGTCCGCACGGGCCATCCGGCCCGGCCTACGTAGAAACCCGGTAACCGCTTCGGGCCGTCAGGCCCGCTGAACGGTTACGAAACTCACTCGACGGATCGGCATCCGTCCGTAGAATCTACCTCCAACGTCGGTTTCACGCTCTCCATCGGGTCCAAGAGGGGTCTTGAGAATGAGGGTATTGAGAGGTTGGTCCGTTTCGATGCGGCGCACGCGACTTATCCCGCTTGTTACCTTCCTGGCCGCACATTCGGGTCTGGATGCCGCTCCCATCGACCGCGGTTCCGCCTGGAAGTACCTCCAGGGCACCCAGGAGGCTTCATCGCCCGATCCGGCCGCTTGGCGCGCCGCCGGCTTCGGCGACGGCGGTTGGGCGAGCGGACCGGCTCCATTCGGTTACGGGGATGCGGGTCTGGGCACGGACCTCGGCCTCCTCGCGCCGCCCATGCAGGACAACTACTCCTCGCTCTTTCTCCGCCAGACGTTTAACGTGGCCGATCCCGCCGCCTGGGACCAGCTTGAGGCGCGGGTCGACTACGACGACGGCTTTATCCTCTGGATCAACGGCAAGGAGCTTCTGCGGATCAACGTCGACGGTTTTCCGGAGACGCCGGTCGCCTTCGACGCCCTCGCACTCGGCGGCCACGAGGCGGGGGTTTACGAGGGGTTCTCGCTGCCCGATCCCGCCGCCTATCTCGTCGCCGGCCCGAACGTCGTCGCGGTGCAGGTCTTCAACACGACCCTCGGCAGCACCGACCTCAAGTTCGACCTCGAGATCCTCGATCCGACGCAGCCCGACATCGATCCGCCGCTCGTCGTAGAGCTCGTACCGCCCGCCGCCGCGGTCGTGAGAAGCCTCACGGCCGTCCAGGTGCGCTTCAGCGAGCCCGTCGCGGGCGTCGGCGCGGCCGATCTTCTCGTGAACGGCGTCGCGGCCTTGAACGTCGCCGGCTCGGGGGCGGGGCCGTACAGCTTCTCCTTCAACCAACCGGCGCCGGGGCCGGTCCAGTTCCAGTGGGACGCGGGGCACGGCATTGTCGATCTGGCGGCGGCGCCCAACGGCTTCGGCGGCAGCGGATGGAGCCTCACGCTCGATCCGAGCGCCCCCGCGGGCGATGTCGTGATCAACGAGTTCCTCGCCCTGAACGGCGGGGGGATCCGCGACGAGGACGGCGAAGAGCAGGGCTGGATCGAGCTCTCGAGCCGCGCCGCGGCTCCCGTGAGCCTCGACGGCTGGTCTCTGACCGACGAAAAGAACGATCCGGCCCGGTGGGTCTTCCCGGCCGTGACCTTGAACCCGGGAGCGCAGCTCATCGTCTTCGCGTCGGGCAAGGACCGCCGGCCGACCGGAGGCGGCGAGCTGCACGCGAATTTCAAGCTCAGCCTCGCGGGCGAGTATCTCGGACTCTTCAACGCCGCCGCGCCCCGCCGGGTCGCAAGCGAGTTCACGCCGCGCTATCCGCGCCAGCAACACGACCTTTCCTACGGGATCTCGGCGGGCGGCTCGCTCGCTTACCTCTCCCCTCCCACTCCGGGCGCGGCCAACGGAAGCTCGGCGAGCTTCGACGGCCTGGCGATCGAGCCGGTCTTCAACCCCGGACGAGGCCTCTTCGACGCCCCGCTCCAGGTGACGCTGGCGACCGCGACGCCGGGAGCTTCGATCCGCTACACGCTCGACGGGAGCGAGCCCACGGCCTCCCTCGGTACGCTCTATACGGGGCCGGTCGCCGTGGGTCCGGTCTCCGGCCGTGGGGCCGTCGCGCTGCGTGCCGTCGCCTTCAAGCCCGGCCTCCTGACGTCCGTCGTGGCCACGCACACCTACGTCTTCCCCGAGAGCGTCATCGTGCAGACCGCCAACCCCGGTGGTTTCCCCGCAACATGGGGGCCGCAGGCGCAGGCTGCCGACTACGCCATGGACGGCCGCATCGTGAACGACCCGGGTCACGCGCAGATCGTCCGCGACGGGATGCGGTCCATCCCCACGCTCTCGATCGTCACCCACGTCGATAACCTCTTCAACGTCTCGCGCGGAATCTACGCCAATCCGTCCTTCGAGGGGATCGCCTGGGAGCGGAAGACCTCCGCGGAGCTCATTCACCCCGACGGTTCGAAGGGCTTTCAGACCGATTGCGGCATCCGCGTCCAGGGAGGATCGAGCACGAGCGGCTGGAAGGCGCTCAAGGTCTCGCTCCGGCTCCTCTTCAAGGGCGACTACGGGGCGACGAAGCTCAACCACGCCATCTTCCCCGACTCTCCGGTGAAGTCCTTCGACACGCTCGTCCTCGATGCCCACCTCAACCTCACGTTCAACCACCCGTCCCACGACCAGCGGGTGCGGTCCCAGTACGTACGCGACACCTTCGTCAGCGACCTTCAGAATTCGATCGGGGGCACCGCTCCCCACGACGTCTTCGTCCATCTCTATCTGAACGGCCTCTACTGGGGCCTTTACGACGTCCACGAGCGGCCCGACGGCGCCTTCGCGGCGTCCTACTTCGGCGGCGAGAAGGCGGACTACGATTCGCTGCGCCACAACAGCGCGAACGTCGTCGACGGCGACACCGTCGCCTGGAATCGCCTCCTCGGGCTCGCCCGCAGGGACCTCACGGTCGCGGCGAACTATCAGGCCCTCCTCGCCGAGCTGGACGTCGACGACCTCATCGATTACATGCTTCCGAACCTCTGGAGCGGGAACGACGACTGGGCCCACCAGAACTGGTACAACTCGCGCAAGCGCGAGGACGGCGCTCGGTGGCGATTCCATAGCTGGGACGCCGAGCACGTTCTCAAGGACGTCACCATCGACCGCACGAGCGTCAACAACGCCGGCGGCCCCGGCGAGGTCTACGCGAAGCTCCGGACGAACCCCGAGTTTCGCCTCCTCTTCGCCGACCACGTGAACCGCCATTTCTCCCGAGGCGCCACCTTCTACGTGGACCCGGCCGCCCCCGCCTGGGATCCGGCGAATCCCCAGCGGAACCGCCCGGCGGCCCACTACATGCGCCGGATTGCCGAGATCGACTCGGCGATCGCTTGCGAGGCGGCCCGCTGGGGCGATGCGCGCCGGCCGGCGGACCCTTATTCGCGCAACGACGAGTGGGCGGCCGAGCTGAACTGGATCTTGACCCAGTACATGCCGTCGCGCACGACGAGGGTGCTCGCTCAGTTCCGCGCGGCGGGACTGTATCCCGCCGTCGGTGCTCCGCTCCTCAGCCAGCAAGGCGGCCGGATCCAGCCGGGCTTCTCCCTGACGATCTCGCTCCCGGCGGGCACCACCGGCACGATCTATTACTCGAAAGTCGGCGAAGACCCGCGCGTTCCCGTCACCGGCGGGGTCTCTCCCCTCGCGCAGGCGTATTCCACTCCGCTCGTCCTGAACGAGTACGCACATCTCAAGGCCCGTGTGCTCAACGGGACGACGTGGAGCGCGCTGACCGAGGCCGTTTTCACGCTCACTCCACCGGCGGACGGGCTCCGCATCGACGAGATCCACTACAACCCGGGCGACGAAGCCGCCAGCGAGTTCATCGAGCTGGCGAATCGCGCCGCTTCGCGGATCGACCTCTCGAACGTGCGCTTCTCGCAGGGGGTCAGCTACCGCTTCCCGGCGGGCTCGTCGCTCGGGGCCGGCGAGAGGCTCGTTCTGGTCTCCGATGCCGCCGCCTTCGCGGCCGACTACCCGGGCGTCGGCGCGGCGGGGGTCTTCACGGGCCGGCTCGATGATGGGGGCGAGCGGCTCACGATCCTCGATTCCGCCGGCGTGGAGATCCTCTCCTTCGCGTACGACGACGAGGATTCCTGGCCGATCGGGCCCGACGGCTTCGGCCACTCGCTCGTCGCCGTGGACCTTTCTTCGGACCTGACCGCGCCGGAGAGCTGGCGGGCCAGCGCCGCTCGAGGAGGCTCGCCCGGCGCAGCGGATCCGGTCCCGGTCCACGGCGGGATCGTCATCAACGAGGTCCTCGCCCACGCGGTGCTGCCGCTCGAAGAGGCCATCGAACTGCACAACCCCAGGGGCTCCGCAATCGCCATCGGCAACTGGTACCTCTCGAACAGCCGTGTCGATGCAGAAGCGCTGAAGAAGTTCAGGATACCCGCGGGGATCTCGATCCCCGCCGGCGGCTACCGCGTCTTCTACCAGGACCAATTCGGCCCCGGGCCGGGCGGTTCGGGATTCGCCCTCGACGATCCGGGCGGCGCGGTCTACCTCGCCGCAGCCGATGCGTCGGGGGACCTGACGGGCTTCATCACCGAAGCGGGCTATCGGAGCTCCGAAGCGGGCGTTTCCTTCGGGCGCCACCTCACGAGCGCCGGCGCGGATGTCACGCCGCTCCGAGCGCAGAGCTTCGGCGCGGACGACCCGTCGGCCGTCGGAGAGTTCCGCCTGGGCACCGGGAAGTCAAACGGCTCGCCGCTCTTCGGCCCGGTCGTCATCAACGAGATCCACTACAACCCGGCGGCCGGCGAGGAGGGCGGCGGCGAGGAGTTCATCGAGCTCTACAACCCGAGCTTGACCCCCGTGACGCTTTTCGATGCCTCAAGCGGCCGCGGATGGAAACTGAGCGGCGTCCAGGACGCGTTCGAAACGGAGAGCTTCGAGTTTGCGGTAGCCGATCAAGTGCCGGCGCGGGGCTTCCTCCTCGTCGTCCCCATCGACCCGGCCGTCTTCCGCACACTCCACGCCATCCCGGGCGCCGTGGCGATCGCCGGCCCCTTCGGCGGCGGGATCGATAACGGCGGCGAGACGCTGAGCCTCCAGCGGCCGATGTCCTTTGCCGGCGGACGGGTGGGCTACACGCCGGTCGACACGGTCTCCTTCGACAACGAGGACCCTTGGCCCGCCGAGCCCGACGGCACGGGTCCGTCGCTCGAGCGGATCCTTGCGGCCTCGTACGGGAACGAACCGGCGAACTGGTCCGCCTCGCAGCGTCCCGGTGGCACGCCGGGCCTGGCGAACACTGTCAGCACCGGGGGTCAGAACCAGCCGCCGCGCGCGAGCTTCACGGCCGCGCCGGCGTCGGGGGCGGCGCCGCTCGACGTGCAGTTCTCCGCGGCGGCCTCGGCGGACCTCGACGGCGCGATCGTCGCCTTCGAGTGGGATTTCGCCGACGGCGCGACCGAGACCGGGAAGTCGGTCCGGCACACGTTCGTTGCTCCCGGCGAGTTTCTCGTCAAGCTCACCGTGCGCGACGATGACGGGGCCGAGGACACGGAGACGCGGCTCATCGCCGTGGTCGCCGATCCCGGAGGCGGCCAGATTCCCGGCGACGGCAACCAGGACGGCCGGGTGGACCTCACCGATGTCCTTACGGTGCTCTTCCATCTCTTCAGCGCCGGCTCGATCGTCCTGCCGTGCGACGGCGGATCGCTCCAGGAAGGCGGAAACAGGGTCTTGCTCGACCTCGACGACTCGAAAGCCGTCGAGATCACCGACGCGATCCGCCTCCTCGTCTACCTGTTCAGGAGCGGAGCCCCGCCGGTCCTCGGCACGGACTGCCGGCCGATTCCGGGCTGCCCGGACGCCTGCGCGTTCTAGCCTGGATTTTTCGACCCCCATGGGCGCCGAGGGGATCTTTCCGCCGCCCTCTGCGTCCTCGGGGCGTTTTGATCCTCAGCGTATGTCCAATACGCCTGCGGTCAAAACGCCCCTGCGTCCTTGATGGCGACGAAAATCTCTCCCTCGGTCGTGGCTTGCGAAGGCATGAGCGCTCTTCCCGGGCGTTCTGCGCCGGCTTCGGCAGGCCGTTCTTCCCAGGTCGACGCCTCAAGGAAGCCGAAAAATCCAGGCTAGGAATACTGAAGGAAGATCGAGAGGATCAACTTTCCCGGCCCTTTCCGAGGGGTCGGAGCGAGGCTGCCTTCCTCTCGGTCTTTCCTCTCGACGGGCAGCCGGTTCTTTGTCATCGTTAATTGCAACGAGGACGTTCCGACACAATGAACCGCGCGCGAGTGCTCTCCCCGATTCTTCTGGCGGCCTTTCTTGCGGGTTGCGATCGCAAGCCGTCCGTCGCTCCGGCGGCGAAGGCGGAGCCCGTTCCGCCGGCCGCGGAGCCGTCGAGGACCGACCGAGAGGAAATCGCGGCCCTCGAGAAGGCCGTCCGGGACAGCTCGCGGGCTCCCGCGGAGCGCCGCGAAGCGCTCATCGAGCGCTCGAAGAGACTCGGATTGCGTGTCCCGGAAAAGTTCGAGCGCGCCGGCCCGCCGCCGCCGCGGGTCGAGATCGCTCTGCCCGACGGCCCCCCGCGCCTCGATCCGATCGAGAGCGGCACATATCTCCTCTCGATCAGCGTCGGGTTCGCCGGCGGACCCAGCCAAGAGGAGCGCGCACCGGCCTCCGTCGAGCGCGACGGCGAAACGCTTCGAATCCGGCGGCAGGAGCCCGGCTCGGAGCCGCTCGCCGCGACCCTTCAAGAGGGCCGCCTGACCGCCGTCGGATTCGAAGGAGGGCTATCATTCCGGCTCGAAGGTCAGGTGACGGGGCCGGGGAGGCTCGCCGGGCGCGTAACTGGAACCGCGCCGGGGACGGAGATCCGGGACGGTCGATGGTCCCTCGAGAGGGTCAAGTGAGGCCGAGGACGCTGCTCGGGCTCGCCTTTCTTTTCGCGGGCCTCTCTCAGGCGGCGGGGCCGGCCCTCGGGGAGGAGCCGGCCCTAGGGGCCGAAGGGGCCCTTGCGGCGGAACCGGCCCCAGCCCCCGCCGAGATGCGCTCGCGGGCCGCGCTCTGGCTCGCGGGGCAGCTCGCGCGGGTCACGAAGGCGGCCTCGCCGCCCACAAGCGCCGCGGAGGTTCCTCGAGTCGCGTTCTCGACCGCGGCCTTGGCCCGCGCGGCGGACGCGGCTTCCGCCTCCCCCGACGCGGCGGCCGTCGTGGAGGCCCTCAAGGGAGCGAGGAGCTGGTTGAGGCGGCAGCAGAAGCCGGATGGCTCGTTCGGCGCGGCCTCGGCGAGGGTGCAGGCGAGCTGGTGGGCGATCGCGGCGCTCGAGCGCTCCGACTCTCCCGAGGACGGTGCGGCGGTGCGAAGGTCCGAGCGGTTCCTCCTCGGAGTTCAGAGGAGGGATGCTCTGAACACTGCCGCGGTCGTACCTCCAAAAGAGAAGGACCTCCGCCAGGCGATGGAGTTCCTCAAGAAGAACACGGCGCAGGGGTCGGAATCTCTCGGCGACGCGGCCGCGCGCGGCGCCGGCCTCGAGATCTTCTCCGGCGGCCGATTCGACTCCAGGGAAGCCCGTAAGACCATCGAGGAGGGCTTCGGGAAGCCGGGATTCGGCCTCTGCGCGGCACTCGGCCTTCCGCGCATCGGAGGAAGGCTCCAGGATGCGCACTTGGCGGCGCGCGTCCTCGGTTCGTATCGGCTCGCAAAGATCGTCGTGGCCGGGGCCGGAGAGATCCACTGGCCTCAATCTCTCTTCGGCGAGGTGTCCGGTCATTGGAACGCCGCCGAAGGGGCCTTCAGCGACGCTCCGGCCGGCCCCCCGGCCCTCGAAGCCACCGCGGCGGCCCTCCTGGCCCTCGATGCGCTCGCCCCGTGGACCGCGGTGGGACCCGGCGAGCTTGCGGCGGCCGAGAGAGCCGAGCCGGTGCGGTACGCGGACCTCCGAACGGACTGCGTCGAGTGCCATCAGCGGCTTCAGCCCGGCCTCATTCTCCAGTGGGAAAGGAGCAAGCACGCGCGAGAGGGCGTCGGCTGCGACGCCTGCCACGGGAAGAACCACTCGCAGGTGTTTCGTGAGAACGGAAGAGTATCCGCAAAGATCTGCGGCGGTTGCCACTCCGCGCAGCTTCAGGAGTTTCGGAATTCGCGGCACGCCCGAGCCGAAGAGACCCTCCTCGCCTCGGCGCTCTTCGCCGCGACGCCGCCTGCCGCCCGATCGAGCTGCGTGAGCTGCCACCGCACCGGCGAGAGGCACGCCGACGGCAGCCGCGGGAGCTGCAACTTCTGCCACGCGGGCCACGAATTCCAGGCCGCCGCCGCTCGCGAGCCCGAGGCCTGCACCGGCTGCCACACGGGCCTCGACTACCCGCAGGACCTCGCGTATCGGACTTCGAAGCACGGCGCTCTCTATCGGTTGACGCGCAACTCGGCGCTCGCCCCGACCTGCGCCTCCTGCCATCACCCGGGCGGCGGACACGGCGACGACTTCGGAATCACGATCGGCGGAAGCGGGAGCGGCGGGATCCTCGCCGGCGAGAAGCCGCCCATCGAGATGCGCGAGATCGCCCCGCAGGATTTCGAGCGCCGGCGGGCGGCGATGGTGGGGGTCTGCACGGGTTGTCACTCGAGCCGCTTTTCAGAGGAGAGCCTTCGCAAGGCGGATGAGATCAAGGCGGAGGGCAATCGCGTGCTGGCCGAGGCGGTGGAGATCGTGAGCGGCCTCCACGCGGGGCGATTCTTCGGACGCGCGGCGTCGTCGCCGGCCATCTTGGGACCGGGGCAGGTCCGCGCGGACCCATCGACGCCCGGGGCTGCCGTCCTGAACCTCTTCCACGACCTCTGGCGGTTTCACTATGCATGGACCTGGAAAGGCGCGTACCATTCCTCGCCGAGCGTGGCGAACGTGCAGAGCGGGCCGAGTCTCACCCACCGGCTCGATGAGATTCGCGCCGAGGCCGCCCGACTCCGCGCGGAAAGGAAGAAGCGGTGAATGAACTGAGGCGCTGGGTCGTTGCTGCCGGAATCCTGGCGCCCGTCGTCTTTCTGATGGGCCAGGAAGCCAAGAAGCGCGAAGCAGGAAAGCCGGACGAGCCGCGCCTGGGAATCCGGTTCAGGGGGTTCCTCCCAGGGTCGCAGAATCCAACCCTCGAGGGAACGTATGAGGTCGAGTTCCGGATCTACCGTTCGCCGCAGGGGGGCGAGCCGATCTGGCGCGAGACGGCCGCCGTGCCCGTGCGCGAGGGGCGGATGGACGTCGTCCTCGGCAAGAGGGTCCCGATCCCCATGGAGATCCACGAGGCTACGTTCAAGTTCCTCGGGGCGTCGGTGGGCGGGAACCGCGAAGTCTATCCGCGTTTCGCCATCGTGAACGTCGTCTACGCGTCGAGGAAGGAGGCGCTCGTGGCCCTCGCCGGCGGCGCGGGGGCTTCGGAGCGCCGGAGCGGCACCGAGAAGCCCTCGGCCTACGGTCCGCGGGAAGCGAAGGTCGGCAAGGAGGAGAAGAAGGCGACGTGGAGAGAGGCGCTCGCAGCGGCGCGAGCCGCGGGCGGAGACCTGCCCGATTACGAGGACTGGTACCAGGCTCTGGAGAACCTTGCGCCCGATGCGGTGGAGGGGTGGACCGGACACTACGAGTGGGTCCTTCCGTGGGTCTACGACACCGCAAGCCACGGGCGACTCAACCTCTACTTCCGCGGCCGCTTCGAGGGCTGCGACTACATGGACCTGTCGCCCGCGAACAAGTACGCCTACCGGATCGCCCTCTCGGCCGGGAAGGGAGGCGAGGCCGCGAAATCGAAGAGGAAAGTGGGAACGAAGGATGAATGAACTCTGCTGGGTCGTGACTGCCTCCCTCCTCGGCCAGGCGCCTGCCGCAGGCATCCCCGCGCCGAGCCCCCCGGCGGCGACGGAGGCCTTTCATCTCGATGCGGAGACCCGCGCCCGCATCCAGAAGGCTCTCGACCGCGCCGCGGATCGCCTCGTTCGCGAGCAGGACGCGGCGACGGGCCGGTTCCGATCCCCCAAAGAGGGCGGCGTGCCGCCGGTGCCGCTCACAGCGATGGCGCTCTGGGCGCTCAGCGAAGCGGGCGATGCCCCCGAGCACCGCGCGGCCGGCGCCAAGGCCGCGGCGTACCTCCTCGGCTTCCGGCAGCCCGACGGCGGCATCTACGACCCCGCGGGCGGCCTCGTGCGGTATACGGCCTCCATCACGCGCCGCGCGCTCGAAGCCTGGACCGCCCGCCATCCCGATCCCTCGCTGCGAAAGGTCCTCGATGGCCTGAACCTCTTCGCGTACCGGAACCTCGAGCTGGAGTCGCTCGAGGAGGAGAGGGCCCGCCCATCGCCCGGCGTCAACGCGAAGGCCGTCGAGCGGCTCCGAGGCCGCGCGGACCTCTCGCCCGAAGTGAAGAAGGCCCTCGACTTCCTCTGGAATTCGAAGGAGAAGCCGGCGGGCCGCCCCTTGCGCCGGAGCCTCGTCGCGGCCGCCCACACGGCGAAGGATGCCCTCACGTACGACGAGTTCCTCCGCTACGTGAGCGAGATGACTCGCTTCGACAACCCAACGGTCTCCAAGGCGCACCTCGCGATCCGCTCGTACTACTCGTTCCGCGAGAACCCGGACCTGACGCGCCGCTACGGACCGGAAGGTTTCCAGCGCAAGGACGCGGGCCTCTATTACTACTACCTGACCGTAGCGCGCACGCTGGGGGCCGTCGGCCGGCCGGAACTGAAGACGCTCGACGGCAGGAGCCACGACTGGGCGAGGGAGCTGAGCGGAGTCATCCTCTCCCTGCAATCGGACGACGGCTCGTGGGTCAATCGGAACGACCGCTGGTGGGAGGACGACGCGGTGCTCGTCACCGCGTACGCGATGATCGCTCTGAGGGAGTGCCGGGACGTGAAGAGGAGCGCGCGATGAAGAGAGATCGGACGCCGCGCCCGGCCGTGACGTGCGCGTGGATTCTGATCCTAGGCCTTCTGACGGGCTGCGGGGGTCGCAAGCAGGTCGAGCCGCCGCCGCCGGCGCGAGAGCCTCGAAGCGCCGCTGCGGCCGAACCGGCAGCGGGGAAGGCCCCCACGACGACGCCCTCCGAGGTGCTGAAGCCTCCGGAGTTCCACCCGGAGCCGCCGACGGAAGCGGATCCCGCGGGAGCGCTGGCGGCTCGGGCAGCCCCGAAGCCGGCCGCGGGGGAGTCTCGGGATCCCGCGAAGCAGGACGCCGGCTCGCCGGATGCCTCGGCGGCGGAGGCATTCGAGAATCTACTTGCCGGCATGGGCGTGCGGTTCCTCCCGAAGGAGCGGCGCCTCGAAGTCTCCGGATGGGTGAACATGCAGAAGGGGCTCGTCGAGGTCTTCGCCTGCACTCCGGACGGAAAAACGCACGAGTCGGTCCTCGTCCTCGACTGCGTGCCGAGCGGCCTCCACGCGGGGCTCCTCGCCCTCGGCCTCGAGGCGGGGACGCCGGTCGAGGGCGGCACCGAGGCCGTCTACAAGCCGCCGGCGGGGCCCAAGGTGCTCGTCCAGGTGCGCTGGAAGGACGGCGAGGGGAAAGAGCGCGCGGCTCGCGCCGAGGAGTGGATCTGGAACAAGAAGGAAGAGAAGCCGATGGCGCCGGCCGCCTGGCTCTTCACCGGATCCTTCCAGCAGGCGGTCTCGGGAAACCAGCAAGAGACCACGTACGCGGCCAATTACATCAAGAGCCTCGTGACCACGTACCACGACGCGAGCACGATCCTAGAGAACCCGCTCCCCGAAGGCCGCGACGACACGATCTTCTACGCGAACGAGAAGGCCGTGCCGCCCCCGGGCACGCCCGTCACGGCGGTGTTCAGCCCGGCGGGGGGTTAGGATTTCTCTCTCTCTCTCTCTCTCTCTCTCTC
>Ga0187893_10005486_pt1 | contig 22734 bp, 21 predicted proteins | sample MA1701074metaG_FD_139574 | JGI IMG/M metagenome (GOLD analysis project Ga0187893, IMG submission 139574) | White microbial mat communities from a basaltic lava cave in the Kipuka Kanohina Cave System on the Island of Hawaii, USA - MA170107-4 metaG ...
GGGTAGGTTTGGTGTGAGGTGGCTACCTACGGAGGAGGGACACATGCGGCACTCGCGCTTCACGCTGATCGCGGCGCTGCTCGTGGTTGGAGTCGCATGCAGTGAGGACTACGGGACGGGCGGCGGCGGGTGCACGCCGACCGCGAGTCAGGTCTGCATGAGCGGCTCGGCCTTCAATCCGACGACCCGCACCGTCACGGCCGGCACCACCGTCACGTGGCGGAACGGCGACGGCGTGACCCACACCGTGACCAACAATCCGGGATCGGCCGAGGCCTTCAATCAGACTGTGAACGCCGGCGGCACGTTCGCCCGGGCGTTCAACAGCGCGGGCACGTTCGCCTACCATTGCACGATCCACGGGACGCCGACGAGCGGCATGCGGGGGACGATCGTCGTGAACTAAGCGGGAAGCGGGAAACGGGAAGCGGAAGGAACGATGGGCTATCGGCGATTCGTGGATCGCAACGGTCGGAGTTGGGAAGTGCGCGACCGGTCCCAGGCCGAGTGGGACTTCGAGCCCGTGGGCGGCAATCGGGGACCCGCGCGCACCGCGCCCGCGCCGGGCTACGAGCGCGATCCCTACGAGCTGAGCATCGAGGAGCTGCAGCGGTTGCTCGACGCGGCGCCGCCGCCAGGGTCGCGCGCCAAGCCGTCGCCGTTCAAGGACTAGCCTTGCCGCCCGCCGGTCCCCTTACCTTTCCCCCATGACCGAAACCCTCGAGGCCTTCCGCCACTTCCGCGAGAAGCTGAACGCCGCCATCCTCGAAGCGGGGAACGTCAACATCAACCGCTTCTTCGCGCTCGATACACGGACCTACGAAGATGGCGCCCTGCCCGCGAAGACCAAGGAGCTGCTGGGGCTCGTGGCCTCGATGGTGCTGCGCTGCGACGACTGCATCACCTACCACTTGGTGCGCTGTCGCGAGGAGGGCTTGACCGACGCCGAGCTGTACGAGGCGTTTGCCGTGGCCCTCGTCGTCGGCGGCTCGATCGTGATTCCCCACCTGCGCCGCGCCGTGGCGCGCCTCGAGGAGCTGCCCTCCCGATGAACGTGTGGCGCGCGGCGGCGGACCTGGCTCGGCGCGGTGCCTCCGGTGCCCTGGCCACCGTGGCCCGCACCCGCGGCTCGACCCCCGTGCCCGCGGGGGTCAAGATGCTGGTGGGGCCGTCGGGACGCCTGGTGGGCACCGTGGGCGGCGGGTGCGTCGAGGCCGACGTGATCCGCGCGGGACTCGAGGCCCAGCAGGCGGGCGAGCCGGCCATCGTGACCCACACCCTGAATGCGGACCTCGCCGGTGACCTGGGGCTGTCCTGCGGTGGCACGGTGGACGTCTTCGTGGAGCCCCTCGTGCCCGACGCAGCCTACATCCGCGTGCTCGAGGCGGCGGCGGGTGCCGAGTCGGGGCTCGTGACCACGGCCACCGACTGGCATGACGGACCGGAGAAGAGCTTCGCGGCCCTGCCCGAGAGCGCCGCGCCCGCCGACTCGGCGACCCTCACACAGGACCGGCGGTTTGTGATCGAGCGGCTCGCGCCCGCGCCCCGGGTGGTCGTGTTCGGCGCCGGCCACGTCGGGGCGGCGATCGCCCGGGCCGCGCACGCCGCCGGATTCCGCATCGTCCTGGTGGACGACCGGCCCGAGTTTGCCGACCCGGAGCGGTTCCCCGACATCATCGTGTGCGCCGGCGCGGTGGATGAGGCGCTGGCGCGCTACCCGCTCCGGCCCGCCGACGCCGTCGTCATCGCCACCCGCGGCCACCGCGAGGACGCCCTGATCGTCGAGCGGGTCGCGCCGTCCGCCGCGGGCTACGTGGGGCTGCTGGGCAGTCGCCGCAAGAAGCTCGTGGTAACCAAGGGATTGGCGGCGGCGGGCGTGTCGCGCGAGGCCCTCGAGCGGGTGCGCGTTCCGGTGGGCCTGGAGATCGGCGCGGTGACGCCGGAGGAGATCGCGGTCTCGGTCGTCGCGGAGCTTATCGGCTGGCGGCGAAAGAAAGAGCAGGGAGCACGGAGCAGGACCTGAGGTTCGCCGGAAACCTCCGTCTCGCCGGAAGGAACTGTTCTGTGCTCCCTGCTCCCTCAGGGGATCGGCCTCACACTCTCGAGCAGCTTGTTCAGCGAATCCGTGTCGAGCGGCCCCGCGATCTCGACCCGCAGGCCGCCGACATACCGCGCCAGTCGCTCGGCCGGTGCGCGCAGCTCGCCGTCGAGGTACACCTGCCGTCGCAGCGCGTCGTCCCCTGCGTGTTCCGCCACCGCCCGCCGCTGAAACAGCTGGATGACCTCGCCGGCTGCGAGCTGCTGCTCCACGAGCACCACGCCGTCGCCCAGCGGGCTCTCGCGCAGCTCGCGGATCGGGAGGCCGGGCACGGCGACCGGTGCCGTGCCGAGGAGGCTGCTTGCCGGTTGCCGGCCGATCACGCGCCAGGTGGTGCTCACGAGATCGCGTGGGACCATACGGTCGCGCCGCTCGGCGGCGGCGCGCGGCCCCGCACTCGGCGCACCCGCGCCCCGGGCGTCGACAGGGGCGGCCGCGGGGACTGCGACCGGTGCCGGTGCGGGCACCTCCACGCGAGCCGCTGCGCGCTCGGGCTCATCCGCCGCGTTGGCGACGAGCAGATCCGCCTCACGCGCTCCGATGGTGTCGTGGACCCGTGTCGTGGTTTTCGCGGCACGCTGCTGCGCGCCTTCCGTGAGCCCGGTCGCTGCGGGCTCCGCGGCACGGCCCGCCACCGACACCGCCGTATCCACGCGGGCGCGCTCCTGTTCGGTCGGCATCATCGTGGGCATTCCCTCCCGCGCCGGCGGCGAGGCCGCGACCGACCCGTCTCCCGTCCCCCGTCCCCCGTCCCCTCCCCGTGCGTACCATCCTGTCATCAGCGCGAGCGCCACGGTGGCCGCCCAGGTGAGCGGCACGACGAAGCGGCGGCGGCCGCGTCCCCGGCCGAGCTGCTGGAGCGGCGGCGCGGCGCGCTCTGGCGGCGCCGCGACGGCGAGTAGCTGCGCCGCACGCCCCACCAGCGCACGCGCTTCCTCCAGGCGCGTGCCGCAGGCGCTGCAGTCCGCCAGGTGCGCCTCGAGCCGCGCCCGCTCGACGGCCGACAGCTCGCCGTCGAGGTACGCGTGCAGGATCCCGTCATCCACGTGCGACATCGGCTGCCTCACTTCCCGCCTCGTAGGCTTCCACCAGCCGCCGGCGCGCGCGCGCCAGCGTCGTGCCCACGGCGCCGCGCGCAAGACCGGTGTGCACGGCGATCTCGTCGTAGGAGAGGCCGCCGTCCCACAGCAGCAGCACCTCGCGGTCCCGCGGCGTGAGCCGCTCCAGCGCCCAGCGGACGCGGGCCTGCTCGTGCTCGGCTTCGACCGCTTCGTCGGGGGGCGCCGCGACGGGGGCGGGTGCGTCCCGGAGCAGCGTCAGATGCCGCCGCTCCCGCACCGCCCGCCGTGCCTCGTCCCGTGCCAGATTCGCCGCCACCACGAAGAGCCACCCTCTGGCGTTCTCGGGTTTGTGCACCAGCGCCCTCGCAAATGCCTCCTGGGCGAGGTCCTCCGCGCGCTCGGGATCCCAGACCTTGCGGTACAGAAACCGCACGAGCGCGCGGTAGGTGGTGCGGTAAACCTCGGCCAGGTCCTCGGGCATCCGCGCTCAGGATCGGAAGTCGCGCACCACGCGGGCCAGGTCACCGGGCGCCCACATGGTCCTGCCGCCGGTTTCAATCTTGACGCTCAGAACGCGGCCGGCGACGACGACGCTCGGCTCGAGCGCCGCGGGCGCCACCAGCTCCGGAAGCGCCCGCAACAGGGCGAAGTACGCGTCGCTGAACGGCGCCACGATCACGACCCGCAGCGAGTCACCGTGGCGCACGTCGGTCCACGTGCTGTCCCGGAGCACGAACAGCCGGCCGCCCACCCGCTGGGTCACCGCCCGGCGCGCCGAGCCCTCGACCTCGTCCGCCGCCATCGTCGGGCTCGCGGTCGCGACAACGGCCTCGAGGGTGCGCGCGGCGGACATCTGCGCGTCCCGATCGGACTTCGCCACGGCGCCCGCTCCGGCCTGATCCCGCGGGGCGAACGACTCGGTCAGCACGCGCTGCTCGGCGCGCTCGCGCGCGACTTCCGTCGGCTCCTGCACCAGGTACGAAGTGTACTCGGTCAGGATCCCGTAGCGCAGCGCCAGCTCCTTCAGCGCCTCCACGATCTCCCGGTTGGCACCGTGCAGCCGGATCTCGCGCGCCAGGGCGCCCGCCTTCCGGGCGGCCCACAGCGACGCGATGTAGGCGTTGGCGGGTCGCTCGTTGGGGAATGCGGCGGTCGTCGTGAACCTCTCCTCGCGTCCGTTGCGCCGGCCCGTCACCGTGACGGACTGCTCCCTGCTCCCTGCTCCCCGATACCGCCCGAACACCACCAGCTCATCCCCGCCGAACAGGTCCGGCAGGCGGCCGGGCTGCACGTCGTACAGCTCGAGCCCGTCGCCCGCGCGGAGCGCGAGATCGGTGAGCATGGGGCTCGCGATCTTCGCCGCGAGCGACCCCACGGCCTGCTCGATCGAGGCGTCGGGCCGGATGTACTCGGTCGTTCCGCGGGCTCGTTCGGTCAGGCGGTCGAGCAGGTAGGTGTTCACGTCGTAGCCGATCCCGAAGCTGAACACGCGGAACCGGCCGCGCCCCTCCTCGGCCCGGTTCGCGATCGCCTCGGGACTCTGCTCGCCCACGGTCGGGATCCCGTCGGTCAGGAACACGACGACGCCGAGCGCGCCGTCGGCCGGCGCCTGGCGGAACGCCTCCGTCAACGCCCCGGCGATGTTCGTCCCGCCTTCGGCGCCCAGGCTCCGGACCCATTCCTGCGCCGCGCGTCGCTGCTCGTCGCGCGCGTCCGTCCAGCCCTCCGCGAAGCGCCGCACGCCGCCGGAGAACGCCACGATCCGGAACCGGTCGGTGGCGCGCAACCCGCCGAGCAGCTGCACCAGGGCCGCCCTGGCCTGATCGAGCTTCTCTCCCGACATCGAGCCCGAGACGTCCAACACGGCGACGAGGTCGCGCCGCACGGCGTCGGCGTGCGCGCCGCCTCCGGGTGCGACGAGCAGCATGAAGAACCCGTCGTCGCCCACGGGGCGATGGGTGAGCAGAGACATGCCCACGAGGCCGCGCGCCAGCGGCAGGAACAGCTCGAAGTCCCCGCGACCGCTCGTATCGGCCAGGTCGATCTCGAGCCGGCCCCCCGCGCGACGGCCCGTCACCTGGTGCGTCGGGGAGTACGGATCACCCACGCGCGCGACGCTGTCCGCCGTGAGGCGGAAGCTGCGCGTCGCTCCCGCGCCACTCCGGTCTGCGGGATAGCGGAAGCGCAGGGCGTCACCGACGCGGTCCAGGATCTGCGTGTAGCGCAGGGTGATCTTGCGCGTCTCGCCGGCGTTGATGGGGAAGACCCGCGCGCGCAGCAACCCGTGGCCCGCCAGCTCGATCAGCGCCGGGTCACGCTTCTGCCGCACGATGTTCTCGTAGATCGTCCGCGCCCGGGTCGCGTCCATCATCTCGCCCCGCAGCTCGGTGTCGCCCTGCCACAGGGAGAAGTCGCTGAAGGAGGCCTCGCCTGGGAGGGGATAGAGGTAGTCGGCCTCGCCGAGCCCCGCGCCGCCGTTCCGAAACCACTCTTCCACGGTGACGCGGGCGACGCGCCCCGACACCGCAACCTGGACGGCGCTCCGCACCTTCACCACCGCTGCCCCGGGCGGCGGCGGGACGAACGGCCGCGTGGTGGGCTCGATCCACCCCTGGGCCACGCCCGCGGGGGCGCCGGCGGCGCACAGGCTCAGGGTGACCCCGATCACTTTCCGGAGAGACAACATGGCGTCGAATCCTGTAGAGAGACGCCAGAGAGACGGGGAGGGGGGCGGAACGTGCACACTGGAGACGTCAGACATCAGACATCAGAGGGTGCCGCTGTTCTGACGTCTGATGTCTGATGTCTTATGTCACAGCACACCGATTCGGGCCCGACTCCAGCGCGTCGGCCTCGGCCTCGGAGAGCGCGGCGAGCCCCAGGTTGGCCACCTTGATGGTGCGATAGACCTGCGGGGGCGTGCCGAGACCCCCGAGCCAGCGCGCGAAGGCCGCGCCGTCGGCGATCGCCAGAGCCTCGTTGGTGGCGCGGATCACGTCGAAGCGCGCGGCGACGGCGCGATCGGCACGACGCTCAGCCTCGCTCGCGTAGTGCGCGGGCAGCACCACCACGTCGCCCGGCCAGGCACGCCTCGCGTGCTCCAGGCTCTGCCACAGCATCCTGCCCCACACCTCGGCCTGGCCGCCGAGGTCCGGCCGGCCGAGCGACTTGATGAATACGAAATCGCCGGTGAGGGCGACGCCGTCGTCACTCATCAGGGTCACGCTTCCCAGCGTGTGGCCGGGATTGTGCCACACTCGCAGCGTCGCGCGGCCCACCGGGACCCGTTGACCATCCGCCACAGGCTTATAGGGCAGGCGGGCCGCGGCGCCGTCGAACGGAGACACCCCATCCCCCGGATGCAGGTGATAGGGAACCCGCCAGGCCCCGGCCACCCGGGGTCCGCCGCTCAAATGGTCCGCGTGCGCGTGCGTGTCGAGCACACCGATCGGCCGTACGTCGAGCTCGCGCAGCAGCGCCTCGTAGCGCGCGACGTGGCGGCCGGGATCCACGACCAGCGCCTGACCGTCGCTGGCGACGACGTAACCGAGACAGCCCTTGCCCACGCGATCGAGCTGCACGACGTGCTCGAGCGTGGGTGTCGGCGCGAGGTGCCGCGCGACGTACACGGTTTCCCAGGCGGCCATGCCGCCGATCACGGAGTACGCCTCGAGCCCGCGCTCGCGGAGGAACAGCGTCGCCTGCTGGCTCGAGTTGCCGTGCCCGCAGATCACGGCCACCGGCCGGCCCGGGTCGAGGCCCAGCGGCTCCATGGAAGGAAGCCGGTACACGCGCGAGCCGGGCATGGCGTAGAACTGGAGCGCGGGGCCGAGGGCGACCCGCCCTTGCGCCACCTGGTCGGGGGCCCTGATGTCGAGCACCTGCACGGGCTCGCCGCGATCGAGCTGCCGCGCGAGGTCGTCGGGAGCGATCTGGGGAAGCGATGGCGGCGTCATCGGCCCATAGTGTGGCGAGGCGTGCTCGGGCGCGCAACTGGAGACGTCAGACGTCTCAGTTCAGCCGCATCGTCACGCCGAACATCAATCCCAGCGTATTGATCGGGGGAAGACCCGTGCGCTCCTTCAGCATGGTGTAGTTGACCTCGAACCGCCCCCCGACGTCGCGCACCAGCCGGAACCGATAGCCCGCCGCGACTTGGGCGCCGAGTTGGCCGAGACCAGCGCTGCCGGTCTGCGCGACGTATTGCAGCGTGCCGCCCCCGGCCGCGTACCAGCCGCCGGCGAGGGCATGGTTGAGCCGCAGGCCGACGCCCGCGCTGGTGATCGTGCGGTCGCCGGCGTCCACATGGTGCCCTTCCAGCTCCAGCTCCACCGCCTCGCGACCGGCGAGCGGGATGATGGCGAACAGGGCAGGTGGCGCACCGGCGCTCACGACGGGCGCGGCGATCACGGTCAGATCGATCCCGAGGCCGACGAAGTGACTGCGCGTGTAGCCGCCCGCGAGCCCGACACTCGGTCGCCACCAGCGCGGCGCCGAGCGGGCGCGGCGGGCGTGCGGCCCCCCCACGGGCGCTGAGAGGCCGAGCAGCAGGGCGTAGGTGTTGGCGGGTGGCAGGCGCTCCGACCCGGCGAAGGTGGTGGCCTGTGCTTCGAGCCGGGCGCGCAGGGCCGGCGCGAGCTGGACGCGCACGCCCAGCGCCCCCTCGGCGCCGAACCGCGTGTCGTGTGTACCGCCCGACTCGAGGTAGACCAGGTCGCCGCCCGCGGCGACGTAGAGATGACGGGTGAGCGCGAGGTCGGCCCGCAGCCCGAAACTCAGCCCGCTCGCCGAGCCGAGGAACGGGAAGGCGAGCTGGATGCCCGCGAGCGAGGGCTCGAGGGCGAGCCGGCCCGTGACGGGCACGATCCCGAAGACCGCTCCGTAGGCCGGCGTCCCCGCGGTCCCCCCGGTGGCGGGCAGGTCGAAGTTGTCCGTGTAGTCGGCGGCCCCGGTGCCGGTAGGCTCGACCCGCACCCATCCGCTCCGGAACCCCAGCTCGGGAGTCCACCACTGCGCCGCGGCTCGCGCCGGAAGCGCCAACGCGAGCGCCAGCGCCGTTGCTTCCATTGTTCTCACCGTCACTGCCTCACGGCTGGGGTGGGATCGGGGTGGGACGGGCCCCAACTTCGGTACGGACGTGGGGCGGGGCAAGGTCTCGATGTCCTCTGCACCGGCCCTCCCGTTTTGGAGCGCTCCCGGTATATTGTGAACCCGTTCACAAGCACTCGTCGCGGATTCACACCCGGAGGAGAATAGCAATGCGTTCGACGTGGATCGCGGCGCTGGCCGCCCTAGGCGCGCTGGCGTGCGGCGAGAAGAAGACCGAAGAGGCGCAAACGTCCCAGCCTGCGGCGCAGCCGGCAGCGGCGCCCACGGGAGCGGTGGTCGAGGTGCGGATGACCGGCAACGGCACGACGACGGCGCTGTTCGAGCCCGCGGCCCTCACGATCGCACCGGGCACGACCGTGCGGTTCATCAACGTCTCCGGTGGCCCGCACAACGTGGCGTTCTGGGCGGACTCGATTCCGGCGGGCGCGGCGACGATGCTGAACGCCGCGATGCCGAACCGGATGGACAATCTGTCCGGCCCATTCGCCACGGCGCCGAATGAGACCTATGACATCACGTTCGCGGCCGACGCCCCGAAGGGCCTGTACAAGGGGTACTGCCTGCCGCACGTGGCGCTGGGGATGAAGCTGGCGATCACGGTGCAGTAAGGCGACGCGGAGAGGGGCGGACAGCGACGGAGAGGGACGGGGAGGGCCGGGGCAGGGTTTCCCTCTCCGTCCCTTTCCGTCTCTCTCCGTCCCTCTTGAAACCCGCTTGACCCATCCCGGCGACCGTTCACCATGTGGCTGATCACCCTCCTACTCATCGCGGACAGCACCCAGCGCCTCCGGGTGCGAGTAGCGCCGCGGGAATCGCTGCACGTGGACGTGGTGGGGCCCGCCGCCGGCGCCCCCGTCGTCCTGGTGCCCGGCCTGTTCGGCTCGGTGTACGGCTTCCGGCAGGTCGTGCCCCCGCTCGCCGCGCAGGGGTACCGCACGATCGTTATCGAGCCGCTCGGCATCGGCTCGTCGAGTCGCCCATCGCGTGCGGATTATTCACTGACGGCGCAGGCGGACCGACTGGCGGCGGTGCTCGACACCCTGGCGGTCGGTCCCGCGCTGCTCGTCGCCCATTCCCTCGGCGGATCCATGGCGCTGCGGCTTGCCTATCGCCGGCCGGACCTCGTGCGTGGCGTCGTCCTGCTGGAAGGGGGACCGGCCGAGGCCGCGACCACGCCGGGGTTCCGCCGCGCGCTGCGGTTCGCGCCCTGGATCAAGCTGTTCGGCGGCGTGCGGCGTGTGCGGGCAGCCATGCGCCGCTCGCTCGTGGCGGCGTCGGGCGACACGAGCTGGGTGACCGACTCGGTGGTGGCGGGATACACGGCAGCCGCCGCCGCCGATCTGGACGCGACCCTGCTGGCCTACCTCGCGATGGCGGAGGCGCGGGAGCCGGAGCGCCTGGCGGACCGGTTGGGGGACGTCCACACCCCGGTGCGCCTGCTGCTCGGCACTGCCCCGCACGCGGGCGTGCCTCCGCGGGCGGAGCGCGAGCTGCTGCGTGCCCGGCTGGCCCGGTTCGCCGAGGACACGGTCGGCGGGGCGGGGCACTACCTCCACGAAGAGCGTCCGATGGCAGTGGTCGCAGCGATGGCGCGGATGCCCGGGGCGACGCTCCCGGTGGAGGCCCCCTAGCCGGCCAGGTCGAGGCGCTCCCACGGCGCGCAGATCTGCCGGGCCTCGCGGCGCGCCACCTGGTCCACGTAGCCGATGAGCGAATCGAAGGTGCGGCAGGCCCGCACGGCGCGGCTCGAGTCGGCGACGGCGGAGGCGACGCGGGCCAGCTCGAGGCGCAGCGGCCAGAGGGAGGCGATCAGATCGAACGGCGCGGCGAGGACGGCGTAGCGGCGCGTGGCGGCGTCCCAGCGCGCGAGCGCGGTCGCGGTGTCGCCGCCGGCCAGCGCGGCGCGGGCCTCGAGATCGAGCACGAGGCTGAGGGGCAGTGGCGCGCTATCCGCCGCGAGGCGCTGGAGCGCTGCGCGTTGGCGGGCCGGCTCGCGCCCGGCGCGCGCGAGGAGCCACCGGGCGGCGGGATCCGCCGCACCGCTCGCGGCCAGCCGTCCGGCGGCGGCGGCGGCGTCCCCCAGGGCCGCGATCCCGCTCACCTGGGCCAGCAGGATCCAGCGGTCGCTCTCGTGTCGCGCGGCCGCGGACGCGGCGCGAGTGATGCGGGCGCGCGCGCTGTCGACCTCGCCCCGGCCGAGATGCGCGGCGACGCTCCAGCGCAACGCGAGGGCACGCTCGTAGTCGTCCGCCGCCCGCCCCTCGAGCGCGCGCAGGATCCGGCGCGTCGCGAATGTGGCGAGCGCGGTATCGGCGGTCGTGCCGAACTGGGCGGACTGAAACGCGAGGTACTCGAGTACCACGGCGTTGCGGCGGTCGAGCGTCTCGTTCAGCAGCCGGAGCCCGTCGGCCGGGCGGCCGAACAGCAGCGTATCGGCCACGCCGATGACCTGCGCGATGACGGAGGTCGAGTCGATGCTGCGGTACAGGCCGATGAGCCGCCGCGTCTCCTTGTCGTCGCCGGCGAGATGCGCCAGCGAGATGCTGTTGGCGATGGCGGGCGCGAAGCGGGGGTCGGCGTCCAGCACGCGCGCGAACTCCTCGCGCGCGCTGAGCAGGCTCTGGTCGAACAGGCCGCCGAAGAACAGGTAGAACTCGCCCAGCACGAAGCGCACGTAGGGCCGGTCGGGCGCGGCGTCCGCGGCGCGGCGGAAGTAGTCGTGGGCCGCGTAGCCATCGCCGCGGTCCAGCAGGTGGGAAAACCCGAGGAGCAGCAGGCTGTCCGGGCCGCCGAGGCCGGCGAGGTGGCGGCGGGCGCCGGCCGTCGTTTGCCGCAGGTTCTCCTCCCGCCCGCTCACCTGGGCCATCACGAGCAAGCGGCCGAAATGCGCCGGCGCGAAGTCCGGGTCGGCGGCAATCACCTTGTCGAACAGCGCCCGGGCCCGGTCGTAGTCGGCCCGGCGGAAGGCATCGTCGGCGCCGAGGTACGCGGCGATGTTCTCGAGACCGCGGGGCAGCGTGGGTCGGCTGCCCAGCCCGCCGGCGAGCACGTCACCCTCACGCAGCACGTTCTCGCCGACGCGCGCCAGGAGATCGTCCAGCGAATCGACGGCCCCCTCGAGCTCGGCCGATGCGAGGGGCACGCCGCCACCTCCCGCCTCGTGGAGCCGGGCCGTGAGCCGGACGCGCGACCCGGTGAACGATGCCCCCGGCTGCACGTAGTAGCGGACGGCGAGCGCGCGGGCCAGGGAATCGGCGTCCGGGTTGCTCAGTGCGCCCGTCGCGAAACGGCGGCTCGCTTCGCTGTAGACGCGGGCGCCGGAGAGGACGGTGAGGCCGGGGGCCGCGCTCAGGCGGCGCGCGAACGATTCCGACAGCTGGCGCGCCGGCAGGTCCGTTCGTTCTCGCAGCACGTCGAACGGCATCACGGCCAGCGTCGGCGAGACCGGCCCGCGCGCCCCCGACTGGCGGATCACGACCCACGCGGTCACGCCGATCAGCGCGGCGGCGGCGCTCACGGCGAGCACGCGCCAGGGGACGCGCGGGCGCGCGCGCGGGATCAGATCGAGCCAGGCTCCGGCGCTCGCCGGTCGGTCGCCCGGGCTCAGCGCCAGGGGCACGACCAGCGCCGCGGCGAGCTTCGCGGCGACGTGCGGCTGGGCGGCACGCAGCGACCGCGCCAGCGTGGCGCGGTCGCTGCGCAGCGACGGCAGCGTTTCGGTGAGGGCCTCGAACACGACGACGGCGAGCGCGTACAGGTCGGCCCGCCCGTCCACCGCATCGCCGCCCTCGAACTGCTCGGGCGCCATGTAATCGGGCGTCCCGATGGCCGCGCCGGGCGACGTGAGAGCCGTGCCGGTCTCGTGCTCCGTCCGGGCCACGCCGAAGTCGGTGAGCAGGGTCCGGCCCGTCTCTTCGTCGATCATGATGTTCGCGGGCTTGACGTCGCGGTGCACCACGCCGCGACGGTGTGCGAAGTCCAGCGCCGCGCCGATCTCGCGCACCACCCGCAGCACCTCGTCGGGCGCGAGCCGCTTGCGCTCGTTCAGCACCTGCTCGAGCGTGACGCCGCGGATGAAGGGCATAATGAGGAAGGACAGCCCGCTGCGCGAGTCGAAATCGTCCACCGACACGATGTGCGGGTGACGCAGGTTGGCGGCGGCGGCGGCCTCGCGCCGAAACCGCTCCTGACGCATCTGGCTGCTGCTCACCTCGGGCGGCAGGACCTTGATGGCGACGTAGTGGCCGAGCGCGCGGTGACGCGCGCGGAACACGGCGCCCATACCGCCGGTGCCGGCGAGCTCGAGTACCTCGTACCGGTCGCCGACGGCGCGCTGCACTTCGTCGAGCGACGGAGCGAGCATGGCGGATAGCAATGTATGGCCGCTTGCGGCCTCTCGCACGCCCGCCGATACTCGGAGCGGCATGTCGCCTCCCGCCGCGCTCTCCGCCAGCGTGCTCGGCCCCGCCCGTCTCGTCGTCGCTGGCGGCGAGCCCCCACCGGAGCTGTTGTGGCGCAAGCACCTCGCCCTCCTGGTCTACCTCGCACGCAGCCCGCGCCGGGGCCGGACGCGCGAGCACCTGATCGGCCTGCTCTGGGCCGACCGGAACGACAAGCAGGCACGCCACTCGCTGAGCGAAGCGCTGCGTGTCCTGCGGCGCGCCCTGGGCGACCACCGCGTGCAGGCCGATGTGGACCAGATCCGTCTCGCCGACGACGCGGTCGCGCTCGACTGCGACGAGCTCGTCCGGCGGCGCGACCAGGGCGACTGGGCGGGCGCGGCCGAGCTCGTCGCCGGCGAGTTCCTCGAGGGGCTCGCGGTGCCGGGAGCGAGCGAGTTCGAAACGTGGCTGGCGGCGGAGCGCGCAAGCTGGCGGGCGCAGGGCGTGGACGCGCTGGTGCGGTGGTCGGGGCAGCAGCTCGCCGGCGGTGACGCGGGCGCCGCGGCCGCGACCGCGCAACGGGCGCTCGCGCTGGACCCGGCCGCTGAGTCGGCGGCGTGCGCGGCGATGCGGGCCCTCGCGCTCGCCGGTGACCGCGCAGGCGCGCTGCGGGTGTTCGCGGCCACGACGACGGCGCTCGCCGAGCAGCTGGGAACCCGTCCCGCGCCCGAGACCGCACGGCTCGCCGAGCGGGTGCGCGACGCCCGAATCAGTGGGCACCCCGTCCAGGCACCCCCCGGTGCGCGGCCGCGGGCGCCCCTCGTGGCGCGGGCCGCCGAGCTCGCCGCGCTCCTGGCGTGCTGGGAGCGCGCCCGTGGAAACCGCGGGCAGGTCATTCTGATCGAGGCGGAGCCCGGGGAGGGGAAGACCCGGCTCCTGGACGAGCTCGTGTCGCGTGCCCTGCTCGACGGCGCCACCGTGGTCGCGGCGCGCGCCGTCCCGGCCGACGAGGCGCAACCCTGGAGCGGCGTGGCCGGTTGGCTCGCGAGCGGTCTCGCGGAGGCCCCGGGGGTCGTGGCCGCGCCGGCCGCCGCCCTCGCGGCGCTCGGCGCGCTCCATCCGGACCTGGCGGCCCGCGGTCCGTCGGCCGGTGCTCCCCTCCCACTCCCCCTGCCCGACGCGCTGCGCGCGGTGATGACGGCCGCCGCGCAGGAGCGGGCGGTGCTGCTGGCGCTCGACGACGCCCAATGGCTCGACGCCGCGACGGTCGCGAGCCTCGCGGGGCTCGCCCGCGACATCGCCACCCGGCCCGTGGCCCTCGTGCTCGGCGTGACCCGTGGCGCGCCAGGGGCCGCCCGGTTCGACGACCTGCGGGCGCGGATCGGCCGCGATGTCGAAGGTGCCGCCGTGCACCCGGGTCGGTTCGACGATGCCGCGCTGCGGGCCCTCGTCGGGTGGGCGCTGCCGGCCTACGATGCGGAGGAGGCCGACCGCCTCGTGCGGCGGCTGGCGCGGGATAGCGCGGGCATCCCGCTGCTCGCGGTCGCCATTGTGGATGCGGTCGCCCAGGGGTTGCGTCTCGCCGCCGACGCGCCGGCCTGGCCCACGCCGGCGCGCACGCTCGTGGACTCGCTCCCCGGCGACCTGCCCCCGGCGGCCATCGGCGCGATCTGCCTCCGGTACCGCGGGCTCGATCCCGCCGCCCAGCAGGTCCTGGCCGCCGCGGCCGCGCTGGGTGGACGCGTGGAGGTCCCGGCCCTGGCACGGGCCACGAGCCTCGATGGCGCCGGGGTGCAGGTCGCGCTGGACGCGCTCGAGTGGGCGGGGTGGCTCTGCTCGGACGCCCGCGGCTACACGTTCACGGCACCCATCGCGCGAGCCGTGCTCCTCCAGGAGATGCTGACCCCGGGGCAGGTGCGCCGGCTCCGGTCACCGCTCGAGACTTGAGATTCGCTTGAGGGGCTGACCTCAACGTGTCTCCGACCTCGGAACCGGAGACACGATGCAGTTCGGTCACGTCGGGATCGCTCTCGCGATCGCCTCGCTCGACCCGCGGCCCGAGACCTTCCTCGTGGTCGGCGCGGCGCAGTTCCTTCCCAACGCGGATTCGCTGGTGATTCGGGCCGGCTGGGCCCGGCCGGAGTTCCACGGCACCTGGAGCCATAGCCTGTCGTTCTGCCTGGCCGTCGGCGCCCTCGCCGCCCTGCTCTTCGGCCCGGTGCTCGGGGCGCTGGCGCTCGCGAGCATCGTCGCGCACGTCGCCGCCGATCTGCCCACCGACACGGGCATCCCGGTACTGCTGCCGTTCAGCCGGCGCCGGTTCTCGCTGAACCTGTGGAAGAACACCGGCTATTGGGGCCGCTCGATGTACGCGGGCTACTACAGCCAGCCGTGGGCCTGGATCCTCGAAGGGGCGGTCCTCGCCGTGGTGGTGTGGCGCTACGCCCCGTACGTCGCGTGAATCTCGTCGCGTTCGCCCTCGTCACCGCCCTGGTGCACGGCCCGGCGTCGCCGTTCCTGCCCACGGCGTATGAGGCGACGCTGCTGTACTACGCGCCTCTCTATCCCGCCTGGATGCTGGCGCTGGTCGGCACGATCGCCGCCTCGGTGGCGGAGGCCGTCAACTACCGGCTGGTGGACTGGGCGACGGCTCGTCCCGCCCTCGCCGGGCTGCGCGAGCGACGCGCGGTGCGCTGGAGCGTCGCCGTGTTCCGGCGCGCCCCCTTCTGGGCGACGGCCTTGATCATCTTCTCGCCGCTGCCCGACACCGCCGTGCGCGTGCTCGCGCCGCTGAGCGGTTACCCGATGGACCGGTTCGTGCTCGCGACCGCCGTCGGCCGGTTCCCGCGCCTGCTGCTGATCGCCGGGCTCGGCACTCTTATCGCCGTCCCGGCCTGGGTGCTGGGCGCGGCGGGCGGCGCGCTGGTGACCGGCGCGTTGGTCCGACGCTTCGTGGGGCGACACCGGCGTCCGCGCGGGCCGCGCGGCGGTGCCGGACCCGCCTTGCTTCCCGCTCGCGGCGCGATTAGATAACCGCCCGGTGACAAATCCGGTGACAAATCCACTGCTCTTCTTGATCGGTCTGCTCGCGCAGGCCGCGGCCGATAGTCCGCCCGATCTGCCCCCGCCGCTCGCGGGCCTGCCGCCGGCGGTCGTGACGGTGGATTCCCGGCGCGACGAGATCGTCATCGAGCTGCCGCCCGTGGATCTGCCCGCCAACCTGGTTCACGAGGGCATGCATGCCGGTCACGGCGACGGCAAGGGTCCCGGGTTTCCGCCCGTCGTGCTCGTCACGATGCCGGTGAGCGGCGCGCTGCACGGGTTCCGCGTCGAGCTGGTGGACTCGGCGGGCGCGCGGTTGCCGGATGCGTTGCTCCACCATCTCAACTTCATCGATCCGTTCCACCGCGAGCTGTTCCTGCCGATCTCCCGCCGTGTGATCGCCGCGGGGAAGGAGACCGGGGGCCAGCGGCTCCCGTGGTTGCTCTTCGGACTACCGTTCGAGAAGGGGGACCGGCTCGTTCTCAACGCGATGCTGCACAACCCGACGGCGACGGCCCTCACGGGCGTCCGGACGCGGCTCGTGATCAGCTACACGCCGGGATCGCGCCCCTGGCCCCTGTTCGACGTGTTCCCCTGGCAGCTCGACGTGCTGTTCCCGGCGGGGGACAAGGCGTTCGACCTGCCGCCCGGGCACTCGGCCAAGTCTTACGAGGCGAAGCCCGCGCTCGCGGGCAAGATCGTCGGCCTGGGCGGACACGTGCACGAGCGGGCGCTCGAGCTCAGCCTCACCGACGTGACGAGCGGGACCGTGCTGTGGGCGGCGGCGCCGGAGAGGGACTCGACCGGCCGGGTCGTGGGCGTCCCCGTCGCGCGGTTCTACCGCTGGAACCGCGTGGGCGTCCCCATCGATACCTCGCACGTGTACCGGGTGAGCGTGGCGTACCGTAACGAGAGCGGCCAGCTGCTGCCCCAGGGCGGCATGGGCGTGATCGGCGGGCTGTTCGCGCCGGACGACCCGGATGCCTGGCCCGCGGCGGATATGTCCGACCCCCTGTACGTGAAGGACCTGGCGCACTACCTGCGGCTAGGGTCGAGTGAGACCCCCGCGGTCGCCGCCCCCACCGCGTCCGCCGGGCACCACCACAGCCACGACTGAGGGGGCCGGCGCGCGATCCCGCGCCGTAGCCGCAACCGCGAGGGTCACGGCCGCGAGCGCGAGCCCGGCCAGCGCATCGACCGCGTAGTGAAACTGCCCGTAGACCACCGCCAGCACGAGGCCCGTCGTGAGCGGCAGTGCCACCAGCCCGAGGCGGCGCGCGTAGCGCAGGACCATGCCGGTCGCGACCACCGCCGCCGCCACGTGCGATGACGGGAACGCCACGCCCCAGGAGTCCCCGCGGTTCAGCAGCCACTGCGCCGCGCGCGCGGGCCACACCGCCGTGGCCGCGTTGTCCGGCAACGGGAACGCGTAGCGCGGGCCGGCGACGGGGAAGAACAGGGACACGACGTAGCACGTGTAGAACGTCACCATCAGCGCGAAGATGGTGTGCCGCACGGCGTCACGCCGCCCGCGCAGCCACAGCGCCAGCACGGGCAGGTAGAGCACCGGGTAGTAGGACAGGTAGCTGAGGTGCAGGAGCCACGACAGCGTGGGGTCCGGTGTTTCGCGGATCCAGCGGTAGGACACCTGCGAGCCGAAGACGAGCGTCTCGAGGCGCTGGATCCCCGCGTCGTAGCTGATGCCGTTCGCCAGCGTGAGTGTGCCGAGCTCGCCGTAGAGGCCGCCCAAGAGCAGCATCGGATACCAGTCGCCTACGAAACGGCCCACCGGGCCCGACGCCCGCGCCCGCGGCGCGAGGAGCACGAGGGCGACAAGCAGGCCGTGGGCGACGAGCAACAAGCCCCACTGCACCGGTGGCTCGACGGCGAGCACACGCGCCAGGGCGAGCGTCGCGACGCCCGTGTAGGCGAGGGTGGCAGCGTCGATCGGCTGGAGCGCGCGAGAGCCGTCAGCCATCAGCCGTCAGCGTTCAGGTGGAATCGTGTGATCGCTGACGGCTGAAAGCTGAAGGCTGACCGCCTCATTTCAGCCACCCTTGCGTCCGATACCACTCCGCCGTCCGCCGCAGCCCCGGCTCGAGGTCGATCTCCGCCCGCCACCCCGTATCGGCAGTGAGCGCGGCGGACGAGCAGGTCCAGCCCGGCGCGAGGAACTCGTTCGCCTTGTCCGCCGACAGCACCGTGGCCCGCCCTGCGAGCCGGGCGGCCGACCCGATCACCCACAGCACCCCGCGGGCCACGGGGCCGGGGATGGGAACGACGCGGGGCGTCGCGCCCACCGCGCGGCCGATGGCGGACGCGAAGTCCCGGCTCGTGGTCGGGCGGGGATGGGCGGCGTAATACACCCGGCCGGCCGCGCGCGGCGTGCTTGCGGCGGCGATCAAGGCGGTCGCGAGGTCGCCCGCGTGGATCACCGACAGCGCCTGCGACCCGTCGCCGAACACCGGCGCGATCCCGTGGCGCGCGAGCTTGAACACCTTGAGGATCTCGCGGTCCCATTCACCGTAGACGACGGGCGGGCGGACGATGGTCCACGGCAGCCCGGATGCGCGCACCAGCAGCTCGCCCGCCAGCTTGCTGCGGCCGTAGTCGGTGACGGGCGCCGGGGCGCCGCGCTCGTCCACCGGCCGGCCGGGAGCGCTGGGCCCGCCCACGGCGAGGGACGACACGTACACGAAGCGCGGGGACCCCGCGTCGGCGGCGGCCTCGAGCACGGCCGCCGTCCCGTCGCGGTTGATCGTCATGAACTCGTGCAGCGTGTGGGCGCTGATCCGGCCCGCGACGTGGACGACGACCTCGGCGCCACTGCAGCCGTCGCGCAGCGCGGCGCCCCTGTCCAGGTCTCCCTCGACGATGCGGACGTTCCGCCAGCCGAGCCCGGCGGCCTTGCGGCCATCGCGCACCAGGCAGGTCACGCGGTCCCCGCGCCGCTCGAGGGCCCGCACCAGGTGGGCGCCGACGAACCCCGTGCCGCCGGTGACGAAGACGTTCACAGCGGGCGGTCGTAGACGCGGTAGGTCTTGTACGGCGTGAAGCCGAGCTGTGTCGCCGCGTTGATCATCGGGGCGTTGTCTTCGAGGATCCACCCACCTTCGGCCCAATGGAAGCCGCGCGCCATGCCCCTGGTCCAGATCCAGTGGTACAGCAGGGCGTCGATGCCGCGACCCCGATACTCCCGCACGGTGCCGAGCAGCGGAATGCGCAGGCGGCTGATCTTGCGCGCGTGCCACAGCACCTTGAAGATGCCCGGAACGAGCCGGCCCGACGGGTTGTGCTTCAGCGCCACGTTGAGGTCGGGGAGGCCGACCGCGAAGCCGACCGGTCGGCCGGCGGCCTCGGCGAAGCAGACGACGTCGGGCACGATGATCGGCTTGAGCTGGGCCGCGAGGTGGTCGAGCTCGGCCGGCGTCATCGGGACGAAGCCCCAGTTCTTTTCCCACGCCTCGTTGTACAGTCGCTTGACCAGCTCGACCTCGTCCGGGAACCGCCGCATGTCGAGCGGGCGCAGCGTTACGCGCTGGCGTTGCTCGATCACGCGCATCGCGCGCGTGATGCGCTCCGGCGGTGCCTCACCGGAGCCCTGGAAGGCGATCAGGTCCTTGGCCTTGCGGAGCCCGCACGCCTCGTGCAGGGCGACGTAGTAGCGGGGGTTGTGCGGCATCATGATGACCGGCGGCGTGTCGAACCCCTCGACCAGCAGACCGCATTCGTCGTTGATCGATGGGCTCACGGGTCCGCGCAACGTGTCGCGGCCGCGCGCGCGGAGCCAGCCGGCCGCGGCGTCGAACAGCGCCGCGGCCACCTCACGGTCGTCCACGGACTCGAAGAACCCGTAGAACCCGACCCGGTCGTCGTGCGTGCGGTTGTGCAGCTCGTTCGTGATCGCCGCGATGCGCCCGACGGTCTCGCCGGCGGAGCGGGCGAGAAAGTACTGGGCTGCGGCGTGCTCGAAGAACGGGTTCCGGCCCGGGGTGAGCGCGGTGCGCACGTCGCGCCGTAGCGGCGCGACCCACAGCGGGTCGCCGCGATGCAGGTGGTAGGGGAAAGCGATGAAGCGTCGGAGAGCGCGCCCGCCGGAGACGGGCACGATCTCGACCGGGCTCAGAGGACCCCCAGCTCCTTGCCGAGGCGGCCGAAGATCTCCAGGGCGTAGTCGATCTGATCGGCCGTGTGCGTAGCCATGAGGCTCGTCCGCAACCGGCTCTGCGACGGCGGGACGGCGGGGGGGACGACGGGATTGGTGAACACCCCGGCGTCGAACAGCTTCCGCCAGAAGAGCAGCGTCTTCTCGAACTCTCCGATGAGGAACGGCACGATCGGCGTCTGCGTCGGCCCGATGTCGAAGCCGAGCGCGCGCAGGCCGTCCTGCAGTCGGTGGGTGTTGGCCCAGAGGCGCTCGCGGCGCGCTGGCTCGCGACGCATGACGTTGAGGGCCGCCAGCACGCCCGCCGTGTTGGCGGGCGGCAGCGCCGCCGTGAACATCAGCGGCCGGGAGAAGTGCCGCAGGTAGTGGATCACGCTCTCGGCGCCCACGACGAAGCCGCCGATCGAGGCCAGCGACTTGGAGAACGTGCCGACGATCAGGTCCACCTCGTCCACCACGTTGAAATGCGCGGCGGTGCCGTCCCCCCTCGGGCCCAGGACGCCCACCGAGTGCGCGTCGTCGACCGCCAGCGCGGCGCCGTACTTCTCCGCCAGCCGGAGCAGACCGGGCAGGTCGGCGATGTCGCCCTCCATCGAATAGACGCCGTCCACGACGATCATCGTGCCGGTGCCCGCGGGCACCCGCTGGAGCTTGCGCTCGAGCCCGGCGAGATCGCCGTGATTGAAGCGCACCGTCTCGCCGTACGACATCTTGGCGCCGTCCACGATGGAGGCGTGGTCCAGTTTGTCCAGCAGGACGACGTCGCCGCGCCCGATCAATCCCGAGATCACGCCGAGGTTCGCCTGATAACCCGTGGAGAAGACGAGGCAGGATTCCTTGCCGAAGAACTCCGCCAGCTCCGCCTCGAGCTGCTCGTGCAGATCGAGCGTGCCGTTGAGGAAGCGGCTGCCGGTGCAGCCGGAGCCGTAGCGCTCCAGCGCGACCTTGGCCGCCTCGAGCACTTCGGGATGATGCGTGAGCCCCAGGTAGTTGTTGGAGCCCATCATGATCCGCTCTTTGCCCTCGATGACGACAACGGTGTCTTCGGAGTGCGTGATGGGCTTGAACCAGGCGTACAGCCCCGCGGCCTGGACCTCGCGTGCCCGGGTGAAGCTCTTGCACTTGTCGAACAGCGCGACGCGCTGCAGGGTCGGTGTGCTCACCGGGACGCTCGGGAGTAGGGGAAACGGACGCTGGACGTTAGCCCGGCCGGTGGCATCGCGCAAGGGTCCGTGCCGTGCGGAGTTAGCTCGTTTCTCTCGCGCCCACGCACGGCTCCGTCGCACCGCGCACGGCGGCGAAGGCGTCGAGCGCCTGCGCCAGGTCCCGTTCGGAGTGGCCCGCGCTGACGCACAGCCGCAGCCGTGCCTCGCCCCGGCGCACGACCGGGGAGACCACGGCGGACGCGACCACGTCATGATCGAACAGTGCCCGCGCCAGCCGCCACGCCGCCTCGTCGTCGCCCACCATGACGGGGATGATGGCGCTCGCCGAGCGGCCGGTATCGCAGCCGAGCGCGCGCAGGCCGGTCCGCAGCGAGGCCGCGTTGCGGCGCATCCGCGCGAGCCGCTCCGGCTCGCGGTGCAGCACCCGCAGGGCCGCGCCGGCGGCCGCGACGGCCGCGGGGCACAACGCCGTGGAGAACCAGGCACGGCTCACCGTGTGCTGGAGGTAGACGATCAGCTCGCGCGAGCCCGCGATGAATCCCCCGTTGGCCGGGATCGCCTTCGCGAGCGACCCGGTCCAGGCGTCGACCCCCGCGGTGGGGAGGCCGAAGTGCTGATCCACGCCGCGGCCCTCGGCGCCGAGGACGCCGAGCGAATAGGTCTCGTCCACCACGAGAAAGGCGCCGAACTCCTGCTTCACCGCGATCAGCTCCGGGAGCGGACTGATATCGCCGTCCATGCCGGAGAGGCCTTCGACGACGATGACCGTGCGCGCCCCCGCCCCGCGGCGGCCGCGCGCCAACTCCTGGCGCAGCGCGTCGGGATCGGCGTGGCGCAAGGTCCGCACGGGCACGCGGGCGAGCGTGCAGGCATCGCGCCAGCTGTGCCGCGTCCGCGCGTCGAGCAGCACGCGGTCCCGCGGGCCCAGCAGGGCCGCGACCACGGCCAGGTTCGCGACGTAGCCGGAGCCCAGGGTGAGCGCGGCGTCCACGCCCTTGAAGGCGGCCAGGTCGCGCTCCAGCTCCTGGTGCAGCACGGTCGTCCCCGTGAGCATGCGCGCTCCCGCGCTGCTCGTGCCGTAGCGCCGCACGGCGGCGACCGCGGCTTCCTCGATCGCGGGGTGGCCCACCAGGCCGAGACAGTCGTCCGACGACAGCATCAGCATCGAGCGCCCGGCGAGCCGGACGTGCGGTCCCGTGCGGCCTTCGAGGGGCTGCTGGTAGGCGTAGAGGCCCTCGCCGTAGCCCCAGCGCAACAGCTCGAACCAGCGCCGCGCGCTGGGATGGTCGAGGAGACTCTGCGCCGTCGGCGGGTGGGGCTCCAGGGCGAACAGCCGGTGCAGCGTCTCGGACGCCGTCGGGCCGGAATGGCGCGCCGGGCGTGATGGGGGGGGCGGCGTGGAGTAGGGCGCCATGCGTCTCAGACCGTTGTCGGGCTGCCGAGCGAGGCTGTCACCGAGCGTGCCTTCCGGAGGCAGGGGTGAATCAACACCTCCCGGGCCCGGCGTCAAGCGCGGAGCGGAGGTCGATATGCGAGCTCGGGCCCACCCCGGGCTTGCGCCCGGGGTCAGTGCTCCTGGTCCGGAGCAGTCTTGACTGACCCCGAGCTTGCGCCCGGGGTCAGCGCTCCTGGTCCGGAGCAGTCTTGACTGACCCCGAGCTTGCGCCCGGGGTCAGCGCTCCTGGTCCGGAGCAGTCCTGACTGACCCCGA
>Ga0187893_10005489_pt1 | contig 22711 bp, 12 predicted proteins | sample MA1701074metaG_FD_139574 | JGI IMG/M metagenome (GOLD analysis project Ga0187893, IMG submission 139574) | White microbial mat communities from a basaltic lava cave in the Kipuka Kanohina Cave System on the Island of Hawaii, USA - MA170107-4 metaG ...
GCGCTTCCATCTGCATCCGGAAGGCAAGTTCATAGGATTGAATCAACCCTTCGACGTTGCGATCCTCACCGCCCATCGCCTGGTCCATCCGGTTGCGAGCTTGAATCAGATCCAGGTGCTGCCGCTGCAGCTCCGGAGGAAGACTCGGATCGCCGAGATAGCCGATTTTGGACTCCTTCACTGGCGTTCGTGCATCTCCGATTCGCGTCCCTTGGTATATGGCCGGCAGGAACACGTTGGAATAGTCCAAGGTGCTTCCATCGTCGCCGTAGAGCATTGGGCTGATGACCACGAATCCGGGCAGATTTTGATTCTCGGTTCCCAAACCATAAAGAATCCACGATCCCAGCGAGGGGCGGACAAACTGAATCGATCCACTTTGAAAAAGCCGGATGGCACCCGGATGTGCCGGGCTGTCCGTTTGCAGCGCCCGCAGAAAACAGAGCTCGTCCACTTTTCCGCTGAGATGGGGCATCATATCGGAAACCCACAGGCCGCTCTCACCCGATTGTTTGAACTCGGCCACCGGCGGCATCAGGCGGGCCGATTTTTCAAAGCGCTCGGTGTTTGAGTTCAACTTAAACGGAATCTCGTTGCCCGCTTCGCTCTTCAAGCGCGGCTTATAATCGAACAGGTCCATCTGGGAGGGGCCGCCCTGCATCCAGAGCAGGATCACGCGTTTTGCTTTCGGCAAGAAGTGCGGGGCCTTGGGACTCAAAGGGTTCTGTGGACCGGCGATCGCAGCCTGTTCCGCCGCCATCGCCGCCATGGCGACCGAAGCGAATCCTCCCCCGACAGATTTCAGAAAGCTCCGCCGCGTGGTGGGAAACGGCTGGACTGAATGGAACATGGCTTACTACCTCCTGTACAGAAATTCACTCGACACAAGAATCGCCTGGCAATAACGCGTCCACGCTTCGAGTGCCGGATCCTGTTCTTTTCCAAGCTTCGAGACAGCAGATTCAAAGTCAGAGATGAACTGCCGTGCCTGCTGGCATTCGCGCTCTTCGGCCGGCCGGCTCAGGGCCGTCAAAATGATCCTGGAAACGCGGCCGTCATGATCCAGAGCGGAGTCCTTCATCGTCGCTTCGGCCAGCTTGCGGGCAGCCTCTTTGATGGCAGGCGAATTCAGCAGGTACAACGTCTGCGTCGGCACTACGGTTTGAGATCGGGTTCCTACCGCTTGATCTGGATCAGCGAAGTCGAACAGGTTCAGAATATCGTTGTCGGTCAACTGACCGCCGCGGAGGATCGGCTGATATATCGTGCGGCGATTCCGGACGTGATCTTGGATGACTGAATCCTCTTCCAGAAAGAACGGGGCAATGGTGTGGACGTTCTCGGCAGTGAGCGGCAGTGACGGACCTCCCCGGCTTTGATCCAGGCGTCCACTGACTTGCAGGATGGTATCCCGAATCGCCTCGACTTCCAGCCGTCGCCGGTTGGCCCGCCACAGCAGGCGGTTGTCAGGGTCAACTCCGTTGGCGATTTCATCCTGGGTGCTGGCCAATTGATAAACGTGGCTCAGCGCAATCTCGCGAATCAGCTTCTTTGTCGACCAGCCGTTCTCCACGAGGCGGGTAGCCAGGTGATCGAGCAGTTCCGGATGTGTGGGTAATTCACCTCGAAGGCCAAAGTTTTCGGTGGTCCGCACAATCCCGTCCCCGAACAAATGATGCCAGATGCGATTCACATAAACGCGAGCCGTCAGAGGATTCTTCTCGTGCGCAATCCACTCGGCCAGTTCCTTGCGCCCGCTGCGGCGACGATCGATCTCTGGAACCGGTCCATATTGGATTGTACTCAGGAATCCGCGCGGAACTGACTCGCCTAGCTGATGCGCATCGCCGCGCATCGTGATTTGCGCATCCTCAGGGAAATCCATGTCCTCCGCAGCGTAAACTTCAGGGAGCCGGGGACGCATGTACTTCGTGAATGGAAGAATCTGCCGATCCCCGGCGGTTCCGCTTCTCTTCTTGACCGCGGCCAGACGTTCCTCGAGAGTCTTAATTTCTGCCTCGATTTCCGCGCTGCCGGGCTTTTCCTTGAGAGCTGCAAGGCTCTTCTGCAATTCCTCGCGCTCGGTGGTGTTCACCTTCTCGGCGGCTTCAACTTCCCCAACTTTCGTCGTCCATACCTCCAGGTCTGCCGCATACCGCTTCACATTCTCCAATGTCTCGGGCAGGCGAACGGTATTGATCCCTCCGTCCATGTTGCCTTCGGCGAGCGTCTTCGTGCTGAGGAAGATGCCTGACATGGCGAAGTAATCTTTGTTCGGGATGGGATCAAATTTGTGATCATGGCAGCGTGCGCATCCAAGCGTCATGCCCAGGAACGTTCGACCGACGAGGTCCACCTGAAGGTCGGCCACGTCAACCCGAAGCTGCTCCCGGTCATATGAGATCCATGCCCAGGGGCCAAGCACCAGAAAACCTGTGGCAGCCTGCTCTTCCGGCGTTGGGGGCTCGGCTTTGGCATCAGATTTCCTGCCTCTGCCCCCAGGTCCGGCAATCTGTTCTCGGATGAACCGGTCATAGGGCTTGTCTTCGTTGAAAGACTGGATGACGTAGTCGCGATAGCGCCAAGCATCCCGCAACGGAATGCGCCGTCCGCTACCGGTCGTGTCTGCCCAGTAAGTGACGTCAAGCCAGTGGCGTCCCCAACGCTCGCCATATGCGGGACTGGCCAGGAGCCGGTCCACTACGCGCTCGAATGCTTGTGGCGACGCATCCGTTTCGAAAGCTGCAATCTCCTCGGCGGTAGGGAGCAAGCCGGTCAAATCGAGGGTGACACGCCTTAACAAATGGTATTTTTCGGCGTCTGGGACCGGTCTAATTCTCTTCTCCTCCAGTTTGGCCAGGATGAATCGATCGATATCGGAGCGTGCCCACTGGAACGCTTTCACGGCCGGGGCGGCCGGCTTTTTTACAGGCGCGAAGGCCCAATGAGCTGCCGCGCTCGCAACTGGGAGGCTGCCGGATGCTTCCGGCCAGACCGCTCCGTCTGTCACCCAGCGCTCCAGCGCCTCGATTTCCCGGTCCGGTAGCTTCGCATCGGGTGGCATCTTGATTTTGCCCGCGTGCCGAACTGCCTGGACCAGGCGGCTGGCTTGCGGATCTCCCGCTACCACCACACCTGAGCGATGCAGACCGTCTTTCGAAGTGAGCTGAATCCCGGCCATTTGCACCTTATCGCCGTGGCACGACGAGCACCGGGATATCAGCAGCGGACGGATCTTCTTCTCGAAGAAATCGGTTCGGTCCATGGCCTGGGCGTGGCCACCGGCGAACAAAAAAATCAAGATGAGTATTCGCTTCCTCATAAGGATCCCGTCAGGCCGGGGCTGGTGACACTGTCGTCGTAGACTTCGCTTGTCATTCCTTCCCTCAGCCTTTTGATTCTTAAAATACATCCCTTAGAATAACATACGTTTCCTGTGACCCTTTGCGGGCAAGGAAGAGAATCCCTGCGCGTCAGGCTTTCCAGCTGTCACGAGTTGAATTTCCAGCCCGCGAAAGCACAGCCCGGCGTGCGTCCCCCCGTCCCCACCAGCTAAACAAAAAACGCCACGACGAGAAGGCCTGCGTCGTGGCGTTTCGAAGACACTATCACCCAGCGTATTTCAGAAGTTGAACTTCAGCGCAAATTGTCCCCTCCTGCCTGCGCTGGCCCCGGTAATTCTGCCGAAATTGGGCAGGTCGGAAACATTGGAGGCGGGACCTCCAAAGATATGCCGGTTGAAAGCGTTGAACATTTCGAAGCGGAATTCAACGTTCATCTGTTCCCGAATGTAGGTGCGCTTCATGATACCGAAGTCTTCATTGTAGCTCGGGAAAACTCGCACGTTGAGAATACTGGGCGCGTTGCCAAAGGTGAAGGGTGCCGGTTCCCGGAACGCATTGATGTTCAAATAGAGATCTTTAGCTGGATCGAAGTTGCTGGTGTTGAGCTTCGGATCTACTCCGGCAACAATGTTGGGGAGGTTGCGAGAGTTGAACAACGGCAAGGCATTATTCACACCGACCCCAATCGGTGTGCCTGACTGGTAAGCCATAATTCCGTTGACTTGCCAGCCACCCAGGATCTTTCCAGCGGCGCCTTGAATATTGCCCACCGGCTTGCCCGGACCGAACGGCAATTCATAGTTAAACGCGACGACGAGGCGGGCCGGAATATCGAACTGAGCCAATCCCTTCTCCAGCTTCCGGTTGTAGTTGTCCCGGGCGCTGGTAGAAAAAAATCCCGACAGCGCAGAGGAGGAATCGGTCAGAGTCTTCGACCAGGTAAAGGACGAAAGCAGGAACAGTCCCTGCGAAAACTGCTTCTCCAGCTTTAGCTGCAGGGAGTTGTACGTCATGTTTCCGAAGTTTGCCGAATTGCTGGCGTTCAGGTTGTTATATTGAGGAAATGGCCTGAGTGACTGGGCCAGGCTCCCGTTGAAAGTCGGATAGGGGCGAGTAAACCCCGCCGCCACGACCGCCGGATCGGCGATGTTCCGATTCAGCAGTTCTCCGAGGCTCAGGAACCTGGAGTCCACCTGATTGTAGTTCACCACTCCGGTGGCGAGGCGGGTGGACTTGGAGCCTACGTAGGAAGCGTCCAGCACCCAGTTATCTGCCAACTGATACTGAAGCCCGAAGTTCCAATCCTGCCGATTCGTTGGCTCTTTGGCATTGGGGTCCCAGAAGGGAACGCTGCTGCCGATTCCAAAACCCGGATCGATGAAGGGAGGCCGGGTGAAGTTCTGAGGAAAACCGCTGTCCCAAATGAAGGCCGGTGTGAGTCCAGAGTCTTGAGAGAAGAAGTTTGGATTGGCTGTGAACCCGAGCCCGTTAGGTTTGGCGTTGCCTCCGCCGTGCGCGCCGGTTGGGTAGTAGCTAATCCCGTAGGCTGAACGCACCACCAGTTTCTTGATCGGTGACCAGGCGAAACCGAGCCGCGGTCCCCAATTGTTATAGGAGATGCCATTGGTCAAACGCTGCCGTCCAGTACGGCCAGGACCATCGCCCGCGAAAATCAGCGCACCGGGTCTGCCACCGGCAGCGGGGTTCGGAACCGTCGGGTCCATAATCGTGTAGACGTCGTTGACCTCGGTCATTGTGGGTATGTAGTCCCATCTCAGTCCGATGTTCAGGGTGAAGTTCGGCCTCATCTTGAAGTCGTCTTGAAAATAACCCGCAAAATAGGGGTAACGCATCCCGCGCGTGACCTCGTTGATGCTGAGACTGGCGGAATCCACCTGGCCGAGCAGGAAGCTGGCAAAGGGATGCCCGGTGATATTTCTCAGAGCCCCGGAAGGGAAGGCCGTCTCGTTGCGGTTGAACTGGAAGTTACCTGAGTTGCTGGGGACAGCCTGATTGTTCTGGTACTTTCGGAAATCGATTCCGAACTTCAGGTTGTGCTTTCCCTTCACCATCGAAAGGCTGTCGGCGATCAGAAACGTATTAGAGTTAGTGAGCAACAAATCCTGATTCTGGCCCCATGCCAAGCCATTGGCTAGAAAGCCCGCGTTGATGACGGGGAACGCCCCGTTGGCAACGCCGGTGATACCCAACTGCTGGGCCCAATTGCCTCCCTGTTCTTGGGCCCTCAACAACTGTAACTGCCGTGTGTGACCGGCCGCCAGGTGATTAACGATCGTCGGCGTCACTACCCAGTCGTGCGACAGTCGAAGCGTCTTTTGTCCCGGGCCTAACACGCCGTCACGTGTGGCGGCCACCGGGTGAGGTAGAACGGCTACCGGACCCGAATCGGTATTTTTACCATCGTTCCAGGAACCGCTTAGACGGTGATTGGAAGCTAACTGATGGTCGATCTTGAAGGTGAAGTTGCGGTTGTCGTTCCGGTTGTTTTGGCTGGCCGGATAATTGTTGAAGATTCCAGCGGTTCTGGGAAGTGGAACAAAATTGAGGACATTCCTGGAGACTTGGCTGATGCGGTTGGCCGGAATAATGTTTCCCGGGAAAGGATCGCGAGTGAATCCACCAGCGCCGTCGGGCCGGGTTGTCGCCGGATCATAGATCTGAATCAGGCTCCCGTCAGGATTTCTGAGCGCCGACAAGTCTCCACTCCTGAACGCGGCGGTTGGCACGGACCCAATCAGGTTGGCAGGGCCTGAGCGAAACTTGAAGTAGTTGATGTTGAAGAAGAAAAAGGTCTTGTTCTTTATGACCGGACCGCCGATGCTGGCTCCATACTCGTTCTGGCGGTTGATGGCTCTCCTCGCTTGAAAGAAATCGCGTGCATCGAGTTTGTCGTTGCGCAGGAATTCATAAACGTTCCCGTGAAACTGATTGGTGCCAGATCGAATGGTGAAGCGTTCCACGCCGCCGCCGCTGTTCCCGAATTCCGCAGAGTAGCTGCCCGTGGCGATGGACATCTCCTGCATGGCATCCGGAGGCAAGGTGAGCACTCGCGGATCTCCTCCCACTTCTGCGATCGTCATGCTCAAGCCTTCGAGCTGAATTTCCTTCGACAGAGTCTGGCTGCCATTGATATGGGCGTCGAATGTATTCCCTGTTGCGCCGGGCGACAGAAAGATGAACGACTCTGCCGATCGGCCACTGCCGCTCGCGGTCAACGGCAGATCGAGGAAGGCCTTTGGACTCACTGCAGTGGAAACTTCGCTGGTCTCGCTTTTCAGTTGAGGTGCAGCGGCCGTAACCGACACTTCCTGGGTGATCTCTCCCACCTCCATTTGCAGGTCGAGCCCGACCGTTCCGGCAACTGCGACTGTCACATTTTCGCGAATGAGTTTCTTGAACCCGGAACGCTCGCCCTCCACCCGGTACTTGCCAGGCTTGAGCTGGGGGATGCTGTACAAACCGGAGTCGGTCGTAATGGTGGAAGTCTCGATGCCAGTATCAACGTTGACCGCCTTGACGGTGACACCCGGCATTACCGATCCGGTGCTGTCGGTAACGGTGCCGCGGATTGTTCCGCGTTCGCTCTGTGCGGCCACAAGGCCGGTTAACAGAATTAAAACCGCGACTTGGTGAAGAGTGTTTTTCAATATGCTAATCATCATGGCCTCCTCAGAGGTGGGGACGTGCGGTGTTCGGCTCGATCAGTCAAACCGCTCAGCCAACTGCTAGAGCAGCCTGCCTCCAGGTTTTCTCATCCTGCCTGAACACTGACTATTCTTGTCTTGGCCACCAGAAACAGTGGCAACAGCGATATTACGTATTACGTACATCGGAGGGCTATCCGACCGTACGTCCGAGATGGAACCTCTATGTGTGGTGGAGTGTCTACCAAGGGCATAAACTTGGCAATACAAAAACAGATCGGTCAAATAATTTCATTGGCTGAAAACTCAAGATTGTGGAATCAGAGCACAGGAGACGCGGTTGGCTACGGTCTTGACTGAATTGTCTTTGCTGTACAACAGTCTGGCAGGGATATGCTAGGATGGCTGAGTTTTTCACTATATGAAAAAAGAATCTACCGGGCTGCAAACAGTCAACCGCGCGTGCGATGTCCTGCGGACCTTCCGTAACGAAACCGAACTGCTGCGGCTTACGGACGTGTCTTCCCGGGCAGCTCTGGATCATGCGACCACGCTACGTATTCTGCGAACGTTAACCGCAAACGGCTTTGTCGAAAGAGTCGGGCGTTACGAGTACCGGTCCCGAATCCGACTGGTCAGCCAGAAGCAACGCAGGATTGGTTACGCGGCGCAGAGCACCGAGTTCTCTTTTTCGCGTGAGGTGACCGACAGCATCCGCCAGGCGGCCGTTCGCGAAGAAGTCATTTTGATCGAGGTGGACAACCGCTATTCCCGCAAAGCCGCCACTCGGAATGCCAGCTTCCTTATCAAAGAAGGCGTCGATCTCGTCATGGAGTTTCAAACCGATGAGCAGATTGCTCCCATCATCTCCTCGATGTATCAGCAGGCCGGCATTCCGGTGATTGCCATCGAGATTCCTCATCCGGGAGCTACGTTCTTTGGAGCGAACAATTTTGATGCCGGAGTGATGGGAGGCCGATTCCTGGGACGATGGGTCCAGGAACATTGGAAGGATCAGTTTGAAGAAGTCTTGCTTCTCGAACTCCCACGTGCCGGCCCGCTACCGGCGTCGCGGCTGACAGGCATTCTGGATGGCCTCCGGGAAACCCTTGGTCCTGTCCCGGCTGCGAAAATTACCCGCTTGAACGGCAACGGTCAGTATTCCCGAAGTCTGGAGGTAGTGCGCAAGCACCTGCGAACGAGGCCTCCCCGCCGCACGTTGGTGGGGGCTATCAATGACCCCAGCGCTATCGGAGCCTTGCGAGCTTTCGAAGAATCGGGCCGGAGTGAATTCTGTGCCGTCATTGGGCAAAACGCGACGATTGAGGCGCGGCTGGAAATGCGGCGCCTGGGGTCGCGACTGGTCGGATCGGTGGGTTACTTTCCAGAGCGCTACGGAGAGGTGCTCATTGAGATGGCCTTGAACCTTCTTGAGAAAAAGTATGTGCCGCCCGCGGTCTTTGTCGAGCACAAGTTGGTAACGCCACAGAATCTTCATCGTCTCTACCCGAACGACTTGCTTATTCCTCCCCTGGAAGTGGATTCGTTGCTGCTGCAGTACGCAGCCAAAGCTTGAGGATCAGTGCAGAAGCAAGAGGGCATTCGTTGCTTTGTAGTGCCGTCTTTAGCTGAACCGCCTAAAAGGCGGTACGTAGATGTTTAGCGGAATAAGCCCTTCGCCCTCGTACCTCAGGACCTTCGAGCCTGCGATTCTCGTCGCACATCTGGCACACTAAAACATGTCACCCTCAATTGATTCTCAGCGGAATAATGGTTAGTGAATCGAAAACCTGCGGGGCGAGTTGCAGAACGAACCTGAACCGCGTGCGAATACTCAAGTTCCCAAATAGCGCCCCTCAATCGACTGGTAGCGACGCCACGCGTCTTCCAAGGTCCGGGATCCCTGGGGAGAAAATGTCTTGAGACCCAGATTGCGCCGGATATGTCCCCGCGCCTGCGTCAGGGAAACAAAGCGCCCAGCCGTGATGGCCTGAATCGAGATGTTACCCAGCACAGTTGCCTCCACGGGGCCAGCAACGGTGGGCAATCCAGTTGCATTGGCCGTCATTTGGTTGAGATAGTCATTCTGACTCCCGCCCCCGACAATTTGAACTCCCTCGATCTTATTTCTTGTGAGCTTTTCGATTGTTCTCAATACCGACGCATATCGAAACGCCAACGAGTCAAGGATCACCTTGGCGACGGCTGACGGATCATCGGGCATGCTCTGGCCCGTTTCAGTAAGTTGCATCGCAAGGGCGCTGAGCATACTGGGGGGATTGAAGAAGCGCTCGTCATCGGGAAAGACCAAACCGAGGCAATCCGGTTGCATTGAGGCTTTGTGCAGCAATCGTTGGTAGTCGACGTTGAGACCCACTTGTTTCCATTCCTTGCGGCAGGCCTCAAGAATCCACAACCCCATGACATTCTTCAGGAACCGGATTGTGCCGAAGGCTCCGCCCTCGTTGGTAAAGTTGTGCCTCGCAGCCTGGCTATTGATCAGCACAGAGTCTCGTTCCACGCCCACCAGCGACCAAGTGCCTGAAGAAATGTAGGCCCACCCTTCTCCCAGCGGCGTCCCGGCAATGGCGCTGCCTGTGTCGTGCGTTGCCGGCGCCACGACGCGCAGGTTTTCGAGGTTGAGTTCGGCGAGCAATTCGGGCTTCACCGGGCCCAGTTGTGTCCCCGCGGGCACAATGTCGATAAACAGTTCGGAGGGGAGTTGCAGGGCCGCCATCAGGTCCCGATCCCAGTTCCCAGAGACCGAACTCACAAGCTGAGTGGTGGTGGCGTTTGTGTATTCGGTGACCGCTTTGCCGGTGAGGAAACAATGAATCAAGTCGGGCACGAGCAGCAACCGGCGGGCAGACGCGGGCAAGCCCGCATTCGTGTGAGCGTAAAGCTGGAAAAGTGTATTCAACGACAGAAACTGAATTCCGGTGCGGTTGAAGATCTCCTCACGCGAAAGGCGCGCGAAGACCTCTTCCATGACGCCATTGGTTCGCTCATCCCGATAGCAAATTGGAAGCTCAACCAGCTGCTGTTGGCTGTCTAGCAGTCCATAGTCCACCGCCCAGCTATCCACCCCCACGCTGTGAATCGGTCGACCGATCTGGCGTGCCCGCGCTCCGGCGCTGCGCACACCGGCTTTAATCGCGTTGAAAATATCCGGAAGGTTCCAGCGAAGATGGCCCGAGGATCGAACTGGAGGGTACTGAAAACGGAGGATCTCTTCGAGCAGAAGCTCGCTGGGCGCCATTCCAGCCAGAAATATCCGACCGCTCCCCGCGCCCAGATCCACACCGATATAGAGAAAGTCTTGCATGCTTCAAGTAGCCAGTGGCGCGAAGGGAAAAGCTCCCGCGGGAATGGATGTGGTTTGACAGGGGGACCTTCAGCGATTCTTCATCAACAGCCCAACTGCTGGTATTACTTTGTTAAGTCGCGTCCATATTCGCGGATGATGCACACTTGCTGTAATTGGCAAGTGTGCGAAGAGAGTCGCAGACATCGCAAAAGCGCGCAATGTCGGGGATCACTCCAAAGTCTCAAACGATGCCGGCGGTGACCCCCATCTTCGCGGGCCGCTCTTTCGCTTTCTGCTGCCGATAACCGCTGGCTCGATAGGTGGCGATCGGATCGATGGCGCCGCCCGCGCGAAAGCGCGCCATGCCCAGAATCGGTGTGACATCCGTTGTAAAAGCCTGTTTCAGGGCGGCAAGAGCCATCAACGCATCGCATTTCTCCTGTGCCTCGCGCAGGGCCTCCCGATCCACAAGGTGCGCCTGAACGTAAGAGCGGGTCAGCTCGACTGCACTCAGAACCAATGATTCGATCGGATCGGTTACGTTGTGGGACTGGTCAAGCATATAGGCGGGACGGAACTGCGGCACCTTCTCTAGTTCGGCGTCGACTAGCTCGTTGAAGATCAGGAAGAGTTGGAACGGTCTGGCCGATCCGGCGTCCAGGTCGTCATCTCCGTACCGACTATCGTTGAAATGGAAACCGCCCAGCTTGCCTATCTGAACGAGGCGGGCGACGATCATCTCAATATTCACGTTCGGGGCTTGATGGCCCAGGTCGACCAGACACGTGGCCTTTGGCCCAAGCTGGCTGGCACAGTAGTAGCTCGTTCCCCAGTCATTGATCACCGTCGAATAGAATGCGGGCTCGTAACATTTGTGCTCCAGAAAAAGCTGCCAGTTGTCCGGAAGCGCTTGGTAGATCTGCCGCATACTTTCGAGATAGCGCTCGAGGGCTCGGCGGAAATGGGATTGTCCGGCAAAGTTTCCGCCGTCTCCGATCCACACCGTGAGTGCTTGCGAGCCCAGCCGTTCACCGATCTCGATGCATTCGACATTGTGGTCGATGGCTTGGCGCCGAACAGCCGGGTCCGGATGTGTCAGGCTTCCGAACTTGTAGGAAAGCTGATGACCCGCTTGATCCTGAAACGTGTTCGAGTTCATCGCGTCAAAATGAAGTCCGCGAGCGTGGGCAAATTCGCACAACTCCGCAGGGCTTTCCGGTTTATCCCAAGGAATGTGGAGAGATACGGCGGGCATGGAGCGCACGAGCTTTTGGATCGTGGAACAGTCATCCAGTTTCTCGTAGATATCTCGGGGTTCACCCGGGCCCGGAAACCGGGCAAAGCGGGTACCGCCCGTACCGACACCCCATGACGGTACTGCTACCTGGAACGACTGGGCCTTGGCCACGAGATCTTCGATGTTCACTCGCCGCCGCCGCAGTCGCATTCCCAAGTGATTGTAGTCTTCCTCGAGCCAAATTTTGTCGTCATGATTCTTGTCAGCGATCAACCCTTCGTCCATCTCAAAACGTGTCGACATGAATCCCCCCGGGAACTGGACTCCAATATTACTCCTCAACTCAGGTTGGGCGCAGGTATCACGCTTATCGCGATGTCTGCGATTGGCCCAAAGGGCGAACCGTGCCACCGTGGGCGCCACCCAGAGGCAGTAGTCAGTCGGATGCAACTGCATCAAGCACTCGTGGATGGGGCAGGCCCTGCGACCAGTACCTGCCAGCCATTTGATTCGTTGCCGGACAATCGCAACGGGTCCCATGGCCGGACTTCGGTTCCCGTCGTCCCGGCCACCAGCGGCTTCGGACTGATGGACGCTATCTCAAAAAACCATCTTGCAATCCACCATCGACAGGAATCACATGCCCCGTAGTCTTCGACAGCCGCTGGGAGACCAGCAAGAAAATAGCCTCTGCCTGGTCTTCAGGTTCAATGGGAGATTGGGTCAACGACCGTTTAGCGTAGAACGCACCCAGCTTTTCGCGCAACGCTTCGGTCGATTCACTCTCGTCGAATGAGACCTCGTACTTGACAAGCGAGGCGATCACCCGGTTGCGGGGAAACATCGTGCTTCCCTTCACCACCGTGGCCGGTGCCACGGCATTGACTCGAATGAGCGGGGACATCTCGACCGCCAACTCCCGAACCAAATGATTGGCCGCGGCCTTACTGGTGTCATAGGCCAGGCTACCCTTCTTGGCTACAATCGCGTTCGCGCTCGTGGTGAGCACAATGTTTCCTGGCAGCCCTTGCCGCTTGAGAATCTTGTATGCCTCGTCGGCCACGATGTAGGCCCCAGTCACGTTAATGCCGAAGGTGAGCGCCCACTGCTTGTCTTCCACGTGACCCGATCTGTCCGGTGGCACAAATATCCCGGCCGTAATTACGACGTTATCAAGCCCGCCATAGGCCAATAGAGTATTCTTGAGCATTCGGGCAACGCTCTCGCGATCGGTGATGTCACAAGCTATACCAATGGCCGGTCCGCAATTGCTGATTCCTGTTCCCGCTATCCCAACTCCTTCGCCATGCCTTTGGATAATTTCCTGTGCGGTGGCCTTGGCCGCGGATTCATCCAGATCCACGCAAACCAGGTGTGCACCCTCCTTTACGAGCCTGTGCGCGGTTGCCTTGCCGATGCCCGATCCCGCGCCAACCACCACAACGACCTGACGATCGAGTTCCTTCTCAGGCGGCAGGCGCCGCAGTTTAGCTTCTTCCAGAGACCAGTATTCAATGTCGAATGCTTCCTGCTCGTCCATGGCCTCATACCGGTCGATCGCCTCGGCTCCGCGCATGACCTCAATCGCACAGTTGTAAAATTCAGCCGTTACCCGCGACTCGCTCTTGTTCTTACCCCAGGCAATCATACCCAACCCGGGTATGAGAACAACCGTAGGATTCGAATCTCGCATCGCGGGTGACCCCGGGCGCTTGCACCGGTTGTAATAAGCCTCGTAGTCCCTGCGGTAGAAGGCCAGTTGTTCTTCCAGCGCTGACTTCAGTGCATCGATCTTTCGGCCTTCCGGATTCCAGTCAGCGAACAGCGGCTTTATCTTGGTTCGCAGGAAATGGTCAGGACAGGAGGTTCCCAGAGCGGCCAGTCGCGGACCTTCAGAACTATTCACGAAGCGAAGCATTCGGGCATCGTCCTGAATTGTCGCCACGCAGCGTCGGTTTTGTGAGAGGCGTCCTCTCAACCAGGGAACGATCTCGACCAGAACGTCATGCCGATGCGATTCAGGCAAAGGCTGGTGCTTCTGTCCACCGAAGGTCTTCTCTCCGCGATCGCGCTCCTCGATGTAGCGGGCGGCGCGGTCGATGATCTCAAGAGCCGTTTCGTAGCAGGTTTTGTCGTCGTGGCTCCAGGAACTCATGCCATGGTGGCCGAGCAAGACCCCCCTTGCGCCTGGATTCTCCTGAATCAGGGTTTCGATCATCAGACCAATGTCGAACCCCGGGCGCTGCCAGGGCACATAGATCAGCTCGTCACCATAGATTTCCTTGCAAAGTCGCTCCTGGTTAACCGATGCTGCAATGGCGATCACTGCGTTCGGATGCAGATGGTCGACGTGCCGGTAAGGAACGAAGGTGTGCAGGGGTGTGTCGATCGAACAAGCGCGCGGATTCAGATTGAACACGCAGTGGTTATAGAGCGGATACATAGCGTCTTCGATTTCTGTCTTGGGCCCTCGCTCAGGATGATTCAGGTAGGCAGGTTTCATAGCCCGGACTTTGTCGAGATAGAGCGAGGCAAAGCCGTCGCGCCTTGCGGTTCTTAAGTCTCCGCCTGAACCCTTGATCCAAAGAACCTCCACCTGCGCGCCTGAAAGCGGGTCTTGTTCCATCAGCTTGGACGACGTATTGCCACCCCCGGTGTTGGTCAAAGTCAGATCTTCGCCCAGTTTGTTGGAGCGATAAACGAGGCGATCGACTCCGTCAAGCTTCTTTGCTTCGTCGTCTCGCCAGAGGTACCGAACATACTTGAACTGAGGTTGCATTTTGGCCAAAACGCCCCCTAACTCAGAACTATAAACGATAGTAATACCCGTGTGCTTTCGAGGCGATTACTGTTGCCAGTTTGGCTCCGCGCGCCCGGGAACCGAAGTCCGCGAGTGGGATTCATCGCCTAACCGGAGAACCTCAGTCCACACGGTTCCCTCACAATTCCTGAACACCCGCTTTTGCGAATGCTTCATCGCGGCTTATTGAGCGACGAAACGTGAGTGTTTACTTCCCGGCGAACCTGGCTTCTCCTGCGCTTGCCTGACTTGTCTGGCCCATCGGATAACGAAACTTGTAATTGCCTGACGCGACTTCCACGACGACCGAATCGCCTTCCTGTCGGTTCCCAGAAACGCCATCAGCCGCAGAAAGAGCCTTTCCGCTTTCCGTCACTTTGCCGAGTTCAGCTTTGGGCAACCGCACCGAGGCGCGCGTGTTAGCGGGAACTTCAATGGCGAGTTCAAAGATGTTGTTCTGGATTTCCCAGGCGGAACGAACCCTGCCATGCATGGTGTCATGGTTGGCCGCGACACGGGTGAAACCTCCTCCCGGCTGAGGCTGAATAAGGATGCGCTTGTAGCCCGGCAAGGCAGGATCGATTTCAATTCCCGCCATCACGCGATACATCCACTCTCCGATAGCACCGTAGGCGTAGTGGTTGAACGAGTTCATTTCAGTCGTTTGGAACGTTCCGTCGGGTCTTTGTCCATCCCATCGTTCCCAAATCGTAGTCGCCCCTTGTTTGACCGGATAAAGCCACGATGGGTACTCTTCGCGTTTCAGCAGCAGGTAGGCTTCGTTGAGGTATCCGTAGCGGCTCAGGACGTGGCACAAATAGGGTGTGCCTACGAAGCCGGTTGTCAGGTGCTTGCGAAACCGCACTTCTTCCGCCAATTTTCGGGCCGCCAGTGGCCGCAGTTTTTCCGGCAGCAGGTCGAAGTGTAAAGCGAGGACGTAAGCCGTTTGAGTATTCTCTCCAACACGGCCGCTTTCTGTGACAAATTCTCGACGGAAGGCCTGCTTGATGTTGGTCAGCAACTCGCCGTACTTCGTGGCGTCTTCCCGCTTTCCGAGAACGTGTGCCACCCGATGGACCAGGCTTGTCGAGTAGGCGAAGAAGGCCGTCGCAATCAAGTCCTTTCCCGTCGTCGCGCCCGGGTAATCGTTCGCAGCCATGCCATAGGACGCGAAGGCGAGCCAGTCGCCAAAGTGAGAGTCGCGATCCCAAATCAGATCCTGTCCGGCTCGCGAGCGCACGTATTCTACCCACCTAGTCATACTCTCGTATTGTTGCTCGAGAATTCTTTTGTCTCCATAGCTGAGATACATGGTCCAGGGAATAATCGTGGCGGCGTCGGCCCAGGCTGCAGACCCCGCTGCGGGCTTTCCAGGTTTGCTAATTACGTCTGGAATCACATGGGGAACACTCCCATTCTCCAGTTGGTCAGCAGCCAGGTCTTTCAGCCACTTCGTGAAGAATCCGGCCACGTCCATGTTGAACGCAGCAGTGCGCGCGAAGACCTGGGCGTCTCCCGTCCAACCCAGCCTCTCGTCCCGTTGCGGACAGTCGGTCGGGACGTCCAGAAAGTTGCCTTTCTGGCCCCAGAGGATATTGTGCTGAAGCTGGTTGATCAACGCACTGGAGGTTTCAAACTCGCCGGTCCGCGTCATGTCTGAATGAATCACGACGCCAGTCAAACTATCGGGTTTCACCTCTCCGGGATAACCATCAATGGCCACATAGCGAAAGCCCATGAAAGTAAACGTGGGCTCGAAAGTCTCAACACCGCTTCCTTTCAGCGTATAGCGTGCGGTGGCTTTTGCTTTACGCAGGTTATCGGTGTAGAAGTTTCCGTTAAGATCGAGGACTTCGGCGTGACGCAGGGTGATGGTCGTTCCTGCCGCACCTTCGGCCTTGATCTTCAGCCAACCCACCATGTTCTGTCCCAGATCAGCTACGGTATCCCCCTCCGGGGTTTTGAAGATTTTCACGGGCTTGATCTCTTGAATTCGACGAACTGGCGGTCCCGTCTGGGCGACGAGGTGCTCCTTTGTGTGTTCTGCGATCTTGACAGTTGACCATTGCCTGTCGTCGAAGCCCGTTGACGTCCAGCCTGTCTTCTCAAGTCGGGCGTCGTAGATTTCACCATCATAAATGTCAGACATCAAGATGGGCCCCGTCGATGCCTTCCAGTTCTGGTCTGTCCCGATGGTCTCCTCGCGCCCGTCCTTGTAGGTGACCCTGATCTGTAACAGGAGCGATAGCTTGTCGCCGTATACATTTCTATTTCCTTCCCACACCAGATACCCTCGGTACCAACCGTCGCCCAACATGACGCCGACGGCATTATCTCCGTTCTTCAAGTCGTCTGTTACGTCGTAGGTCTGATATTGGAGCCGCTTGTTATAGCTTGTCCAGCCGGGCATAAAGAGGTCCTCTCCAATGCGCCGTCCGTTTAGATACATCTCGTACAATCCGTGGCTGGTCACATACGCACGGGCCCTTGCGACGACTCCTTTCACCCTGAATTCCCGACGCAGCAGCGGCGACGCGCCGGAGCGCGTCAAATCTTCCGGGAGAGCCGATTCGATCCAACCTGCCTGCCAATCCCTGGGTTTCAGCAGGCCCATCTCCCAGTAGGCAGGCGCACTCCAAGCGGACGCCCGACCGTTTCCATCCCAAATGCGTACCTGCCAGTGATAACGCTGGCCCGATAGCAGCGAAGGCCCCCCGTAGACCCGCTGGATGGAGTCCTCGGAACGAACCTGCCCGGAGTCCCATACCAATTCCTTGTTCAGACCAGGCTCGCTCAATGCGACGCGCACCTGGTAAGCCGTCTGCATCACTCCTCGACCGCTAGCCTGAATTTGCCAACTCAGCCTGGGTTGCTGCACGTCAATACCAAGCGGATTAGTTTTGTACTCGACGCGCAGGCGGACTGCCTTCAGCATGGGGTCGCTCCCAGCCTGATTGGCTGCCTGTAATGGGCTGGCTGCGGGCAAAGCTGCTGTGAAGCAGCTCGCAGACAGTAATACAAGGACTGCAACGCTGTTGATCGGACTCGCGAAGCGGTCGGGTCGCAACGCTTCCGTACTTCGCGGGCGTTGGACCCGCGTTGTTAGACTGCCGGTACTTTTCCAGAACTGTACTCTCACCGAGCTGAAATGCACCGATTTTAGCAACATGTCAAGTGTCCTCCACAAACGTACTGTTGTCAGGCTGGAACGCGCGCCAAGGGTTTGCTGCCAATTGGCTGAGAGGCACAATGTTCGATGACGACCCCAACTACGAATTCACCAGGATCACGTCCAGCGTTCTTGGACCATGCACCCCTTTGATCCGAGTCATCTCAATGTCTGAAGTCGCAGAAGGACCCGATATCGTGGTCAGAGGATCCCGACGGAATTCCGCGATCATTCCCATCGCTTCGGAGACGGTTTCGACGATCTGGTCCGTTGAGACCACACAGAGGTGATAGTCAGGAATCAAGGTCAGCGCGCGGCGCCCACTTGCGGGGGAGTGGCGGAGGATGATTGTTCCAGTCAGCGCGATCGCCGCGACACAGCCCGTCAGCACTCCCTCACTCCGATCGATAACCTCGTAGCTGAGGCCGTCATCCTGAAAAAATTCAAATGGCGCGGACGGGAGCCACTTTCGCGGTACTTCGCCAGGAATCAGGAGGCATCTCCTGTGCCGGGCCGTCAAGGCTTGAGAGATCGCTTGAGGTACACCCTCTTCAGGGCAACGCAGTACTTCGGCGCCGTAGTCCCGCAAACGTTCCGTGAACAGGTCTAGCAGCGAATCGCCAGTCCGGGTGCCCGCCCTGGCGTAGCTTCTCACGATTGCCTGATATTCCTCAGCACGGCTTTCCGGCGCGCCACTAACGCTGCCGCGAATGCGTTGCAAGATACCTTCCCTGGCGCGACTCATGAAGGTATCTCCTGGGCTCTCTTCGCCCACCAGTCTCGAAAAGACTCTAAAGGAACTGCGGGCAGATCACGGACCTGCAGCCAACTGCCCAGCAAGCCGGGAAGGTTCTTCAAGAGTCCATCTCGCTCAAATGGCCATTGAACCACGCGTGCCAGCTTCTGGGCGCTCGCGAAACGGTTCCCATGCGATAGAGCGAAAGCCGCGCCTTTCATGGCCAGACGTTCCGAAAACGGCGCGCCTCCTTCTTCGACGATCTTGCCGCGCAGATGAACGAGTATTTCTGGAATATTGATCTTGACTGGGCAGACCTCGTAGCACGCGCCGCAGAGAGAAGAAGCATAGGGGAGGGAAGTGGAATGTTCCAAGGACTGCAATTGGGGCGTGAGAATCGCCCCGATCGGACCGGCGTAGACGGAACCGTAGGCATGCCCCCCGGTCTGCCTGTACACGGGGCAGGCGTTCAAGCAGGCACCACATCGAATGCATGCCAGGGTGTCCCGGGCCGCCTCATCCGCCAGGACTTTTGTTCTTCCGTTATCCAGCAACACCACGTGAAATTCCTGGGGACCATCTCCCGCTGCCACTCCTGTCCATAAGGAGTTGTAAGGATTCATCCGCTCGCCTGTCGCTGAGCGGGGGAGAAGCTGCAGAAACACTTCGAGATCTTCGAATCTGGGGATGATCTTTTCAATCCCGATCAAGCTAATCAGGACCTGAGGAAGAGAGAGGCACATGCGACCATTACCTTCAGATTCGACCACGCAGACTCCGCCGGTCTCGGCAATCGCGAAGTTGGCTCCGCTGATACCCACCCTGACGCGCAGGAACTTCTCGCGCAGATAACGACGGGCCGCGTTGGTCAAGTCTTCTGGGCGGTCGCCCAATTCTTTCAGTTTCATCTTCTCGATGAAGATCCGCCGGATCTCCATGCGGTTGCGATGCAGGGCGGGCACCACAATATGTGAGGGTCGGTCCTCACCCAGTTGCACAATCAAATCGGCCAGATCCGTTTCGTACGGCGTGATTCCCGCGGCTTCAAGCGCGGGATTCAAACGAATCTCGTCAGACGTCATCGTCTTGACCTTGATCACTTCCTTTTCATTCAGGGTCCGCATGATCCCGACGATGATGGTGTTGGCCTCGTCAGCATCCCGAGCCCAGTGCACGCGCCCTCCGGCCCGCGTGCAGGCTTCTTCGAACTGTTCGAGGTAGCTGTCCAAATAGCGCAAGGTGTGTTTCTTGATCTGCCGCGCGGACTCTCTCAGCTCTTGCCAGTCGGGCATTTCGGCGACCACACGCTCGCGCTTCGCCCGTATCACATCGGTCGCATGGCGAACGTTGTGCCGCAGCTGCGTATCGGCAAGCAGCTTCTTGGCGGCTATCGGAAAGGCCGGCGCCTGAGCGGCTTCTCCAATGCGAACACTCATGACTGACTCCCGGATTCAGTGGCCGCCAGGATTTCGGCCAGATGGAGACACTTCACTCCAGTTTGCTGCCGGCTGAGTGCGCCCCCGATCTGCAGCAGACAGGAGTTGTCGCCGGCTGTGCAGACTTCGGACCCGGTATCCAGCACACAGCGCGTTTTGTCCGAAAGCATGGCGGCTGAAACCTCAGCATTCTTCACTGCGAACGTTCCTCCAAACCCGCAACATTGGTCAGCATTCGGCAATTCTGTCAACGTCAGCCCCCGAACGCTGCGCAGCAGGCGCATCGGCCTGTCTCCGACCTGCAAAGACCGGAGCGAATGGCACGAAGTGTGAAGCGTGACGGTATGAGGATAGAAGGCACCCACATCGGTCACTTGCAATTTGTCGATCAGCAGCTCCGAAAACTCGAAGACGCGCGGTAACAGTTCTTCCACCTGATCAGCAACCCCTGCATCGTTGGTTTCGGCAGCCATCCGTGGAAACGAATCGCGAATCATGGCTACGCAAGATGCCGATGGAACGCAGACCACCTCGACCCCTCTGAAGACGTCAAGGAAATGTCGCATCAACGATAGCGCTTCGCGACGATACCCGGTGTTGTAGTGCATCTGGCCGCAGCAGGTTTGCGCGTCACGGAACTCGACGGTATGACCCAGGCGCTCAAGCACTTTCACAACAGCTTTCCCTGTTTCAGGAAATAGAACGTCGTTATAGCAGGTAACAAACAGTGAGATGAGCATTCGGGGCCTTTCAATTCTGCCAGTAGGGCGCTGTCGCTTGAACTTCGGGGAGCGTGGCCTGATTGTTATGTCTGCGAAATCTTCTTCGCACCTGCCAAAACGCGCCGCGTGTGCGCTACCAAGGCGGTTCCGTAGCGAGTCGCGAGAGCCATGTTATCAGTCTTTCAGCAGGAAAGCCTGGGTGAGCTGTTCGATCACCGCACTCGGCATCGGAACCACCCCTCCAAGAATATGACCGTTGATCAGGGCCTCCGCTGTGGATTCCAGGACTTCCAGGCGATCAAACGCTTCCAACACGTTTCGGCCGACAACAAGGACTCCATCGTTCTCCAGCAAGGCGACAGGACGGTTTAAGGATAATTCCTGAGCCAGCTGCTCGGGCGCTGTAAACTGCATCCCGTAGGGGATACGTACAATGTCACGCAGGACGACAAAGCTTTCTGGAATCAGCCGCGGGTCGAGAATCGCGGGGCTGACGCCAAATGCGGTAGCGTTCACGGGATCCGCATTCGCGATGGCGTTGATGTCAGGATAGCGACGGTAAATGGCACTGTGCGCGGCACTAGCCCGGCTCGGAATCCTGCCGGCTTCGACAGCGTTCCGGCATACCAAAACAAGATGATCCGCCTCTACGGTGCTTCGATCGAGTTGCGAGGGGGTGATAATAAACGACTCGGAATCGAGCCGGGCAGAAAAACTGCCCTGAGTGCTAACCAGTAGCCTTTGTTGATATCCTCGCCGAATAAACTGGCACAATTCGCGCCGCCGTTCTTTTTCCCGGCTTGTCGGCGAGCTTCTCTCAAACTCGGGAAGCGGGGGAATGCGGTCAGGCAGTCGAATTTCATCGTCTGTCAGGTAGCGAATTTCCCCGAGCAACCGGGCCTTGACGATCGTCTTTGCGACGAACTCCAGCGTCTCAAAACGATGAAACGCATTTTGGAGAGTGTCTCCTCCGACGACAACGCCGTGGTTTTCCAGTACGACGCAACGAGACCCTGATTGGAAACTGCGGGCAATTTTCTGAGCCAGATCGTCGCTGCCAGGTAAACCGTATGGAGCAAATCCTGCTTCACCACAAACCCTTCGGGCCTGGTGAAAAAGCCGGGTATCCGGCACCTGGCCGCTCACGCTAAAGGCGACCAAAGCTACCGGATGGGCATGAACGATGGCACGAACTTCGGGAGTCGATCGATAGATGGCCTTGTGGAAAGGCAATTCTGATGAGGCTTTGTGAAGACCTTCGATGGCACCGCCGGCATCGACGCGAACGATGTCTTCCCTCCGCAGCTGTCCTTTGTCGACTCCGCCGGGCGTGATCCAAATATCATCGTTGTCCTCACGGATGGACAAATTGCCGCCAGATGTTGTCGTCATACGATAACGATAGATTCGCTCCATCGTCCGCATGATTCCGTCGCGTGGGTGCAAGAAGTCGTCGGGCTGTGCCATTCGTCCTCAGCAGAATCTTCAGGTCATGCGAACCTTTGCGGGCTCGACTCGAAGCAGCGTTTTCAACGCCGGTTGCGAACCGTCGCCGCACATTGTTTAGTGGATCGGTTGCATTAGGCCTCGTCGGTCAAGCCTTCGAGCCTGACATGGCATCTCTGTTGCAGCGGAGTTATCCTGGAAAGTCTGCCACTCAAGGATATTCAGCCCCACTAACCTTCCCTCGTTAGCCTGTTACCCGGGGCCGTCCTTGTCGCGCCGCCAGAGATGATAGAAGGTGGTTCCGGAAACAAAGTAGATCACCATCAACCACACCAGCAGAGGCTTGATCCGGGCATGCTCGGCAGCGAATTGGTCGGCTGAAGACGAGGACACGGAGATTGGCAGCATCATGCTACCGATCAAAGCCATCAATGCCGCCACGCCTGAGATGATCTTCAGCGACCGATCGGTGGCTGGATGAGACACCGTCTTGAGTTTCACGGGGGTGAACTTGCGAGCACTTGGCGCGACTTCCGATGGGGGATAAGACTGCTTCGCTCCGGCCCACGACGATAGCAGAATATACAGGACGGACGTCAGGGCATAGACCGGCAGAAACAGAAAAAAGAGATGCAGGACCCCGCTGCGTTCAAGAGCCAATGCGGCGATGACGGCGCTTACCCAGGCGATCAATGCCGGCCAGTTCAGCAGCAGGTTCTGGTGGGCTGCCCAATAACGCGTTAATCCAATGCTTGGGAATAGCCAGTGCTCGGTCATCACGATAGCGCCTGCAGGCGCCAGCAATAAGCCATAGATACCGACGAAATCAAGGAGCTTCGTAAACACGAA